>Ga0210056_1004691_pt1 | contig 10593 bp, 8 predicted proteins | sample CryGeyCG2014_080_2_FD_183965 | JGI IMG/M metagenome (GOLD analysis project Ga0210056, IMG submission 183965) | Groundwater microbial communities from aquifer - Crystal Geyser CG07_land_8/20/14_0.80 (SPAdes) (version 2) | ecosystem: Environmental > Aquatic > Deep subsurface > Groundwater | place...
AAAATAAAAGGGGTAAAAATCAAAAGATTGTTTTGCCACATACATCTTACCTGGAAGTTGACAAGAGAGAGGAAAGAAATTATACTGTTAAAAGGTCAAGAAAATAGGGGCTTCAAAATCCCTGTAATATGGACTTACTTTCTCCATTTCCCTGAGAAGACCATTGAATTGAACCGAAGGAATCTTATAGATGCCAATTTTGGTGAAGGCGGTAGAAAGGAGTTGGTAAAGAGGCAGGCTCACTTTTTCAAGGGGAAGAAGCTCTTTCTGCAATTCTCTTAATCTTCTTTTTAGACTTTCTCTTTTCTTTATTCCTTCATTTAGTGCTCTTACCTTTTCATAGAAGGAATCAAGGTCAAAATTCTTCACGATGCTCAGAAGTTCTGCCGCGGAAAGGCGAATCTTTCCCGGACTTTTCTTTTCCAAAGAAAAGAGAATTTCCTTAAGCCAATGGAGTCTCTTTGTCCTTTCTTCCAACTTTTCATCGGAGACTATCTCCTTTGGCGAAAGTTCCTTTAAGGTAGATTCCTCTCTAAAATGGGTAATCTCTAAAAGAGCCTCCTCCTGCAGGAATCTGGCAACTCTTTTCCCCTCATTCTCTGGACCAATGAGGGTAATTTTCTTCATCCTACCAATTGCCATTAATATCTCCTTATAAACGATTTATTATATTACTTACTATCAGGAAGGTCAACCCCGTTTAGAAATTCTATCGGGAATCTTCTATCCTTGTATTTCTAACGGGGTCAACTTGAAGGAAGGATTCTTATATATCTATTATGGAGTGCATGGTCTTCAGTGAGATGGACTCATTGTTAAAGAATGCCATTTTCACCAATTTTTTTGTTCTCAAAGATATTGTCATTTGGCTGGCAGGGTTTGGAAACCTCCAGGAGAAGAGCAGGCCCTATTCCGGTAAAGGAATGGTCAGCTTTTTGTTCCATTGCTAAAACATCTCCTTGACTTTTTACCATCTCCCTTCCCCCAACAACCATTTTTACCTTCCCCTTGAGGATAAAAAATGTTTCATGTTTGAAATTGTGGTGATGGTAAGGGCAGGTCTGACCGTCAAAGACAAAGAGAAACTTCCCGCAATAGCCCTCTTCTCTATTGTTGGCAATCCAGTATTCTATCAGGCCGACCTTATAGAAATCACCTAATCCTAAATCTAACACTTGAGGCTTTACTTCAGGCATCCTTATACCCCAGCTCTCTATAATTTCTTTGCACTTCCTTAACGCCTCTTTTCTTTTCTCTCCCCAGATTTGATAATTTCTTCTCTCCAACTCTGCCATTTTCTTAACTTCCCACATCTTTGAAATGATCAAAACCTATTTTCCTTAAATGAATAATCTTGTTCTTTTCGTCGAGAAGGACAATTCCTCTCTTTGTAATCTGGCCAATTTGGGTGATGTGAACTTTGCTTGGAAGTATAAACCCCTCCTCTGCCTTCCCCTCCCTCGAGGGGAGGGGATAAAGGGGAGGGTGATGGGAAAGGGTGAAGAGAAGTTCAAAATCTTCCCCTCCGGTTAAAGCAAGTTGATAGGGATCCTCCTTTTTCTTCTTTGCCAAAGAGATTACCCCTTTTGAAAGAGGAATCTTCTCCTGATAGATTTTGGCCCCCACTTTACTGGCTTCACAGACTCTTTTTAAGTCACTGAGGAGCCCATCGCTGATGTCAATCATCGAGGTAGGATGAAGATTTTTTACCAGATACCTCGCCTCCTTTACTCTGGGAATAAAGGAAAGATGCTTTCCTAAAATTGAACCACCAAGAGCTCCCGTAACATAGATCTTATCTCCTATTTTAGCCCCATTTCTTAAAGTCAGATATTTTTTCTCCACCTCTCCGGAGAGGGTAATATTAATAACCATCTTTGAAGAAGCAACTGTATCTCCTCCTAAAATTTTTACCTTAAATTTTTTCGCCAAACTCCTTATTCCTCGATAGATTTCATCAACAAACTTTACCGAGGTTTCTTTCTTCAGCCCCAAACCGACAAGAGCATATTTAGGAATACCTCCCATGGCCGCGATGTCGCTGATGTTAACTGCCAAGCTCTTGTATCCAATCTGAAAGGGAGTCGCTTTTTTGTCAAAGTGGATATTTTCTATCAGCATATCGGTTGTCAAAAGGAGATACCGGCCTTCTTTATATTTGATGACCGCCGCATCATCGCCAATGCCAACAATTACCTCCTTATCAAAAATCCTCTCGGCCTCAGCGATACGTTTAATCAGGCCAAATTCCCCAATATCCTTTAGTTTCTTCTGCATTATCTTTTCTCCTTTGCTACCTCAATGAGAGTAAGAATGTTTTCCAGGGGGCAATCTTTTTGAATAGTAATCGCCGGTCCTACAATATATCCACCGTCTTTTCCCAAAATGTCCTTTGCTCTTTTTACCTCTCTTTTAATCTGAGGCACAGTTGCTTTATTAAGAAGTTGTTGGGTTCCAATGGCTCCCCACAGACAAAGTTTCTTCCCAAGTTCTCTCTTTATCTCATAGGGGTCCATACATTCTGGCTGCACCGGATTAAGAACATCCAGTCCAATCTCAATAAGGTCGGGTATAATCTCTCTGATCTTTCCATCAGAATGAAGGAGGGTAAAAAGGTGATGCTTATGCGCAAAGGAAAAAAGTCTTGCCAGATGGGGTTTTATAAAATGGCGCCATTGTCTTGGGCTTATTAAGAGCGCTTTCTGTGTGCCATAATCATCGGAAAGGCAAAGCCCATCTACTCCATAAGAAATCAGTTCTTTAGCGGTGGCAAGATTATAAGAAGCAATTTTATCCAGTAATTCTTCCACAAATAATGGTCTAAGATAAAGGGCGGTTAACAATTCTTCCAGAGGGCAGATAAATGTTGCCCTTTCCCAAAAGTCGCCAACCCAGGCGAGGACAAAGACCCCCCTTTTCTCTTTCAAAAGAGAGGGAAGATGAGCAAAACGGGATGGCTCTCGTGGATTAGGAAAGGTATAACCTTTTAAATTAAGGTCTTTGAGAGGATACTCTACTACATGGCCCCGATTATCCTCATCATTATGCCAGAGCACGCCAAATTCATCATGGGAATACTCCCCATAGATTTTTGGGTCAGCATATAAAGGTCTTAATCCCTTAGCCGAGATTGATAGAAGATGATTACCAATTGCTTCATTCACATCCTCATTCTGATAATGTTTTTGAAGCAGTTTTGTTACCGGCGGAGTAAAGTCAAGATAGTAAGGAAGAAATTCTGTCTCTTGATGCTGAATTGCTGAATAAACTCTTTCTTTCTTGGTCACTTTTTAACACAGTCTAAACAGCGGATACAATCGAAAGAATCAGGGTTTTTGCAAATCTTTATCGGACATCCCTTTGCCTTCGGTTTCAAAAGACTAAAGCCATTAAAGAGAGAAAATATGGCGCCAAGAGGGCAGAAGAGTCGGCAGAATCCCCTCTGGCAATAAATTAGCCCCCTCACCTCCATCCTCTCCCCTTGGGGAGAGGAAACGTAGGTGAGGGGAAACTTTGAAATTCCATACAAGAACTTAGCCCTCGTGCTTTGCACTCGGGAACTTTTTATTTCCCATATCCAATGTTTGATGGTATATTATCGGCATGGAGCTGGCTCCAGGAAAGATTACCATCAAACATATCCTCCAAGACAGCAACAACTGGGAACGTTTCTACAGCAAACATAAACAAAGAATCCGTGATTCTGTCGTAGAAAATATCAACAAATTACTCCTCTGTCGCACCCAAGAACTTGGCTTTCACAAATACCAATGCCCTCATTGCGGCGAAACTGTTGTTGTTCCCCACTCCTGCAAATCCAGAATCTGTTCATGCCTCTCGGTAAGTTAGCTACTGACCGCTGGATATCCTGTAGTCTGTCTCTGTTCCCTAACGTTCCCTATCAGCATCTTGTCTTCACAATCCCTGAACAACTCAGAGCTCTTATCCTTCTTAACCGAGCATTCCTTCTGAATGCTTTATTTAGGCTCGCTTGCTATACCGTCACTTTATGGACTATCAGTAATAAATCTTATACTCCCGGCATTACGATGGTTTTACATACCTTTGGTAGAGACCTCAAGTTCAACCCGCATATCCATATGTTGGTTACCTGCGGTGGACTATCCCTCAATCATCAGAAATGGACCAACAACTTCTTTATTCCCCATCAAGTCCTTAAGTCCATCTGGAGGCATAATGTTATCTCTTTTATCAGAGATTCTGCTAAGAAAAACTTGCTTAAACTGCCTCTTGCTGTGGGTCCTAATCTCAATAGATTTTTAGACAAACTCTACTCACTAACCTGGTATGTCAATCTCGGTAAGAAACTCTCTAATGCCAGATTTACTATCTCCTACATCGGCCGTTATACCAAACGTCCGGTCATTGCTGAGAGCAGAATCTTAGAGTATGATGGCAAATCTGTAGTTTTCTCCTATGAGGACCAGGCTACTTCTGAAACCTTTTATGTCAGAATATCCGTTGAGGAGTTTATTGTTAGGCTTATTCAACATATCCCGGACAAAGGTTTCCGCCAAATTCGTTATGGAGGTATCTTTGCCAGCCGGGTAAGGTCTAATCTTATCCCTATTGTTAACACTATCCTTGAAAATATAAGAAAATCTGTTAATATGTTTATCGGCAACCTACAAAACTACTTAGAGATCCCTCTCTGTCCTGCATGTGGTTGCGAGATGCTCTTAGTCGGCATTTCTCATAATGGTAAATATGTCCAAATATCTGAAACATATACCTCTCATCCTCCGTAGTTTCTTCCGTAAGTCTGATCAATCTCAGGAGATGGTCAGATTTATCTGCACCTTCTGCGGAGCACAAGAGGATATTCCAAAGTCTGTTGTTGACCACATGGACGCAACAGATACCAGGGGAGATCTATCTTATCCACCCAGATTTACCTGCTCGGTTTGCCCTGATGGCTTAATGCAACCGATCAATTACACTAATCCATCAGGTAGAACCTATAAAACTGACCCCAAATCTATCAAACCGGTAAAAATTATCTCCGCATAATGTCAAAGAGCGTCAGATTATGTTATACTCTTTTATCTTTGAAATTCCATACAAGAACTTAACGCAGGATAAATCCTGCGGCTACCGGTAGCCGCAACCTTCAGGTTGCGAAGAAATAACTTTGAAATTCCATACAATAAATTATTAAGATGAGAATAAAAAGAAGGATGGCAATCTTAAGCCAGAAGAAAAAACCAATCATTTCTCTGATACCAGAGTTAGATATCACCAGAGGAATGCCTGCCTCCAGAGTCCCCACCGGGCAAAGTTTGCAGAACCAGTACTCTTTTGTGAAGAAAGGAACTGCAATTACTAAAAGAAAGAGAAAGATTAAAAGAAGAAGATATTTCTTCATTTTTTCTTCTTACCCAGCATCCCCATAATCTTCATCGGAAGGCCATAAAGGTCAATGAAGCCCTTCGCGGCTTTCTGGTCAAAGAGGTCTTCTTCGGAATAGGTAGCTAAATTTTTCTGATAAAGAGAAAAAAGAGATTTTCTCCCGGCAATAATAATGTTGCCCTTGTAGAGTTTCAGCCGTACTGTTCCAGACACTTTGCTTTGAGTTGCAGCAACAAATTTCTCCAATGCCTTTCTTTCCGGGGAAAACCAAAGGCCGTTATAGATAAGCTGGCTATATCTTTCTGATATCAGGGCTTTATAACGGAAAGTCTCCCGGTCCAAAACCAACCTTTCCAGAGCATCGTGCGCCTGATAAAGAATCATTGCCCCGGGCGCCTCATAGACCTCCCGGGACTTAATGCCCACCAGCCGATTCTCCACGAGGTCAATCCGGCCGATGCCGTTTTCTCCCCCGATTTTGTTTAATCTTTCCAAAAGAGCAACCGGGCTATATCCTTTCCCACTGAGTTTTGCCGGAATCCCTTTTTTAAATTCAATTTCTAAATACCTTTCCCGATCCGGAGATTTTTTCGGAGAAATAGTCATCTGGTAGGCATCCTCAGGGGGTTCTCTCCAGGGGTCTTCCAAAACTCCGCATTCAATGGCAATGCCCCAGAGGTTTTTATCCAGACTGTAAGGGCTCTTTTTTGTGGCGAAAATAGGGATTCCCTTCTTCTTGCTATAAACAATTTCCTCTTCGCGGGACTTAAATTCCCATTCCCGCGCCGGGGCAATAATCTTTAACTCCGGAGCTAAGGTTTTAAATCCTAATTCAAACCTTACCTGGTCATTGCCTTTCCCTGTAGATCCATGGGCTAAAGCAGTTGCCCCTTCCTCCCGGGCAATCTCGGCCATTCTTTGCGCAATCAAAGGTCGGGAAAGAGCGCTAATTAAAGGATATTTTCCTTCGTATAAGGCGCTTGCGGCTAAAGCTTTAAAGGCAAAATCCTTCAGGAATTTTTCTCTTAAGTCCTCCAGATAGAATTTCTTGGCGCCGGTGGCTAAGGCCTTGTCGTGAATTTTTTTTCGGTCTTTTATCTGGCCTAAATCAGCGGTATAGGCAATAACTTGTGCGCCGTAATTTTCTTTCAGCCAGGGAATCGCAATCGAGGTATCCAGACCCCCGGAATAGGCGAGAACAATCTTTTCTTTAGCCATAAACCTCCTCTTTAGCGAACCTGAAAGGTTCGCACTACATAGAGCCAGATGTAGTGCGAGGCTTTTAGCCTCGCAAATTTAATTATAACCTCTCTGACTATAATAATCAATATAGAGAATAGACAACCATCTTACCACTTCAGGATTACGCCGAGCGCTTCAGAGCGGTCGGTTAAGGGGTTGTATGGAATTTCAAAGTTTGGCAAAGCAAGCTTTGCCACTACATAACCCCGTATTAAATACGGGGGTAGTTGCCGAGCTTGTCCCGAAGGGACTCCCTTGGAGCTCGGCTAATTTATTGTATGGAAGTTCAAAGTTTCCCCTCACCTATGTTTCCTCTCCCCAAGGGGAGAGGATGGAGGTGAGGGGGTTAATTTATCTCCTTTATTTTTTCCCTCCAATACTACTAGTAGAAGGTTTCCAAATTAATATTGCAGTCCATGCTGTCATTGCGAGGAGTGAAAACGGTTGCGAGGCGAAGCCGAAGCAAACTCGGAGATTCCTCGTTTCACTCGGAACAAGCTCCGCAATCCCTTTGTGGATAACGATATGAGATTGCTTCGCTGTCGCTCGCAATGACAAACCATAACAACATTATTTGAAGAACGCTCTAATAGGGCGAACTTTTTCCATCTTTCCATCTTTATCCCCTTTTTCCTTGTGTTTATTCATTGCTATTTTTGCGGTATTTAAACTATATGGTTTTACAGTTAGCGACGCCTTATTTTTTCTGACGGGAATGCGTCTCGCGTTCTTTTCCAGAAGGTCGGTCTGGAAAATGCTCTGTACCGGGAAATTGAATTTCAGTTTTATTTTGGTTTTTTTACCGGCCACCTCGTAAAACCGTAAAGTCAGATTCTTGCCATTCAGAGATTTCTGCAGGGAACTGGCAATGCAGTTACCGGAGCGGAAATCCAGGAAGGAGAATTCCAGGGGCAAATTGCCGCCGTGACTGTCGGTTGGGCAGACCAGCAAGGACCGATTATAGGAAGCAGCCTGCCGGCTCATTTCCGCCTTGTCTATTTTTCCGAAAAGGAGCCGGTAGCCGATTTGGTGGATCCCACTGTCCGGTGAGGAATCCGGTTCGTAAGGGTTGCGCAGGAGGGTTAATCCGAGGTTGTTTCCGTTTACGAGATAGCCGTGTTTTTCGCGGTTTAACAGGCCCAACCGGTACCCGCCTTCGGAAAGCGAAACTGCTTTTAGAGCCGGCAGCTCCTTTCCGTTACTGCGGCGTTCCTGCCAACCAAAGGGAATTTCAAATTCCGCGGAAGCCCGGTTAAAGTTTGCCTGAAAATTGACCCGCAACATTGGCACACCGTCTTTAAGAGAGCCTTTCTCCTGCCAGTCGGTGATTACCTCAAAATCTATCTGAGGAATCTTGGGGCAGAGAATGATTCTTTGTTCAATTGCCGAATCCCGGTAGCGCCTTTTTATGGAGAGGACCGTTCTTACCGGACCGGACTCAATTACCTTAAACTCCTCCAGGTTAAGCAGGTTTTCAGTCCTCATAATATTGCCAATAATCCAGGCTGACATCGGATGGGATTTTTCCTGCAGGACTTGCAAGAGGTTACCGCAGGTTTCCGCCCAGTAGGAGGAAAAGTTCTCGGAGACGGAGCGCCCGATGCTCAAAACCTCTTTTTCATTCCTTTTGTCATAGAGCCGCCTGATGACGCCGCTGTCCGGTGCAATTTCAATCCGGTAGGCGGGGGTTTCAAAGAATCCCTCGGCAATACTGCCCGAGATTGCCACGTCGCTTCGCTTCTCGCAATGACTACATTCTTTCAGCCAGTAAGTCTTGTATCCGAAAGATGGAATGTTTTCGGCCAGGAAAAAGGCTTTTTTATCTGCGGTTTGGACCGGCGTCTGATTCCCTTCTCCATCCCTCGCGTAAATTTCCTTTCCGACCATTCCCTCCGCTAGTTCAAACTCAACCACCTGGCTCCTTTCCCAGCCCAGTAAATTGAAAATCACCAGGGGCATGCCCTCTCCTTCGGTATTCACCTGTCTGGAGATGAAGCTGAGATTTTCAGCGATTGATTTCTTACTACCGGTTAAAACCGTATCGGCCAGGTCCCTGGAATACCGATACGATTCGGAGATGGCCGAGCCGTCAAAGATGTCGTGGAATTGGTTGAAAAGAGTGTCTTGCCACCATTTCTCCATCTCTCCGACAGGATATTCTTGACCAGACAGACCGGCAAGAGCTGCCGTTGTTTCCAAAGCCAAAAGAGCGTTTTCGCATTCCCGGTTGGCTTTTTTGATGTCGGAGTGGGTGGTGTAGCACCCTTCAAATATGGAGTTCAATTCTTTCTTGACCACCGGATAATTCTTTTTTGTTCTTGCTAAATCAAAGAATTTATGCGTTGTGGAAAAAGTAAGGAGGGGCATTACCGGCTTGGCATCCAGCATTTTTTTGCGTTCAATATCCTTCCGGCTTGGGCCGCCGCCGTGATCTCCCACGCCGTAGACGAACATACTTTCAAAAAGGTTGTATCTTTCGCGGAACTTGAGCGCCACGGAAACGGCATTTTCCGAGGTAATGAAATTGTTATAGACGCTGTTAAAAGCCAGGACCCTGCCTTTGTTCGGACTCTGCCAGGTAAAAACGGGGAAGGTAAACCCACCGGAAGAAAAGCCCCCACCGGCCCGCATAAAGTAGTAGTTTTTAATCCCGGCGTGCGCCAGGATGGTAGGAATGGTGATGGGGTGGCCGAAGGTGTCCGGTGACCACATTATATCCGGTTTTACTCCAAAGCGTTCATTGACGTATTTCCGGGTGTAGGTGATGTGACGGCAGAGCGCTTCGCCATCGGCCATGTTCAGGTCACCCTCCACCCAGGCGTTGGCGGTGACCTCCCAGCGGCCTTCCTTAATTTTTTCTTTAACGCGGGAGAAGAGTTCCGGGTTGTGTTCCTCCACGATTTTGTAAATATGCGCCTGGTCCTGAGAGAAGGTTAAATCCGGATATTCGTCCATCAGTTTGGTGACGGTTTCAAAGTCGCGCAGACAGGTATTTACGGTATCCTCGTAATTCCAAAGCCAGTTCATATCTATGTGGCTGTGTCCGATTAAGTTTACCCGGTATCGTTTGGCCTGGACGCGGAACGGTTCCAGTATCTTTTCAATCTCCTTGATATTGGCGAAGATTTCAGGCCACCTGCGGTTTTGCAACGCATCCAGGTCAATCAGGGAAAATGCTTTTCGAAGGCTTTCTTTAAGAGAACGGCCGGTCTTATTTTCCAGGAGTTTTTCTGCAAATCTTACCTGGGAAAGGGCCGCAGTAAGTTCAAACCGGGCCTCTTCCACCACGGGAAAAGAGAACGTACCCCAGAATCCCCCTAAACCGTCACCGCCCGGCGTTTTGAATACCAATAAATGGGTTTTGCCCGGCGTTATCTTATCCGGTAAAGAAAGTTCCGCGGCTCGCATATCAGCCCAGAATTTATTTCGGTACAAAGATTTCCCATCCCAAAAGATCTCCACGCCAGAGGGAAAGATAAAGTTTAATTCTACCGGGCTCCCTGAAAGCGGAATACCTTCCACGGTTTCGGGAAAATCCAATACTTTCCGGAAATAGGCTGGACCGTCCTTCAGAGACCAGGTCGGTTGTTTCTTTACTTCCCAATCACGGTCGTTAAAAGCCGGGTTTTCGGCGCCGGTAACGTTCTGTCGGAATTTGAATTCAGCCAGACGGCAAAAGTTCTGCAGACTGGCTTCCAGCTGCTTAACCTCTTTTTCCCACGCGGTAATCTTTTTTCCCATCTAATTCCCTGATTTGTGGGGCAACCTTCTCCTTTTCGCTCTCATAATTAATTCCGCCTTACTTTACTATTTTCTTTCTCTAATGTCAACGGGTAATCTTTGTAATTTAAAATTGCATAGGAATTTCCTTTTAAAACACTTACCACGAAAGCACGAAGACACGAAATAATAATAACCACGAATTTCTCGAATTTCACGAATTAAAACTTTTGACAGGATTAACATGATTAAAATCAGGAT
>Ga0210056_1004708_pt1 | contig 10575 bp, 10 predicted proteins | sample CryGeyCG2014_080_2_FD_183965 | JGI IMG/M metagenome (GOLD analysis project Ga0210056, IMG submission 183965) | Groundwater microbial communities from aquifer - Crystal Geyser CG07_land_8/20/14_0.80 (SPAdes) (version 2) | ecosystem: Environmental > Aquatic > Deep subsurface > Groundwater | place...
TGTTACCCTTCTCCATCCCCGCATTCAAGGAGGGTCCACCATGTCCGCCGAGATCATGACCATCAAAGAACTGGCCGCCTATCTCGATCTTGCCGAAGCCACTCTCTACAAAAAGGTCTCCAATAATGAAATCCCCTACGCCAAGCTCGGAAACCTTCTCCGGTTCCCAAAATGGGCCATCGATCAGTGGGTGAGCGAGAACACGGTCAAACCCCCTGACGCCCTGTTCGACGAGTTCGCCAAGCTCCAGTCCCGATACCACTTCAAGAAATGGCTCGAATCCAAGGGAATCGACCCCAGTGCTTTGACCGATCAGCAGCTCCTCGAGCTGCTCAAGAAGGCAATCGCCGATCTCTCGACCGACACACCCAAACCATGACCCCAGCCAAGACGCCGTCAACCCTGCGCGAGTATGCGCCGAACTCTCCCGCCTGGGCCAGGCCGAGATCCTGAAGCAGCTCCGCATCAGGCACTACGATAAGAACATCCTCACGATGTCAAAGCCCGAACTGCTGAAGGAGTTCGGCAACGGTCCCAAGCGCCTGAACAAGTCCCTGTTCATCAAGAATGTAATCTGGCAGACCTTCGAGAAGCTGAAGGCTGGCCAAACCCCGTTCGACGTCGGCAATCTTCGGTCCTTCTGGTATTACATCAAAGACACCCTCGACCGCATCGGCGCCAACAAAGGCAACCCCTACCTCATCGTTTCGGACATGTTCATGGTGATGGTCAAGGCCGGCCTTTTCAAATACCGGGATTTCCGCTTCGACGATGACGACAAGGGCAACCGCTGGCACGCCAGGAAAAACCCGCACATCATCTTCTTCGCCGAAAAGACCTCCTACAGCGACCTGCTTCAGGAAGTGACCCGGGACTTCGATATCACCACCCTGGCGGCCGGGGGCCAGCCCTCCTACCTGAGCGCGGAATACTTCGTCGACGAACTCCGGGCTCATGGCGTCGATCTTTCCCGGGAATTCATCATCATCTCCCTCGTGGATTTCGACCCCGCCGGCGACATTATCGCCTCCACCTTCGTCGAAAACCTCATGGACAACGGCATCAAGAACATCCGCACCTTTCCCGGCCCCTTCTACCCCTCCTTCAAGCGCAAGGACATCGTCGTCCCCGCCAACATGACCGAGGCCCAGCGACAGAAGGTCTTCCGCCTCCCCCTGAAAGTCCGGAAATCCGGCCTCGCCGCCAGGTGGGCCGCCCGCACCGGCGGCGTCAACGGCAAGAAGAACATCAACTTCGGCATCGAGGTTATGGTCATGCCCAAAGCTCAGATCATGCAGATCTTCGTTGCCGAGCTTGCCAAGGTCATCTTCGTTGACCTCGAAGCCATCGCCAAGTACCGGGAAATGAACACCCTGAAAGCCGCCATGCAGTCCTTCGCCCTGAAAAAGCTCCAGATCGGCGGGACCAGATGACCACCAGGCCAATCCGCAATCCCACTGGTTTGGGAAAAGGGTTGCATGGCCCGGAGAAATCGGATACGTTTGTATCAGATATTCGGAATATCTGATCAAGGGGGAAGCCATGGAAACCACGAAGATCGGCCGTCGGGGAACCGTCGTTATCCCTGCCGCCATGCGCCGCCGGTTCGGCTTCGCCGAAGGAAGCCTGATCATTGCCGAGGAGAGGGCCGAAGGCGTTCTTCTTCGCCCGGCCACCGCGATCCCGGTCGAAATCTATACTCCCGAAAGGATCGCGGAATTCCTTCTCACCAACGCTGTTGACGAGGAAGACTACCGCCAGGCCAAAAAAGAGGTCCGCACCCTGGGCCTTTCCCTCGACAAAATCGACCACCGGAAACCCAAGAACCGGAAGAAGTGACGCTTGCTGACCGCCTTCCTCGACGCCAACGTCCTCTTTTCCGCCGCATACAAACCCGATTCCCAGCTTCTGGTGCTCTGGTCCATGCCGGAAATCACACTGGTCACCTCCGCCTACGCCCTCGAGGAAGCCCGCCGGAACCTTCCCGACCAAACCCAGAAAGCCGCCCTCGACCGTCTGGGAAAAGATCTTCGCGTTCTCCTCGAAACCCGGAGTGATTGCCGTTTTCCGGCATCCCTCGGGATTCCGGAGAAAGACCTCCCCATCCTTGCCGGCGCCATCCAAACCAAGGCTGACGTCCTCCTGACCGGTGACGTCAAGCACTTCGGCCAACACCTCGACAAGAAGATCAAGGGTGTCCTCATCCTCACCCCTTCCACCTTCCTCGCATCCCGGAAAACCCCCTGAGTTTGCCCGATTTCCAAACCCTCTTAAAACCGCCGATCCGCCCCTGGTCGCTGCCTCCCCGACATCCCATCCCCCCCAAACTCCGCATACCCCACCCCAACCAACCGCCCCCCCGCTCCAATCCCTGATTCTAACGTGCTGGGTCCGTGGTATGCGAAGTCTGGTCGGCCTAGCGAGGCGAAGAAAGAACCTTTACCGTAGCAACCTTTCGCGGGCCTTCAAAAAGTTCAAAAATGCATCCTGGCCGAAGTCGGTCTTGCGGAGCGGTTGCCGAAAGAAAGCTGGCCTGCCCCCGCGCTGGATTGCCCTGTATTTCCGGCGACGTTGGAAACTCAAGAACAATGCTCCATGCCTCTTTCTGCCAAGTCTCCCGATCTTCTTCAAATCGAGAGACCGTTACATATCGATTCCCTTGCGGGATTGTTTTTCGCCCGCCTTCTTCCGGGGAAGTCCAGAGAACCTCTACCGGTACAGATGTGATGGTCATTGGTGGGGGGTAATCGTTGCGTCCTTCAATTGATTCATATCACCGAATCGGGCAGGGCCAATGCCGTCAAGCCGGTCCCAGCGATAAAACTGATTGGCAACACCAGATGGGAATTCAGCTTCAATGAGCCTGAAATTACCAGAGCCCATCATTTTGTTTCCCCAAGTCGCGGCATCGGCCGGGGATTCCGCAAAGTATTTCCCATCGGCCGATGATGGGCCCATTTGGAACTTCCCGGTTGACTGAATCTGATTGAATTCCTCGACACTTACCGTCCGATAAAGCTTGGTTGTACTTGGTTGATTGCTCCGCATGATTGCTTGCATGGTTTGTTGTGGAACAATACGCTCAAGCATTGCGGAAACAAGCCAGGCTTTGAAAAGTTCCTTCCCAGTGAAGAAAAACTGGGATTCACTTTGAGACATGTTAACAAATTCTTGATGCTTTGCTTCAATGCAAAGGCTCTTCTCAAGGTCTTCAGCGTCAGACTGGGAAACCCGCTTCCAATTCCCCCAATCATCAATAAGGAAATACCCTTGAGAGTTGGTGAGAAGCTCTAACAGCCCCCATGGGTCAGTGAAACGCAGTGGGTTGTTACTAAATCGCCAGAGGTTATTTCCCCCCGAAAATCCGATTCTGTCTTTGCTGAGGAACCTACCTACTTTCGGGCTATATTGACGATTCCGGTGATTGTAAGTCTGTGAAAGCCCGTCCCACCGCCGACCCTGGAATAAGAACGGTGTCAAGACTTTGGCAAGATTGTTGAGACGGACGCGGTTTTCTGAGCCGTTGCCCTCGGACCCTAGATCAGGTGCGGGGTTGAGAAGCTCTACCCCCTGGTCCGTTATCGAAAAAATCGGGTCGGACCCTTGACGCGAGTTTGCGGAAAACATGCCGAACGCGATAGACCCGATCAGGAGGAAAACGCAGAGAATCCCCCACCGTATCCCGTTTTTCATGCCCATAGTTTATCCTTTTTAGCTGAAAAAGAAAAGCCCCCCGAAGTGTCTGATAGTCCCGATTTCTCGGCACACGTCGAGGGTACAAAACACGATTTTCTTTTAGCAGCTATAGCAGCTAAAAGAAAGAGTACTAAAGATAGGATCTTGAAAAACCGCGCCTAAAGGGAATTCCCGGCTTTTGGTTCCCTCACGAAAGGCCCCGCTAGGCCATCCAGGCCACGAACGACCACGAACCAGCCCGCAAGTATCCGCTGCATCGAAGATCAGCGGTAGGTGACTGAGCCCCCAAGCCGAAGGCGGTGGGGTGCGAAGGAACCCGGAGGCGAAAGGGCGGGCGGGGCAATATCCGCCCAATGCGGCATTGGGCGGTAAGCGGGTTCGCAAGAAGCGTGACAGGTGGGGGGCCGGGGGGGACCCACCTGGCACGCTTCTTGTCCCCGCGTTTGCCCCGCGCTTTTAGCCCTTTCGCCGGAGCTTGCGGGCGGCCGCCGAAGCCTCCCAGGCACCGGACGGGTCAAAATTCTCGGATCGCGCACCGGTCCCGGCTCCGGGTCCGGCGCGACACCTCAAGTGTTTTCTTCTTCGCCGAATTCCTCGTCCTCCGCTTCCGGCGGCGGTTTCCCTTCCAGGGTCGCCCCCGGGTGGGTGGTCAGAAACACGGCCCGGAGCTTCCGCAAGGAAACCTGGGTGTAAATCTCCGTCGATTCCAGGGTATCAGCCAAAATCGTGTAGAAATGCACGCTAAGGGTCATATTTTCACTTCGTAAACTCGTCTCATTTTATAAGGTTCCGATCCACAACATACTCCCCGTAAAGCACTATGTTATCCCACTCGATAGGGCTGACGTGCTCAAGAAGTGAGATATCAAGATCATAACCGGCTGTCGCCTGGCTTCCCATGCTCGTCACTCTGGCCATTTCTTTGGCTTGCCAGTAAATTATACAAGCAAGAATCAGCGTCAAACAGCTACAGGTGCTCATTTGCTCATCCAAATCGCGGGAATAAATTTTGCCCCGTTTGCCGTAAAAGACCTGCCTTGCCAGGGAATGAAGTTGTTCTCCTTTGAGCAATCCCTGCCGGATGCGACGTCGTAATAAGGGTTTTGAAAGGTATTCCAGGATAAATTCAGTTTTGAAAATTCGCCCCAATTCTCTATTTGCACGATAAAAGTGGTTCTTTTTACTGAGGGAAACCAGGCGCTTCAAGGCTACAGATGCGGTTACATGCCCGCTCTTGAGAGAAGCGTAAAAGTGGGCAATCTGATTCCAATCATCTTCGATTATATCCGTGCTTATGGCGTGGTCGCTCTTGCTCAGCATTGAATCCAGGGCACCGTATGATCGATCAGAATCTATTCGATAGAGCCGCTGATGCTGAATTCCACGAATGCGGGGTGAGAATTTTTTTCCCAACATAGCGAAGGCCGCGAAATTGATCTCCGTGTAACCGTGGGTGTCGGTATAATGCTCCACCGGGTCCAGATCGCTTTCATTATAGAGCAACCCATCCAGAACGTAGGCGGCATCACGCTCTGTGCACTCGATTGGTACGGAGTAAAACGGGGCATAATTGTCCGCCACGAAGGAATAGAATTCAAGAGCATAATCACTGAGTTTGGGGCTGAAAGTCTGTTGAAGAAGTTTCCTGGGCATATAAAACCTTTGCCCATCACTGCTTGATGATGTTCCATCACCCCAAATGCGTGATGCATCAAGGGCGGCAAACGAATTGACGACCACAGAAAGAGCCGCCTTCTGATTCTCCGGAGTTAGTTGCCAGTCAGTAATTCGTCGGATCTGTTCGTATGAAGTTTCTTTTGTCAGGCGGGCCATGGTGGAAGGGCCAATGTTACATCCGTGCGCCATGATTGCGACCAGGAGATTGCAGATTTCCTCTGGTGGTCTACTTTTCTGTAATGCCGGTGTCAAAAAACACTGTGAAAAGTGGAGTTTGTTATCGACCTCAATGAGAAGTTCAGGAAGGCGTATGCCGCGCATGCTCTTTGTCAGCCATTGTTTGAGGAGAGTCAGATTAAATGTGTCTTTGTCATTAAGGGTTTCGCCGGGGTCAATGGAAAGTTTCCAGGCATCGCCTTCTATCTTGGCATAGGCATTTCCTGGAAGGGTTTCCAAAAAACGATCGTAACCTTTTGCCAGACGTCCTTTCAGATGGGCTATAGCATCTTTTGAATTTTGGGGGAGCTCTGCTTCCTTGAAGAAGGATTCCTGCATAGGTTCCCATTTCGCGATGGGTATGAAGAAATTATCGAACCGGCCAAAGCGTTTACTGTGAGTAATGCAGAGATTTCCAGCTTTGATTTCATCCCGAATCATCAGTAACAAAGCACATTCGAATGTGCGCTTACTTATGGAACCACTTTCATACAGCCAATGCCGAAACTTTTTCGGAATAAAATCCGTGGAAATATCCTCTGAAAGCTTTTGTTTACGCTCATTATTCAAACCTCTGAGAGCTTCAATGCCCTTCAACAGTGAATCATCACAACCGTGGTTCCCCTCAAAATTCAATGCATCCAGAAAAGAAGGAGAGAATCTTCGGATATAGGTGAATCGACTCAATACTCCTTCGAACATATGACCGCTTTTAGCGCCAAGCCACTCCTCAAGATCTTTGAGTTGAGCCAACAGAGCTTTCCTGGAAACCTTCTTGAACAGACTTGGCCGGACCTCTTTGTCCTTTAAACTGTCGTCCAGGAGCAAATGCCCAACTTTTTGAAACATGGAAAGCGCTTTTTGGACTGTCTGTCGATGATTGGCCAGATCCTTGTTGATGTCATTCTCGGCTTTTTTACAGATTCTTCCGATGAGTTTATCGAATGTATCTATGAGCTGGTCTATTGTTTCACGAAAGGTTTGCCAGAGAAAGCAGGCTATAGCCGCATATCGACGGGGAGGGGTAATCATCTTGAGACGATCAACTGAACTGCGTTTTGCATACAAAGCCAAGGACCGTTGATAGTTATTGTTGAGCCATGCGAGGTCTACGGCAAGAATCCCGACATCCTGAATCTGTTTGAGTTTTATTGTAAGGCGTATGATTGCATCGGAAGATGGCCGGGCTGGTGGTTCCTTCAAGTCTTGGAAACCAGACGTCCGACCAACTTGAACATCAATGAGTCCGTCGAGTTTTGCTGTCATACCGGCGGGAAAGGCAGTCATGATTTTTTCGAAGATGTGTTGTTGTGCCGCGTTCCGTTGTTCCTTGATAATCCGCTCCAGGACAAGGATGGCAGGTTCAAGGATTCCATGTTCCCTGAGAAACTCTTTTGCCTGACAAAGTAAGGCATCAGTTTTTTCAAAGCGACAGGCCTCATCGAAAAGAAAGTTCTTCAGCAAAGTGATTTCCACCTCGCCCAATTCTCGCTTCTGCAGGTAATCACGAATTTTGAACCGGTGTTCTGAAATCGTTTGTCGTCGCTGTTCATACTGTTGAATGATTGCCGAATCAGTATTCAATTGATTGCCAATGAATAAAAGGAGGTCTGGGAGAACTTCAAGGGGTTTTTGAGCAGGAAACCGGTTCATCAGTCGAACAAAACCGAGCTGATAAGCAAAACCGACGCGGTTAAAATCCCCTCGGCATTGGTCGATCTGAAGGATGTCTTCAGGTGTCAGAGTTGATCGCTGAACGAGTTCTTCTCGCGAAAAACTTGATTGAGTCATGTTTTATGCTTCCTTTTTTTAGTATCATCAAACGCTCGTTTAATGATACACTGATACCGACTAGGTTATTTAATGGATTTTAGCGATTGTGGTGTCTCGTATTGTCATCCCGCAATTCAACGTCCTGGAAACTTAATTTCACATGGGAAAATTGAGACAATGCTGAAAGGAAGGACATTTCATGGGAAAACTACTCGGTTATGCCAGAGTCAGCACAGGCGGCCAAGACCTTACTACACAAAAAAATGCCCTAAAAAAGGCGGGCTGCAAGACGGTTTATACAGATGTGGCAAGCGGTGTCCGAGCAGATAGGCCTGGGCTTGATGCGTGTCTCAACAACCTGAGAACCGGAGACACCTTGCTTGTCTGGCGTCTTGATCGACTTGGAAGGTCTATGTCTCACTTGGCAACGCTGGTTGAAAAACTTCGTCGTCAGGGAATCGGGTTCAAATCCATTTGTGATGGGGCTATCGACACAACGACAGCCTCTGGAGATCTCGTATTTAACATCTTTTCCGCACTGGCTCAGTTTGAAAGACGGCTTATTCAGGAGAGAACCAAGGCGGGATTAGCCGCTGCAAGGGCAAGAGGAAGACTTGGGGGCCGCAGACCTGTTGATCCAAAAAACCCAAAGGTGCGGATGGCTCAAAAGATGCACCAAGACAAGTCTTTGAGCGTCGGCGAGATATGCGAAAGTCTCAAAATTTCCAGGTCGACACTTTATCGATATTTGAAGCTCAAAAGTTCTTAGCGTGCATTTCTACACGATTTTGGCTGATACCCTGACCTGGCCCTTGGTCCCGGCCGGTCGTGCCGACCCTTGCCCCTCACGGGGTCCGCTGATCTGCGATGCAGCGGAACCGGCGGGCTGGTTCCGTGGTCCGTCGCGGGCCGGATGGCCTGGCGAAAGGTCCGTGGTCGCTGGGAACCGCACCAGGGCTGCTTTACGGGAAAATTCCCGCGTGCCCTCTTTCTTAGTACTTCTTTTTTTAGTAGCTGCTAAAGTAGCCGCTCGCAAGGCCGCTAAACAAAAAAACGCTTCGCCTCTTCACCCGGGGCCGCCGACGCGGTAGAATGGTCGAAGCCCAATCGACGGGAGTTTCCCATGAGGTTCACCAAAGCCCTTCCCGCCCTGGTCCTGCTGCTGGTCCTGGTCGCTGGTACTGCATCCGCCTACATTTCCGAAAACCCGCGTCAAGGTCTCACGCCGATTTCGGCGGAATTCCACCCGAAACCGACCCCCCGGGAACCAGGAATGATACTGGGTTTCGAGCTTCGTTTTCTGGGATTTTGCGTCCGATCCGGATTAATCTCCACTGATCCGTTTGGACTGAAAGTTCAAGATTTACTGGACGAGTTGTACCCAATAGATAAACGTCTTTATTGTGAACTTCAGTCGTTGTGGGATGCAAATGATTATGAGGGCGTTTATCAAAAATCGAAGCAGATCGGAAATGAAGTTAATCGAGAGCTTGAAAACCTAATTTATGATGATTTCGACCTGATTAAAGGCGTGGCGCCTTCATGGGCTTATCCCAACTTCCTCCTAAATCCCAAGTTTAAGGACCATGGAAAGGATTTCGGAGTTCCAAACACTGCAACCTATGACCCAATCGTATATGCGAGATTAGCGGCGGCATTTTTGGCGGCCTCAAAAACTGGAATTTATGAGGTTGCGGTCAATTCCAAAGGTGAAATTCGCGTTTATGATAGGGCCACAAGAACCCTTGGTTCATACAGGAAAGATGAGAAGACAGTGAATTTCTTTAAAGTTGATGCAACTGACCCAGGTCTCTGGGATCGAAAAAAGTGGGACTGGGGTTACGAAGGCTTTGAACCAAAAACACCTGGGCAACCTTGAAGATTAAGTTTCTTTGCCCTGCGTGTGGTTTCAAGCTGGCTTTTGAACCATGGTTTAATCCTTCTGATCCGTCTTTTCGGAATTGTCCTTCTTGTTTAATCGAATTTGGCTACCATGACGAACCTCTTGCCTGTGGAAAAAAAGGTACTCGCGAGAGCCTCTGGGCAGAATGGCGTGATTGTTGGGAAGCTGAAGGAATGCCTTGGCGAGGCCCTAAGAAAATGAAGCCAAAGGATTGGCACCCCGAGGAACAATTGAAAAAGCTTCGGAACAAGAAGGAAATTAAATTTTGTCGCTAGGTCGACCAGACCGCGAGCCATTGGAAGCCAGCCCGCCGGTTCCGCTGTATCTTCGATCAGCGGACCCCGTGAGGGGCAAGAGCCAAGGGCGGCGGCGGGTCGATGTCCATTTAAAAAGCGTTTAAATGGCAAGCGAAGGCGCAAAGGGCATGACAAAAAGCCGCCACGATGGCGGGTTTTTGGCGAGACCTTTGCTTTACCGAGCGATTCGGCCCGCCTGCTTGCCGCCCTTGGATCGCAGCCGGCGGGCGTCGCCGAAGCCACCCAGGCATAAAAATCTGGTTCTTCGGGAAAATGAGTACTTTTTCAGGTGCGAAAAATGGCGAAACCCCCTTCGGGGACTCGCTTCGCGATGGTTTTTTCAGGACGTGCTAAATTTAGCATGTTTTCGAAGTGTGCTGAGCCTGGCAAGCCAGTTTCAAAAGCCAGCGGCTAAAGGAAAAAGGCTGCTTTCTCCGACCAGGTCTGGCATTCCAAGAAAAGTATGCATTATCCCGATGACCCAAAAATCTTGTGCGCGGTTCAGGCCCGGGACCCCGTCGCGGGGACCCGACTAGGCCGCGCCACTGTTTAGGTTTTACTATGCAGGACGGACCAACGCCTAGCTTCCTGCTTGAGAATAAGGCCGTCAAGAAGCTCCATGATCATTTGCTTTTCGGCTGGGGCAAATTTTGAAATTGCCTCAAACTGGAGGCGAAGGTCATCATCCGGGCCTCTCTCATCTTTGCCAAAGATGAGCATATCTGTTGTGATGGATAGGGCAATGGCCAGCCGCCGAATAACTTCAAGGGTGGGCTGTGATGTTCCGGCCTCATATCGGCAAAGCTGAACAAGGCTGACCTTTGCTTTCTCGGAAAGCACTTGCTGGGTCAACCCTCGTTGTTTTCTTATTTTTCCTAATCTTTCTGAAAAATCCATAAGCGCCTTAAACCAAGTGATCGGCAAGCCGTATCTGCCGATCCCATCACCATTTACCCGGGGTGCCCGTTCAAAGCTATCTGTTTCCATTTCGCCATCAGACCGGCCATAACCCTG
>Ga0210056_1004714_pt1 | contig 10566 bp, 10 predicted proteins | sample CryGeyCG2014_080_2_FD_183965 | JGI IMG/M metagenome (GOLD analysis project Ga0210056, IMG submission 183965) | Groundwater microbial communities from aquifer - Crystal Geyser CG07_land_8/20/14_0.80 (SPAdes) (version 2) | ecosystem: Environmental > Aquatic > Deep subsurface > Groundwater | place...
ACAATTAGTTACTAAAAATTATTCTAGTTGTTCTATAGGAATTCAGTCAACACCAGACCCAAATGACTCAAATTGTAAGTGTATAAATCCAATTTCTCCCTCTCCTAGTTATCTATCAGCCTTAAACGATTTTTGTCAGAGACAGTCAAAACCAGAAGAAAGAATAAAATGCTTAAATTGCGCCAACGGAGGAGGAGTGTGGTCGGGAATGGGCTGTGTTTATACTGATACTAAAGACTTTATTGAAAAAACAGTTTTTGGGTTGGGGATAGGATTGGCAGGAGGATTTGCGCTTTTATGTATCATCTATGCGGCTTTTATGATGCAGTCGTCACAAGGAAATCCGGAAAAGCTAAAGAAAGCACAGGAGCTTATTACGAGCTGCATAATGGGTCTGATGTTAATAATATTCTCCGTGTTTATACTGCGGTTGATAGGAGTAAGTATATTAAAGATACCAGGGTTTGGATAAATCATATTAACGAGTTGTTGTTGATGTTGCAGTATCTCCACCTCCACCCTGCACTCTATCAAAAGGATTATTTTCTTTATCTCCAGTAATCTTTCGTAGAATTTTTTTCCCGAACGGTAAATAATTCAAAGCTAAGGCAATAGATCCATATTGACCTAACAATCCCGTAACTCCTCCGACTCCAGCAGCTACTCCACCAAAGTAGGTACCAAAACCGATAGCAAATGGCAGTTCTTTTATACCTAAGACTTCTTTGATAGTCTTGACAAAATCAGGGATTAAAAAGATTATTCCAAGGCCGATCATAAGCCTAAAAGAATTGCTGTCTATTCCATAAAGATAAGGAAGACGGGCGGTCATATCGGATGAAGCAGTATTAAAGATAATAAGATAGGCAAGGATAAAAACAAAGATCATAATAGGAAAGACGATTAAGTTACTGACTAAGTTCATAAACCAGTATTTGAAAGCTGATTTTCCTGGAACCGCCTCAAATAAAAGCAATAAAGGAGATATTATTACATTAATTATTAATTTAAGATAACTCGTAAACAAAATCAAAAATAATCTAAAAAACAAAAATAAAATAGAAAATCCAATTAATATAGCAACAATCCATGGAATAACATAGATAAAACCAATCATAAACAGAAAAATAAGAAAAAATCCAAACATAGGAATTTCAACAATTGATTTAATTATATTTCCCGGACCAAGGACGGCTGTAGCTAACCCAATCTCTGAATTGGCGAGACCAAATAAATCTCCTCCTTTATTAACTGCAAATTCTAGAATCCATTTCATTAAAAATATAAAAATAACACCGCCAACAGTTCTTAAAGCTAGATATACAGACACGGGAACGATTTGAGTAAAGGCGCTTCCTAAAGCCATTCCTATGGATTGTAAGCCAAAACGGGCTCTTATATCACGATATAAATCCCATCCCGATGACATCATATATTCATTTTTAAATCTAGTTGCGTCATAATATGTTCCGCCAGCAGAATTATTACTTAAAATAGAAACAATCAAACCAATTAAAATATACATAATGTCAATCATAAATCCCGCTATAGCAAAGGAAAAAGTAATTAAAATTAAGGCGATGACGATGCGGGGGAGGGCGTTTTCCACGGAGATGACGGTTTGGGGATTCATTTTCATGCGAAACATAATCATAAAGCCGATGGCGATTAAGATTATTACTAAGAGCATATAGGAAAGGTCACGAAAGATCTTCCAGAGATTGGAAAAGGGCTTGATGGCGGCAAAGCCGATGCCTTCGGCCGCGTATGTCTTTGGGACAAAGCCGGCATTTTGTAGTCCTGAGTAAGCCCAGTAGACACCTGAGGCAGGTGGATTGGCGTAGGGAAGTACAATCAGTTTTGAGATAAAACCAAAGGCGCTTTTTTGGAAGTTCTTATCCGCATCAGCTGGATTGTCAGTACAGGCTTCGCCGATCATAGAACACATAGACATTTTATAGAGGGCAATCGTCAGTTTGCCCTCTTTTGTTTTATTGAGTTCCTTATCATTAATGACTTTGTAGATCTCTTTTCGATTTTGCTCGATTGGGTTGGTTTGGTTTGAGGACAGGAGGACCCTGTCCCTACCGATAAAATGAGAGAAAAGGGAGATGACGGCGGTAAAGACAATAAAGATAATAAAGGCTTTTTTAGCAAGGGAAAACATTTTCTTTATGCCATTAAAATAATATTGGAGCATAGTTTGATTATATACAAAGTCTTAAGATAGAGTCAATTCTGAATTATTTAAGGATGAATTCGTTAATATTAAGCGTTGGATAGTTATTCTTTCTCCACTCCTCGAACTGGTTTCTATTATCTTCTTTCGGTTCGGCCAAGGTCACGGTGAATTTATCCTCTCCATAATCAAAGTCAATCGAAAAAAGTCCGGTATTAAAAGGAACCCGGCTTCGTAGATCCTGTTTTTGCAAAGAAGCATCTATAACTGACTGCGGTAGTTCTTCCTCAGCCACGCCGGTAAAGTCTGAAGAAGGAATAGTCGGTTCGATAGCTGACTGGTTACTTATTTCTACAGTAGTTGGAGTAGGATAGTTAGTGACTGGTTGTTGGTGATTAGTGACTCGTTTGCCAAAAGGAAAAACAACAAGGATAATAAAAATCAATAATAAACCAGCAGAAATAGCGATGTAAAGTTTTAAATTAGGTGTATTCATAATAATTTAGAATTTATAATTCATAATCACTTTTTTACTCCAATCGCCACCCGATACAACGGAAACGGATAACGCATGTTTTCGTTTAAAGGCGGATCAGAGTATCTTCCATAATAAGGATCATAAGCCCAGATATTTCCTTCCTCATCAACTTCAGTTACCCAGAAATAATGACCACCACCTGACTGTTTAAAACTGGCAAGAACAAAAAGAGTCCAACCGCTATCAGTGTATTTTTTGAAATCTGGAGCGACTTCATCGGCTTTTCCATAACTATAAATTAAGTAATCGGTCGTTTTTAATCCCAAAAATTCAAGAAGAGCTTTCGCGTCTTGATATCTTGAACCACCACAACCCAAAAGATAACCTTTAGATTGGTAAAGATTGACAATGGTTTGCGGATCGTAAGCAGTCCCTAGATATAATGAAGCAATCATCGCCACGGTCGCAGGACCACATCCGGCCTGACAAAAATTACAGCCAGAAGGAAGAGAGATATTGCTGTAGCCGTTACATTGAGCGTAGTAGGCCAAACTGGAAGATGGAGGATTGAGGGAGAAGGATGGGTTTGGAAGCTGGTTAGGAAGTTCGTTTGTAGAAGATGGATTTTCCAAAACAACTCCTTGGCCGAAGTTGAGGAAAATATTGAGAAATTCAATTAACGGATTAAAACTAGGAGTTGGGGTTATTGATAAACCTTGACCAGGTTCGCTAAATTCTACTAAATCAGAATTTTCAATAAGCTCTGGAGTTTGATTTTCATAGGCCCAGCTTGTAAATTGATCATAACCTTGATCAGTCTTTAATTCAACTTGGAATTTATCGGTTTCCGGCAAGTATTCTAGTTTAAAATCATCGGTTTCAATCGGTGAAGAAGATTTTAGATTGTTGATTGGCTTCTGTTCAAGAGGAACAGTAGTGGAAGTGATGGTTAATTGCTGATTGCTGATTGCTGATTTTTTTGTTCGGGTAACAATAAAAATAACTATAAAAAGAAAAAAAAGAATAACAGTTGCAATAATAAAAACTTTTTTCATATAATGAAATTATGCCCGACTATTTTGATTTTATAAAAAACCAGAAGCAGAATGCAACCGGTAATCCACCGGTAGCAAATCCAAACGGTCAACAACTAGTAACCAATCACAAACAACCATCTTCTAATCTTGATCTAATGACTCATTTAACCCAACGATCCAATAGGGTTTTTATGACCGCCCAAACAAAAGCAAAAGAACTAGGTAGTGATCTGATTGACAGCGAGCATTTACTTCATGGTTTACTCTCTGATAATGAAATTTATAATCTTTTTGTCGAGTTAAAGCTCCAACCGCAATTAGTTGAAGAAGAATTAACCAAGATATACAAAAAATCACCACCAGCGACCGTTCCCAAACCAATTTCTCCTTCTCCGCGGGTAAAAAAGATTTTGGCTGACTCGCTAGTTGTTGCTAGAAAGCTTGGCTTTGAGTTTATTGCGCCGGAGCATCTTTTGATTACTTTGTACGAAGAAGGTGAAGGAGCTGGGGCTCGCGTACTGGCTAAGCTAGGTCTTAAAAAAGAAGAGCTAAATAAAAAAGTGACGGGAAAAAAAGAAGGACTATCAGAAGAAGAAATAAAAGCGCAAAAAAGAGAAAAAGCCTTAGAAGAGTACACGATTGATCTAACCGCTAAAGCGTCTCAAGGGCTTTTAGATCCGGTGGTTGAGCGGTCAGCGGTAATTGAGCGGGTAATTCATATTCTTTCTCGTCGCACCAAGAATAATCCTTCGTTAGTGGGTGAAGCTGGGGTGGGAAAAACCGCTATTGTTGAAGGATTAGCGCAAAAGATTGTTGCTAAAGAAGTGCCCGAGCCTTTGTTAAACAAAAAAATTCTTCAACTGGATTTAATGAGTATTATAGCTGGCGCCTCCCACAGAGGAGATTTTGAAGAGAGGATGAAGGATTTGATTGAACAGGTAAAAAATTCTCAAGGCAAGATTATTCTTTTTATTGACGAGATTCATAACATTGTTGGCGCTGGGGCCAGCGGTGAGGGCTCGCTAGACGCTTCCAATTTTTTAAAACCAGCTTTGGCTCGCGGTGAGATTCAATTAGTGGGAGCCACTACTTTAACCGAGTATCGTAAATATATTGAAAAAGATCCGGCTTTAGAGCGCCGGTTTCAACCAGTTTTAGTACCGGAACCAACCGAGGAAGAAGCGATTAAAATGCTCCAGGCGATTAAAGACAAATATGAGGCCTTTCATAAAGTAAAAATTCCCCAGGAAGCAATTGAAACGGCGGTTAAACTGTCAAAACGCTATGTAGGAGATCGATTTTTGCCAGATAAAGCAGTTGATCTAATCGATGAAGCCGCTGCGGCTGTTCGTTTACCTCTTATCTCTCTTCCTGAGGAGATAAAGTCTTTAGAAACCAGAGTCGCCCAACTTAATCAAGAGTTAGGAGAAACGGAAAAAAGACACGATCAAGTGAAAACACGAATTCTTCGTTCAAAAATTAACGAGATTAATTCTCAGTTAAAAGAAAAAAAAGACGAATACAATCTGAAAAAAGCGCAAACAACCACGAGTATCAATCCCGAAATCATCCGCGATATCATCTCTCGTTGGACTGGTATTCCTATCTCCAAAATTACCTCCAGCGAAGTGGAAAGATTAGCTCATCTGGAAGAGATTATTCATAAGAAGTTAATTAATCAGGAAGCGGCGGTTTCCTCGGTTTCCCAAGCGATTCGGCGCGGTCGAGCTGGTTTGAAGTCAGAGACGCGGCCGATTGGCAGCTTTATTTTCTTAGGTCCGACCGGCGTTGGCAAGACCGAGCTAGCGAAAACTTTAGCCGATGTTTTATTTGGCACCGAAGAGGCGATGATTCGTTTTGATATGACCGAGTATATGGAGCGTCACGAGGTGGCGAAACTTTTAGGCGCGCCACCTGGCTATGTTGGTTATGAAGAAGGAGGCAAGTTAACTGAGTCGGTCCGTCGCCGGCCTTATTCAGTGGTTTTATTTGATGAGATAGAAAAAGCTCATCCTGATATTTTTAATATTCTTCTTCAGATATTAGACGATGGCCGTTTGACAGATAATAAAGGTCATGTAATTTCGTTTAAAAATAGCGTAGTTATCTGTACGTCAAACATTGGGACGAAAATGATACAAGAGGAAATGCTTAAAGATAAATCCAAAATCCCAAATCCCAAATCCCAAATAAATCCAAAATCCAAGATCCAAAATAAAACAAAAGAAAAAACTGAAAAATATAAAGATAATTTTCAAGACATAAGAGAAAAAGTGATGGCGGAGTTAGTGAAGTTTTTTAGGCCGGAATTGGTCAATCGATTTGACGAAGTGACGGTTTTTGAACCTTTAAGTTTCCAAAATATGGCGGAAATTGTTAAGTTACAACTAAAAGGAGTAGGTAAATTACTTGAGGATCAAGAGATAGGATTTTTCTATGCTGACGAGGTAGTCGAAGAAATTGTTCAGGCGGGATTTGATCCGATTTACGGCGCTAGACCTTTAAAGCGTGCTATTCAGCGCCTGATTGAAAATCCAATTTCTAATTTCATTATTGAAGGAAAAATCAAACCAGGCGATCAGCTGAAGGTAAAGGTGGTTAAAGATGAGTTAGTCTTTGATATTGAAAAAACAACTATGGTTACTGTTCCAACTTGTAAATACCACTGTTTAACTTGTGGTTATCGTTTTGAGAATGAAGTGGTAAAAAACTCAACTGTTATCTGTCCGAAATGTTTATCAAGGAAATTGGAAGAAGTTAAATGAAAAATTATTTTTTATCCCAATCAGTCAACCTCAACGGCCAGACGATTCAAGGACCATTAGATACAAACATCCAGACTCTTGGAGATTTAATTAATAAGATTCTTGTATTTTTAATGCCAGCGGCTGGGCTGATTTTGCTTTTTGTCTTAATCTGGGGCGGTTTTGATTTTATGATGGCTCAAGGCAATCCAGAAAAGATAAAAAGCGCCTGGGGTAAAATCACCTCAGGCATTATTGGTTTTATTCTTTTAATTGCTTCTTATCTTATTGTTAGATTAATAGCGAAGATTTTTGGCTTAGAAAATGGAATCTTATAGCTTTTTATCAGAAACTAAGGTACCAATTTTTTCTCCATAAAGAATTTTTTCCAAATTTTCCTCATTGAATTGAAAAACAATAATTGGCATATGTTTTATTTGACAAAGAGCAAAAGCGGTATTATCCATTACCTGAACACCTTTTTCTAAGGCAGTCTGATAGTCGATAAAATCGATTTTTTTAGCAGTAAGATTTTTTTTTGGATCCTGTTCATATACACCATCAACATTAGAAGCTTTCAAAAGGACATCGCACCTAAGTTCGACTGCTCGCAAGGCCGCCGCCGAGTCGGTGGTAAAATAAGGATTACCAGTGCCACCGGCTAAAATTACCACTCTTTCTTTTTCAATATGACGAAGAGCTCTTCTTCTTATAAAAAGTTCGCAAAGAGGATTGATGGGGATGGCAGACATTACCCGAGTATTATTACCTAACCGTTCGATTTCTTCTTGGAGAGCTAAAGCGTTAATAACAGTTCCCAACATTCCTATTTGGTCGGCGACCGCGTGGTCAACCTTGGTTCCCTCAACATCACGGCCACGAAGAATGTTTCCGGCACCAATGACTATAGCCATTTCCACTTTTGTGTTTTCTCTTACTTTTTGGATAATAGAAGCAATCTTATTTATCTTTTCAAAATCAACACTTTTTTTTTCTGAACCAAAGACTTCACCTGATAGTTTAAGAAGAACACGTCGGAAAGCAAGTTTACTTTTCATATTTTATAATATTGTAACATACTTTAAAGTAAAGCGCTATGATTTTAAAACAGATTTATTTTAAAAACTTTCGCAGTTTCAAAAAAGATAGTTTTTCTTTTAATCCTTTTTTAACCTTAGTCATTAGTGAGAATACCAGAGGAAAAACCAATCTAATTGAAGGAGTTTACTTTTTAATCATGGGCACTGGTTTTCGTGAGGAAAAAGAAGAAGAATTGATTCATTTTGCTAATCAAGACTGTTTGGTTGAAGGAGTGTTTCAATCAAAAGACAGTCATTTTAAATATGGAATTATTCTTGTAAAAAAAAACAATCAGACAAGCAAAAAATTTTATTTAAATAATGTTGAAAAAACTTTTACTCAGTATAAAAACGAGCAGATAAAAGCGGTTCTTTTTAATCCCGAGCAAATAAATATTATTATTGGTCAACCAACCAATCGCCGCGACTACTTAAACAAGGTGATAAGCGCTTTTGATTTAGATTACAAAAAACATCTGGTTAACTTTGAGAATGCCCTAAAAAAAAGAAACAAAATTTTAGAAAAAACTTATCAAGTGGAAAAGCTTGAAGAAGAACTATTTTTTTGGAATAAGTATCTGGAAAAAGAGGGGAATTACTTAACTAATAAAAGAAAGAGTTATTTAGATTTTTTAAATCGTTACCAAGAGGTAGACGCAAAAACATTTAAAGTTGAGTATTTGAAAAATGAGTTTACCCAACAAAGACTTAAAGAAAGTTTATCTTTGGAAAGAAAAATAAGAAGAACCCTCATTGGTCCGCAAAAAGACGATTTTCAACTATTTTTAAAAGAAAAAGACAGTTGGAGAAACATTCACCGGTTTGGTTCAAGGAGTGAGCAACGATTGGCGCTTGTTTGGCTAAAATTGGGCGAACTAAAGTTTTACGAAGATAATTTTCAGATAAAGCCGCTTCTTCTTCTTGATGATATTTTTTCTGAACTGGATAAAAAAAATCAGCAGTTAATTTTTTCTTTGATTAAAAAGTATCAAACAGTGGCGACCTCGACAGAAATTAACTTAGTTGATCTAGCAGAAATCCCAAAGAGTCTAATTGTTCTTTAGTTGATTTTTCTTATTACTGCCTTAACGATTCCATGAATGTTTAATTCCTGTTGAGGAAAGAAGTTCGGGTACTTGGGATTGGCGGCTTGAAGATAGATATTTCTATTAATACGATCTTTTTTTAAGATCTTTAAGGTCCACTCATTATCGATTTGAGCTAAAACAATATCACCATTTTTGGCTTCTTTTTTTTGTTCAATAATGACAATATCACCTTCAAAAATTCCAATACCAATCAAAGAATCACCGTTGACTTTAAGAAGAAATGAGAAGGCAGGATTTTCAATTAAATAGTCATCTAAAGTAAGATAGCTTTTATTTTCTTCGGCCAAAATAGGGAAGCCGGCCTTAATAATACCAACCAAAGGTAAAGCAAAAAATTTAGGAGTGGGCGAGAGTTTTTTGTTATATTTTTTAATAAAGCCTTCATCCACCCAACGATTAATCAGTTTAAAAACCGCATTTTTTGAAGCAAAGCCAAAAAGAGACAACATCTCCGAATAAGAAGGCAGCCGGCGATGTTTTTTAAAGAATTTTTTTAAGATGTTAAACCTATCTATTGCCATATTTATTCTTGTAGGGAACGCATATATGCGTTCCGTACCGTATTGTTGATTATAGTAAACATTTGTTCACTTTGTCAAGGGGGATACAATTCTGTATCCCCCGCCGACCCCGTATACGCGCTCCTCCGACGCGTGGATGTAGACCACGGGAGGAGGTAAGCGTTATACTGGGGTCAAGGGGAATTATGAAAAAATTATTTTTCGCTTACTGACAAATGAAGACTTTTTAGAGTAAAATGATTTCCTTCGGTTGACTTTTTTCCTAAGTTCTTTATTAGACTCGCTCCTAAATAATTGAATCTTCTACCTCTTAAAACTTTCTTAAACTATTTTCTTTTTCCTACATAATGATATTTGTAATTTAACTTAAAATTGTAAAGACAGCAGATATTTTTGAATATTTGGTCTGCAAAATCAATATTACTTCTAAACGGGTGGCATAGAATCTTGTTGATCTTAAGTCGACCAATAACATGTTCTACTCGTACCCTGCATAGACCATACAATAAACGGGCCTCACGAATCACCAAAAGATAATCTTCCTTTATTTTCTCGATAAACAAAAAAAGTATTTCCAGGATTTATTATATTGTTGGGATAAAGATCGATAGTTAAATCAATATTCAATAATTCATTAGAATTTTGAGTATGACTCAGTTCATCATTATTAATATTTCCCCAACCAAAAGCATAACCTTTTATACCAGTTTTTACTAATTTTGGATTATTGTTTATTGCAATAAAAGGCGTCTTAACCGTTTTTTTCAATTTTATCAAAGCGATATCATTTTTGGAATAAAAATGCATATCATTATTATATCCTTGATAAAAATCTTCGTGAATTAATGGCTCTTCAATTTTAAAAGTTTTTTTATTTCCTCTTTTTTTCTTTCTATCCATTCTTTTTCTTCATCGCTCCAGTCTGCAATAGGCCTTTTTCTTATTTCAGGGAAATTATCAGGCATAAGAATATGTAGTATTTGATGAAGATAATATTAACTTTTATAAAATTCGGCGGAATTTTCTTTTGGAGCAACGTTTTCTTTGTGAACAACTAACACTTTATTTTCTCCGACTTTATAAGCAATTTTATCATTTCCTTGTCCACTTACTCCCGTTATCCTACCATATGACTTAACTACAGATTTTATTGGTTGGGAAAATTCTTGTCCTTCGAGCATGGAATAATTATAAAGTATTTTAAAAGAAAATTTTATTCTAGATCCCGACTAAGTCGGGATGACAATAAAAAAATAAAAAATTATCTTGTGGGCGGTTGTCAAGGAGATAGGAAAATATTATCTATACCACGACCGTGGGGGAGATAAAGTTTAGTTGGAAATTTTATATTTATTGTATACTCAAATTATGTTTCAAAAAGAGAAACTGTTATCCTTTCTTAAAAAGCTTATTATTATT
>Ga0210056_1004717_pt1 | contig 10560 bp, 10 predicted proteins | sample CryGeyCG2014_080_2_FD_183965 | JGI IMG/M metagenome (GOLD analysis project Ga0210056, IMG submission 183965) | Groundwater microbial communities from aquifer - Crystal Geyser CG07_land_8/20/14_0.80 (SPAdes) (version 2) | ecosystem: Environmental > Aquatic > Deep subsurface > Groundwater | place...
TATCTTTTCCTTGTGGGGTTGCTCCCATATTGCCCTCCTTCTATGGATTTTGTTTTCAACGAAACATTAATACCATATTGGAGGGCAATTACCCTTACTCAAGTCTCCTAAATTCTACGCTACCAAAATTTTAGTGACTCCTAAAACAAAGAAAAAATTTGTCATGTTTTTGCAACAGCAGGGTAAAATATGGGACTTGAGGATCTAGTCATCGGGATCAAGGGGGCCGGGGAGATGGCCAGTGCCGTGGCCTGGAGGCTCTTTTCAGCTCGTATCCGGAAGCTCTTTATGATGGAGATCGAAAAACCCCTGGCAGTGCGCAGAAAGGTTTGCTTTTGTGAAGCGGTCTACGAAAAACGCCACACGGTAGAAGGGATTGAAGGCGTGCTGGCCGAAAACGCAGCGGATATTTACAGGGCGTGGGCATCCGACAGGATTCCCGTTATTGTTGATCCTTCTTGGGAAAGTGTGACCTGTTTGAGACCCCACGGGGTTGTAGATGCGATTATAGCAAAGGAAAACCTCGGGACGCGTATTCACGATGCCCCATTGGTCATCGGGCTGGGCCCGGGGTTTACTGCAGCAATCGATGTTCATTTCGTCATCGAGACCCAGAGGGGGCATGATCTGGGGAGGATTTTCACCAAAGGGTGCGCTTTAGAGAATACCGGTGTTCCTGGAAATATCGGCGGGTTTACGAAAGAAAGAGTGCTGAGGGCTCCTATCGAAGGGACTTTTCGAACAGAACGCGCCATCGGTGACCGGGTTCAAAAGGGGGAAGCGGTGGCCGAGGTCGGCGGGGAAATCATCCGAGCTTCCATTGACGGCGTAATCCGGGGACTGCTTCGTCCGGGTGCGGTAGTGACAAAGGGACTCAAACTGGGCGATATCGATCCAAGGGGTTGCGTAGAATATTGCTTTACACTCTCCGACAAGGCCAGGGCCGTTGCGGGATCGGTTCTGGAGGTTGTTTGCCGGGCCTACAACACGGGGAGAGAAAGCTGATGGGGGACCTTGCCCATGCAATGGCTATTTCCGGCGGTGGTGTGATCAGCCTGGTCGGAGCCGGAGGAAAGACAACCCTGATGTTTTGCCTTGCCAGAGAACTCGCAGCTTCCGGCGCTTCGGTATTGGCCACCACGACCACAAAGGTCCGGGTACCCGGGGCCGATGATGCTCGTCAGATCATTATTTCTTCAGACGTTGAAGATGTGCTGAATCGAGTGCAAGGCGCAGGGGTGGGTGGAGGAGTTCTCTTTGCCGTTGCAAGAGAAATTTCCTCACAAGGGAAGCTTTCCGGTTTCCAGCCTTCGGTCATCGATTCCATAGCTGCTTCCGGAGCGTTTCAATGGATCGTCGTGGAGGCGGACGGTGCAGCCCAACGTCCCGTGAAAGCACCGGCTCCCCATGAACCGGTGATCCCTGAAAGCTCCGGATGGGTTATTGGAATTTTGGGAATAGATGTCATCGGCAAACCCCTCAATGAGTCCAACGTGTTCAGGCCTGAACGCTTTGCATCAATCACCGGCCTTTCCATGGAAAATCCGATTTCGGCCGCATCACTGGCAAAGGTTTTGGCGCATCCCGAAGGGATCCTGAAAGGATGCCCGAAGGAAGCGGCCGCGGTGGCTTTTCTCAACAAAGCCGATACGTCGGAAGTGGTCTCGAACGGTCGTAAGGTCGTTGCTTTTCTAAGAGAAATGAAATGCTCCTTATTGCGCCGCATCCTTATCGGGAAGCTTTTGCCTGATCCTGAAATTCACGAATACCACAATATCTAGAAAACAGGGCAAATCGATGAAGGACATTTTTTCCGAAGTCAACCGGATTTTGGAATCCGGTCAAAGCGGCGTTATCGCCCGGATTATCAGACAAAAGGGATCCACACCCCGGAGCACGGGAACACGATGCCTCATCCTGGAGGACGGATCCATAATGGGGACCATCGGGGGAGGCCAGATGGAGCACCTGGTCATGGAAAGGGCAAGAGAGGTCATGAGAAATCAGCGTTCTGTGATCATGAAACTTGCCCTTTACGGAAAAGATGGCGCGGAGATGGAAATGCTTTGCGGGGGTGCGGTGGATATTTACCTGGAGCCTGTTTCAGGAGAGAATATCAAAACGCGGGAAATCTTTTCCGAGCTTGGCCGGATGGCAATAGAGGGCCGGCGGGGTGTGATCGTTACCCGGGTCGATGAGGGTATCCCGGCCCAGGACCCTGCATGCCGTATTTTGATTCAGGAAGATCGATCGATTTTCGGCGCAATCGAAGGGTTGGATGCACCCGGGGTACATGCGTTCCTTCCGGTGGGTTCTCCCAGGCTGGTTGAAACCGACACCGGGACTCTTTTCGTTGAACCGGTTTCACCCCCGGAAGCACTGTATCTTTTCGGGGCCGGTCACGTCTCTTTATTTGTTTGTTCCCTGGCAGCACAGGTGGGATTTCGGGTGGTGGTGATCGATGACCGGAAGGACTTTGCCAACGTTGAACGCTTCCCGACAGCCGATAAGATTCGGGTGGATGCGTTCTTGGAAGTATTCGATAAAATCACCGTCACACCGGATTCTTATATCGTGATCGTCACCCATGGTCATATCCATGATCGGACGGTTCTTAGAGAGGCGCTAAGGACATATCCGAAATATATCGGTATGATCGGAAGCCGCCGCAAGCGTGACACGATTTTTGCGTCCCTGAGGCAGGAAGGGGTGAGTGATGATATACTTGCCCGGGTGCATTGTCCCATCGGCCTGGAGATTGGCGCTCAAACACCGGAGGAGATCGCGGTAAGCATCTTGGCGGAACTGATATCGGTCAGAAATCTCGGGAAGAATAAAGCGGAAAATTTACATCGGAAAGTCGTAAGCCGGCCTGAATGACGAACGAAAATAAAATTTTGCACAACTGGGAGATCCTTCAGAGGGTTACGGTCTATAAGGGACGAGTATTTGATGTGGAGGAAAAGAAAGCTCGGTCGCCCAGGACCGGGAAGATTTTGAATGTTCATGCGATTCGGTGTGCCGATTGGGTCATGGTTCTTCCCTTGACCCAGGAGAATGAAGTCGTCATGGTGCGCCAATATCGGCACGGCATGGAATCCATCTTCCTGGAGCTGCCGGGAGGGATTGTGGATGCAAAAGATCCGTCTCCGGAGACTGCTGCCCGCCGAGAGCTATTGGAAGAGACCGGATACGACGCGGCGACCTTCATTGAAATGGGGGAGACCTTTCCGCAACCGGCAATCCTCGACAACAAGGGGATTTTTTACCTTGCACGGGGGGTCCGGCGCGTCCGAACTGAAAAGTGGGATGCCGGGGAAGATATGGAGATTGTCAGGGTGCCGCTTTCAGCAATAGAAGATCTCATCGAAAAAAAGGAAATTCGCCACGGCATGGTCCTTCTGGCCTTTTTCTTCTTTCAGCGCATTCAACGGTGATGGCTCCGGATGGAGTGGATTTTATGGAACGTACAATACCCCTGAAAGTCTACCAATTCTGCCTATGTAAATATGGTCTAACTGCACAGAAAAAGTTGCAATTCCGGCCATTTTTATGCAATTCGCACCAATTTCCGTTTGTTAAAGCCAATAGATTCATGTAACTATTTAATAATAATACATATTGTGTACTATGAGTTGGCACATTTTTTGCTTCCGTATTTTCTATGAGGATAAAACAGGCCTTTTTCTTTTTGGAGAAGAGAAATGGGAATTGATGAATTGCTGGAAAAAGTGGACTATTTGGTTCAGAATCATATCGTTATCACTGTTATATTCATTGTCGCCATATCTCTTCTGATAATTTACAGAAGAAAATCCATGTTTAAGCTGTTGGCGATTCTAGCGGTATTAGGGGTTATATTTTATATTGTTACCTTGTTAGGCAGCGGAACGCTGGCCGGAAAAAAGCAAAAAGATAGATTGATTCATAAAACCGAATCGTCTTTTGGATCACAAACCTCCTTTCAATAAATGATGTCGGCGCAAATGAACCGGCCGATTCATCATGAATCAGTCGGGGTGCTTTCTCTGATCACGTGAATAGCCGTGGTGTCGAAAGAGGCGAGTACTTTCGTCCCTTTATTTAAAGCAAGATCATTGAAAGAAGAGTTGGTGACATAGGCCACCAGAGGGAATCCGCAGTTGAGTTGAGCTTTTCTGTAATAACCGATGGGTGTAATTTTCCCGACCGTTCCCGGAAACGTATTTATCGCGCTCGTCGGATTCCCTGACTCAAAGGGCGAGAGAGTTACGTTTTCAGGTCGGATGCAAAGCGAAACCTCCTCCCCTAAACCGACATCTCCGATCCCTTCGATTTCCTGCCCGGATACGGAGGCAAAGAAAGTCCTGCCGTTTCTTCGGATCACCTTTCCCTTGAGGATGTTTTCAACCGCCACCAAAGAAGCGACAAATTCATTCACAGGGTGATTCATGACCTCTTCCGGTGAGCCGGTCTGGAGAATCTCTCCGGCATGCATCACACCAAGCCGGGTGGCAAGCCGAAGAGCTTCCATGCGGTCGTGGGTGACAAAAATGGTGGTAATTCCGGTCTCCCGAAGGACATGTTCCAGATCCTCGATCAGTGTCTCCCGCATGATCGGATCAAGGGCTGAAAAGGGCTCATCCAGAAGGAGAATCTCAGGATCCGTGGCGAAGGCCCGTGCAAGGCTTGCCCTCCGGGCCTCCCCTCCTGAAAGGGTTCGCGCAGAACGATCCTTCAGGTGAGCAATTCCGAAGCGCTTCAAAGCCCTTTCCACAATCGGTTCGATTTCATTCCTTCTCATGCCCCGGATTTTCAGGCCGCTCGCAACGTTGTTGAATACCGTCGTATCAAAGAGAAGAGGTTCCTGGAGGATCATGGCAAGCCTTCTGCGATATTCGAGCAGGGGAATATCCGTGCCGATTTTTTGGCCTCTGAAAAAGATGTGCCCGCGGGTGGGCTTTAAGAGGGCGGACAGGGCTTGAAGAAGGGTGCTTTTCCCGGCGCCGTTGGGGCCGATGAGGACAAGAATTTCCCCTTCTGAGACGGCAAGGGATGCGATTTTAAGGATCAGAGACCCTCCCTTAACGACCTGGAGGTCCCTGGCCTCAAAGACCGGCGTCGAAGAGGTCACCGCGGCCTCTCGCGCTGTTGCACCTGAGTAAGCACCAGGTTGATCAAATAGGCAAGCAAGAGCAGGATAATGGAGAGAGCGATAGCCACATCGAAATTACCCCGGCCCGTTTCCATGACCGTAGCAGTGGTGAGAACTCGGGAGTACCCTTTAATGTTACCACCGACCATAATGGATGCCCCGACCTCTGAAATTACCCCTCCGAATCCTGCCATGACCGCCGCAAGCAGGGAGAGTCTGGCCTCCTTGACCAGAATCCAGACCATTTGGAGACGGGTGGCGCCGAGAGCCAGAATCTGCAGACGGAGCTTTCCCGGAAGCTGTTGAACCGCGGCCAACGTGATACCCGTGACGATGGGCGTTGCGATAACCGCCTGGGCGATGATCATGGCCAGAGGCGTGTAAAGGATCCCCAGGACTCCGAGGGGTCCGTTTCTCCAGAGGAAGATGGTGACGAAGAGGCCAACTACCACAGGTGGAAGCGCCATGCCCGTGTTGATCAGGCTTACCGCAAGTCTGCGGCCCGGGAAACGGGTGAGGGCCACCGTGGCCCCCACCGATATCCCTATGAACAGGCTGATCAATGTGGCCGTCCCTGAAACCTTGACGGAAAGCAGGGTGATCCCCAAGACCTCCGGATCAAAACTGACCAGAAGCCAGAAAGCCTTCTTGATTCCTTCAAGAATCAGATCCATCTATTTCCCCAGATCTTCCACCTTCTTGCCCGCATCCGGGAAGAAGAGAGGAGATCCATATTTGTCCACGCCGAAGGTCTTGATGATCTCCTGCGTTTCCTTGGAGACCATGAAGTCCGCAAAAGCCTTTGCCGCTGCAATGTTCACTTTGGGCCACTTGGCTTGGTTGACTTCCATGACATGGTAAATGTTGAGGAGCACGGCATCCCCTTCAACCAGAATGCCCAGCTTCAGGGTTTTTGCCAGGGACAGATAGGTCCCGCGATCGGTAAGCGTGTAGCCCTTCTTTTCAGCCGCCACATTCAGGGTCTGCCCCATTCCGAGGCCGGTCTGTTGATACCACTTCTCGCCTTCGTACTTCACCCCTGAAACTTTCCAGACATCCTTTTCTTTTGCATGGGTCCCGGAGTTGTCTCCCCTCGACATGAACAGCGCCTGGGCTGAGGCGATTTTCTTGAGGGCCTCTGCTGCGGATTTCAGCCCTTTGATCTTGGCCGGATCTTCATCAGGACCTGCAAGGACGAAGTCGTTGTGCATGACAAGCCTTCGAGTCACTCCGAACCCGTCATCCATGAACTGCTTCTCTGCAGCAGGAGAATGAACCAGCAGCACGTCCGCCTCCCCCTTACGGCCCATGGTCATGGCCTGCCCGGAGCCCACGGCAATGGTCTTTACAAAGAAACCCGTCTTTTTTTCAAAGATAGGAATCAGGACATCCAAAAGCCCTGTGTCCTGTGTGCTGGTCGTGGTGGCCAGGATGAGAGTCTTTTCCTGGGCCTCAGCAGTCGGCCCCAAATTCACCAGCAGAACAAAAATCGAAAAAAACATGAAGCCCGCATAGCTGTACTTTTTCATATTCCTCATCAACAACCTCCTTTCATCAATTGGCGGAATAGACGATCTTCCTGGAATCTTTGAAATCATAGGCCCCCATGGGTTCGACCTTTTGTCGGAACTCTTTTGAATTCAGAACCTCAATAAAGGCCTGAATCCCTTTGTGGAAAAATGTTTTTTGTTCGAGGATCATGTCAAAGCTCTCGTGGGCGATGGGAATAAAAGGCAAGCCCAGGAGTTTGGCGATGGCGATGGTGGCGACTCCTGCATTTGCCTCCTTTGAAAGGATGGAAAGGCCGACCTCGAAGTGGGTGTAGACCTCTTTGTCATATCCCTCGATCTTGGAAGAAGGGATCTTTGCCTGCTTGAGATGATGATCCAATAGTACCCTTGTGCCCGACCCCTTCTGGCGGTTGATCAATCGGATCCCCTTTTTTGTAAGATCCTCAAAGCCCTTGATGCCGAATGGGTTCTCAGGAGCCATGATCAACCCTAACTCCCTGTGAAAAAGGTTCACAACTACCGCCTTTACATCGGGGAGATAGGTGGGGAGGAACGGAATGTTGTACTGCCCGCTCTTGGGATCGAGAAGGTGGGACCAGGCCAGGTCCGTGAAGCCGCTGTTCAAAGCCTTTAATCCTTCGGTACTTCCCGTATTCGCCGACAAGATCAGGAATTCGGGATAGGCTTTTTTCATGGTGGTCTGAAGCATGTCGAGGATCGGGTCATTGCTGCCGCATGCGAGCAGGGCCCCGCCCATGTGCGCGCTCCTCTCCCTGGCATTTTCAAGCCTCTGTTTGGCATGGGTCTCGATCCATTCATCAATGAGTCTTTTTGGAAAAACCCACTTCCCGGTGATTCTGGTGGAAGGGATCCGCTTTGCCCTGACTAAGGAATAGACCTGCTTCTCATGAATCCCCAAATACTTGGCCACCTGCTTGGTGCTCATCATTTCTTCGAGCATGACACCTCCTCCAACCTTCCCTTATCGCATAATTGACCGAACGACCGGTTGTCAAGAAAAATTCTTACAAAAAATATTATTTTATTACAAATAATCATATAAAATTCGATTCTTTTGAATAAAAGGAAACACCCAAGGCGGTGAGGATCATCCTGACGATTAAAAATAATCGGGGAAGGGGAAGCAGATTCAAGATCCTGGAAACGAACCAGGCATAAAATCCTCTACGATCAATGACCAGGCCCGGAAATCCCCGAGATATTGTCAAGAGTTGTGTATGAAGGATCAGGCGGCGATCCGTGATTCTTCGATGCCATTGACAAATATTACTCCTCTAATTACTTCTGCCAGGCGCTGAGGATTGTTAAGTCGAATCCATCTTTTCTGAGCGCACTCGCAGAGTTTAAATGCCATTGTGATAACCGTCTGGGCTGAAAAGCAGCCTCGGATTTTATCAGTTCGTAACCGGACCGTAGCAAAGGTCGATTCAATCGGATTGGTGGTACGAATGTGCCTCCAATGCTCAGCCGGAAAGTCATAAAAGGTCAGTAACTGGTCACGATCCTTTTCCAGGCATTCGGTCGCTTTGGGGTATTTGGCAGCGTAGACATCAACAAACTCATCAAAATGACGTTGGGCTTCATCCTTTTCAGCGGCCATCCAAATCTGGTGCAGCTTGGCTTTGGCCTTTGCCTGCAGGCTCTTTGGTAATTTGTTGAGCACATTGGCAGTCTTGTGAACCCAGCAGCGCTGCCAGCGGGTGTTTCCGTATACCTTTGCCAGTGCTTTCCAAAACCCCAAGGCGCCATCGCCTACGGCCAACTGGGGAGCGATTTTTAAACCACGACCCTTGAGATCCAGCAGCAGCTGCTTCCAGGACAGTTCGCTTTCACGAAAACCGCCCTCAAGGGCGACCAGTTCCTTGACGCCGTCTTTTCTAGCACCGATGATGACCAGCAGGCACTGTTTATCGTCCATGCGCACGTTGCAATAGATACCGTCGGCCCAGAAATATACATATTGTCTGTCGGAAAGGTCGCGCTTTTGCCAAAGTTCCAGATCCTGCTGCCAGGTCATTTTTAAGCGGCTGACCGTTGCCGGGGATAGTCCGGGAGCACCCGGACCAACCAGTGCGGCCAGGGCGTCACTGAAATCGCCCGTGGAAACCCCTTTAAGGTAAAGCCAGGGAATCAGTTCCTCCATGCTTCGGGTGCGGCGAAGGTACGGCGGTAGTATCAAAGAGCTGAACGAAATCCTCTGGGATGCATCGGCATGCCGGTCCCGAACACGAGGCGCTTTAACCGGTACGGGGCCGATACCGGATTGGATTTCTCGTTCGGGCAGATACCCGTTGCGGACCATCCGCTGTCGGCCGGCATCATCCTTAAGATCGCCGTATTGGCTGAGAAAAAACTCAACCTCGGCTTCTAATGCCTGGCTTAACAATTTACGGGCTCCCTGACGTAAAATATCGGTGATCGGATCATCAACAAAGGAATCTGGCTTTTTCAGTTCAGTTACGCTATTGTTGCCCATGGGTGGTGTATCCTTTCCTTTTTTAAGGTGGCCGGCTGACTTGCATGGAAACAATCAACCGGTGGATACACCGCCTTTTCCTCTAAACACAACTTTTAATTATAACTCGAAATCCCCCGCCCGATAGCGACGCTGATATAGGTCAGGATGAAGATAATCGTGGAAAGCATTTCAGAGCATTGGGCAATGCGATTCAGAAAACATTCGGGTAGGGAAAAACCATGATCTGAGGCGGGGATGTTCGCTCGGGGAATTCCGGTTTGGTCCCTTTTTGGGGGTTTATCCGAGCATGGATGGCGATATCAATCAGCGCTTGTAAGCATCGCGACAAGGTCTTTTCCAAGATCGCGTCGCAGTTTATCACCTTCGAACAGTTCAAGAAATACCATTCCACAGTTATGGTTAAAAGATGGCTGAAGCGCTTCGCCCTGTGAAAATTTCCCTCGAACGTCCGCTATGTTGCCGACTTTCGGGTAGAGGAGAAAACTCCGCCGAGCACCGAACTGGACGTTGTATGCGTGCATCTGCTGCAAATCAGCGTCGCCCGGTTTACCATTGTTTGGAATTTTCCATTTGGTGTCCATGACGACCCGCTCGTGATCTGGACCGGTACCGATCTGGGCCATAATGTCAGGACGGATGGACTTTTGCATACCATCTGCAGACCAGAAGCGGCGGGGTACTTGAGCCCTGAATGAGATCCGGAGGAACGCCTGTTTCGCTTCCGACCGCTTAAGCTGAACGTAGACATAGCGTTCAAACAGGGAATTCATATCGAACAAAATCGCCAGGACATCCTCCCTGCCGCCACGAACATCGGGGCTATAGTTTAGTATGATCAGGCGGGCGAGTTGCAGCGCCCTGCGGTAGCGTTCAGTGTTCCGGTTGTAAGGGAGGCGGCTGAAGGTCTCTTCTGTGACTTTAACGGCATCTATATCCTCGAATAAAATAGCGAGGCTGCGTGTAAGGGCTATGAGATGCCGATTCGACGAGACCCGAACGAGCCTATCCAACGCGACACGCAATACCTGGTTGAATGGGTTGTTGCGGTCATAGAAAGCGTGAGTTGTGAAAAAACGCTCGCGATGGACAATGTTTTTCACAAGGTGTCGATGAAAGAGGATGCGCCCTTTCAGGGTAGGAAGATTCCCACAGGTTTGCCGATATTTACGAACCAAACCATGATGCACGATCTCATCGACTTCCGCCAGAAAGGATTCGAAGAAGATATCGAGCAGCGAGGACGATCTCAATCTTAACCGGGCATCGGACATTGATTCCACCCGGATAAATCCGGATTGTCGGAGCATTTCGATCAACGCCTTCTGCCATTTATTCTTCACGGTTTCTGAGTCAGGATCCTTATCCGCCTTCGGCAGAATCTCAATCGTTAGGTTTCCGACTTGAATGACTCCCAC
>Ga0210056_1004721_pt1 | contig 10558 bp, 18 predicted proteins | sample CryGeyCG2014_080_2_FD_183965 | JGI IMG/M metagenome (GOLD analysis project Ga0210056, IMG submission 183965) | Groundwater microbial communities from aquifer - Crystal Geyser CG07_land_8/20/14_0.80 (SPAdes) (version 2) | ecosystem: Environmental > Aquatic > Deep subsurface > Groundwater | place...
GCGGAAGCCCGCCACTGTTGCTTTGGCGGGACGCGGAAAAACGCGGAAATTATACGTGAGTTTCAGCGTAGTTCCGCGTGGAGTTTACCCCGAGCTTGTCGAGGGGTTCCGCGTAGTTCAGCGATAGCATGTGAGCAATCATGAGTAAGATAAAGAAAGAAAAAACTGATAACACTGAAGCGCCGGTAGTAGACGTTTATAATCTTTCAGGTAAAAAAGTCGATAAATTTAAGCTTAATCCTGATGTGTTTAATGCAAAAGTTAACAAGCCGCTTCTTCATGAAATAATACAGATGTACAGGGCTAACGAGAGGCAGGGCAATGCGGCTACAAAAACAAAAGGGCTTGTAAGGGGCGGAGGCAAAAAACCATGGAGACAGAAAGGCACAGGAAGGGCAAGGTCAGGCTCTATAAGATCGCCTTTGTGGAGACATGGCGGCACCATATTTGGGCCTCTCGCGAGGGATTTTGGATACGATATGCCTAAGAAGACAAAGAACATAGCCCTTATATCAAGCCTTAGCGCGAAATTAAAAGATGATGAAATATTTGTCCTTGAAAGAGATCCTGAATTAAAAAAGCCCCGGACGAGTGAAGTTGTAAAGATCCTCTCGTCTCTTAAGGTATATGGGGACAGGGTGTTGTTTTTATACGCGAACACCAATGAGAATTTTATAAAATCCTGCAGAAATATAAAAAATGTGGCGTTCAAACGTTCCGTTGACTTTAATACATATGATGTGCTGTCAAATTCAAAGATTTTGTTTTCAAGAGAAACTCACGACGCTATCGTAAAAAGGTTGAAATTATGAAAACATCATACGATATAATAAAGCATATAATCAGGACTGAAAAAGGTTCCGGGATGCTGGCCAAGAATAAATATATTTTCCATGTCGCAAGCGGCGCAAACAAGATTCAAATAAAACAGGCAGTGGAAGAGATATATAACGTTACGGTTAAGAAGGTAAATACGCTTAAGTCGCACGGCAAATGGAAGCGCGTAAGATACAAGGAAGGCAAGACCCCTGATTGGAAAAAGGCTGTAGTCACGCTCAAGCAGGGAGATAAGATAGAGATAGCAACTACTTAAAACGAATAGGTTCTCGACTGGGCTTACATGTATAGCCGCAATGTTCGTTCGAACAATATTGATATTCTTCGAACGAACGAGCGAAGCGAGTGAGTCGAGAAGATAAAATTATGGGCATTAAACAGTATAAACCAAGATCCCCGGGATTAAGATGGACAGCCCTTTCTGATTTTAAAGAGCTTACTGCGGGTAAGCCTGAAAAGTCTTTGACAGAATCTATAAAGAAAACAGGCGGCAGGAATTTTCAAGGCAGAGTTACGTCCAGATGGATAGGCGGAGGCCACAAGAGAAGATACAGAATAATAGACTTCAAAAGAAACAAGTTTGATAAACCCGGAAAGGTTTTGTCTATAGAATACGATCCAAACAGGTCTTCAAGGATAGCGCTCATTAAATATGAGGACAATGATAAGAGCTATATACTCTGGCCGAATGGATTAAATGTGGGCGATACCGTTATATCCAGCATGTCCGAGGTAGAGATAAAACCGGGCAATGCCATGACGCTTAGAAATATACCGCCGGGTATCCCTATACATAATCTGGAATTTAAAAAAGGTACGGGCGGGAAGATTGTGAGAAGCGCAGGTTCTTCGGCGCAGATACTCGCGAAAGAAAATTTATACGCGCACGTAAAAATGCCTTCCGGAGAAATCAGGATTGTAAACCTGGATTGCATGGCTACAATAGGACAGCTTGGCAACATAGAACACAACACTATTTCTATAGGCAAGGCAGGAAGGTCGAGATGGCTTGGCCGCATGCCCAGGGTAAGAGGAGTGGCGATGAACCCGGTTGACCATCCGATGGGCGGAGGAGAAGGAAAATCTTCCGGTGGCAGGCATCCGTGTTCTCCGTGGGGGATGCTATCAAAAGGGTTTAAGACCAGAAAGAAAAAACAGTCTGATAAGTATATTGTAAAGAGACGTAAAAGCCAGATAGTAACTGCGTAGAAATCGCGGAAATACGCAGAAGCCCGCCACTGTTGCTTTGGCGGGACGCAGAAAAACGCGGAAACTGACGTTTGATTTCCGCATAGTTCAGCGACTAAGAAGGAGAGCAATGAGTAGATCTTTAAAAAAAGGCCCGTTTGTAGACGAAAAATTATTAAGAGTTGTGAAAGAGATGCAGGCAAGGGGGGGCAGAAAACCCATAAAGACGTGGTCTCGCCGCTCAACCATAGTCCCTGATTTTGTGGGAGCGACTATATCCATTTATAACGGCAGGAAATTCATACCTGTTTTCATGACGGAGAACATGGTTGGTCATAAACTGGGAGAGTTTTCGCCTACCAGGTTATTTAAGAAACACGGCGCTCACACCGAACAATCGATGGATAAGACATAAAATGATTACAAGAGCTTCCGCAAGATATGTAAGGATTTCGCCCCGCAAGACTAGAAAAGTCATGGATATGGTAAGAGGCATGAGCGTAGTCAAAGCAGAAGCGCTTTTGAGCCATCTCTCCAAGAGGCCGTGTCTTTACATAAAAAGGGTTTTAAAATCAGCGGTGGACAGCGCGGATAAGCTTTTTCACATACCCGCGTCAAGCCTGTATATTTCTCTTATTAAAGCAGACCAGGGGCCTATCATTAAAAGATTCAAAGCTGCTTCAATGGGCCGCGCCGGAGAGTTTTTACACAGGACGTCCCATATCATAATTGAACTTGATAAAATTAAAGTTCCTGAGAGAAAGGTTACGGTAAAAACGGGAAAAACAGAGAAGGAAGTACAGATTAAGAAAAAACAAACTACTCGCAGAACAGAGCGGAAGTAGTTCTCGGCTCCCCGCCGCAGAAACAATGGCGGGCCGCTTGAACAATACCTAATATTCTTCGAGCGGACGCTGTAGCTGGTTTCGCGAGCCTAGTCGAGAAGTAACTGAAACCACCAATGCTGAAAAACGCGGAAAACAGAGGTAAAAGTGGGACAAAAAGTACATCCGTATAGTTTCAGGCTGGGTTATATAAGAGACTGGAATTCCAGATGGTTTGCCAAGAACAAGGATTTCGGCAGGCTTCTTGTGGAAGACGCCAAGATACGCAAGCATATAAAAAAGAATTTAATGCAGGCAGCCGTAGCTAAGATAGAGATAGAAAAAGCTTCTAACAGGGTCAGGATAATAATACACAGCGGCAGGCCGGGCGTAATAATAGGAAGAAAAGGCGCTGAGATAGACAGGCTCAGAGACGATCTGAGGGGGATAGTTGATAAGGAGCTGCAGATTGACATAAAGGAGATAAAAGAACCCGCGATCTGCGCCCAGCTCGTAGCGGAAAACATTGCGTTTCAAATGGAGAAAAGAGTGGGGTTCAGAAGGGCGATGAAAAAGGCCATACAACAGGCTATGACAAACGGAGCTCAGGGAATAAAGATACGATGCGCGGGCAGGTTGGACGGAGCTGAAATAGCAAGGGCAGAAAAATACATGGAGGGGAAGGTGCCTTTACAGACCATAAAGGCAGATATAGATTATGGATTCAGCGAAGCGCATACCGTGTATGGTTTGATAGGCGTTAAGGTGTGGATATGTTTAGGCGAGGTGCTTGTTAAAAAGGTTCAAGGCCCGAGGTTTGAGGTTCAAAGGAAAGATTTTGATAAAGAAAATAAGCCGGGAGAATAAAGGCAAAGGCATGGAATAGGCAGGTTTTAACCTGCCTGTTTATGATATGCCTTTGCTACAAATTTGTAGGGCACACTTTAGTGTGCCATAACTGCCAAAAAGCGGATTAATTAAATGTTAATGCCCAAGAGAGTAAAATTTAGAAAATATCAGAGAGGAAGGCGCAAGGGCATCTCTTTCAAAGGTTCGGATATATCTTTCGGTGAATATGGTTTACAGGCCATAGATAACGGGTGGCTTACGAATATTCAAATAGAGGCGTGCAGGGTCTGCGTAATGAGAAGCTTGAAAGGGGCAGGCAAGCTATGGATAAGGGCTTTTCCTGATAAGTCAGTTACGAAGAAGCCCGCCGAAACAAGAATGGGTAAAGGCAAAGGCATGCCTTTATTCTGGGTTAGCGTGATTAAAAGAGGAAGAATGATTTTTGAATTAGGCGGAGTCGCGGAAGAGATAGCGAAAGAATCAATGAGGTTTGCGGCGTCTAAACTGCCGTTTAAAACAAGGTTTGTTTCAAGAAAGAAACATTGAGGCTAGGTGACAATTCATTATGTTAAACGTGCCCGATTTAAGAAAACTATCAAGGCAGGAATTGAATGATAAAATAATAGCGCTTAAAAAGTCTTTATTTGAAATGGTTTCCCAGAAAGAGACCGGCCGCATAGAGAGGCCCAGCGGCATAAAAAAAACAAGGCGGGATATCGCGAGGATATTGACAGTGTTACGTGAGATGCAGCAGGGGCAGAACAATGCCCTGCCCCTGCATATGAAAGGCGATTAAATATGGAAGCCATGTCAAGGCGCAAACATAAGATCGGAATAGTCGTGAGCGATTCAATGGAGAAGACTATCGTGGTCAGGATAGGCAGGTCCGCAAAACACCCCGTTTACGGCCGTATCATGTCTAAATCTCGCAAGGTTATGGCGCATGATGAAAAAAAAGAAGCAAAGGCCGGAGATAGAGTAAGTATTGAAGAAACGAGGCCGCTCTCGAAAAACAAGAGATGGCGGCTGATTGAGGTCTTAAAATGATCAGGATGCGGACAATATTAGACATAGCGGATAATACAGGGGCAAAAAGAGCTTCGTGTATCGGTGTAATCGGCAGGCAGGGTAGAGCGCTTGCAGAAGCAGGCGACATAATAACCGCTAATATAAAAGAAGCGTCTCCTGATGGAATAGTAAAAGCAGGCGAGGTTGTAAGGGGAGTGATAGTAAGGACAGTTTATCCTCTCAGAAGGCCTGACGGGTCGTATTTGAGATTTGATTCCAATGCGATAGTTATAATTGACGAACAGCTTAATCCCAGAGGCACAAGAATTTTCGGGCCTGTTGCAAGGGAGTTAAGGGACAGAAACTTCATGAAAATTATTTCTTTGGCGCCGGAGGTAATATAATGGCTAAGCAGCTTATAGCAGCTGTAGGGCACGGCACGCTTTAGTGTGCCAAAAAGATTATGTCTAAAATAAAGAAAAACGATATAGTAAAAATATTAGCAGGGAGAGACAGCGGAAAAACAGGAAAGGTTTTGACTGTTTTCCCGAAAAAAATGAAAGCGCTGGTTCAGGGCATTAATATGGTCAAAAAGCACAGCCGTAGGAAAAGCAATGACCAGCAGGCCGGAATTATCCATAAAGAGAGCTCTATAGATATTTCAAATTTGATGGTAATCTGCCAGAAGTGTTCCAGGGCTGTGAGGGTAGGTTCTAGCAAGCTTTCAGACGGCACCAAGGTGAGGATTTGCAAGAAATGCAAGGAAATCATATGACACCAAGAATGTTGGACCGCTACAGGAAGACAATTGTCCCGGAATTATCCAAGAAATTTGGCTACAAGAATGCTATGCAGGCCCCCGTGTTGAAGAAAATAGTTATAAATATGGGGATAGGAGCAGGCGCTCAGGATATAAAATTCGTTGAACAGGCAATGGCGGATATGGGAGCTATAGCCGGCCAGAAACCTGTTATAACCAGAGCAAAGAAGGCGATAGCAAATTTTAAAATAAGACAAGGCCTTCCCATAGGATGCAAAGTAACCTTGAGAAGAAACAGGATGTATGAATTCATGGACAGGCTTTTAAACGTCGCATTGCCCAGGATACGGGATTTCAGAGGCATGTCACCTGATTCCTTCGACGAGCGGGGTAATTACTCTATAGGCATAAAAGAGCAGTCAATATTTCCGGAAATAGACGTTGATAGGATCCAGAAGATACAGGGCATGGACATCATAATGAACATAAAGTCAAAATCCAAAGAAGAATCGTATGAGTTACTAAAATTGTTCGGCATGCCGTTTGCATCAAAATAATCGCGGAACCACGCAGAAGCCCGCCACTGTTTTTTTGGTGGGACGCGGAAATACGCGGAAGTCAGCATTTAATTTCAGCGTTTTTCCGCGTGGAGTTTACCCCGAGCTTGTCGAGGGGTTCCGCGTAGTTCAGCGATAAACAACGGGAGCAGGAGGATAGTTTGGCAAAAGAATGCTTGATAGCAAAACAAAAAAGAACGCCTAAATTCAAAGTGAGAAAATACAATAGATGCAAATTGTGCGGCAGGCCGGCCGCATATTTGAGAAAATTCCAGATCTGCCGTTTGTGCTTCAGGGAAATGGCGTCACGCGGAGACATACCGGGCGTAACGAAAGCAAGTTGGTAGTAGTTTAAAGGCAAAGGCCGAGAATGGGCACATTTTAATGTGCCTGTTTGTGAAGGCCTTTGCGACAAAATTGTAGGGCTGCCAAAACAGTTCAGAGACAAGGGGAATACATGAACCTAACGGATCCGATAAGTAATGCGTTGACAGTAATCAGAAACGGGAGCACGGCAAGGAAAATAAAGGTGGACATTCAGTTTTCCAGGATATCCGAAGAGATATTGAATATACTTAAAAGAGAGAAATACATAAAGGATTTTAAATTTGTAGACGACAAAAAACAAGGCGCGTTAAGGGTTTATTTAAAATATACAAGCGACGAAGAACCTGTTATAAAAGGCCTTAGCCGGATATCTAAGCCGAGCCTTAGGATCTACGTGAAAAAAGACAGGATCCCGAAGGTTTTTGGAGGGCTTGGCATAGCTATTTTATCTACCTCCAGAGGCATTGTAACAGATACGCAGGCAAGCGAAATGCAGACAGGCGGAGAGGTTTTGTGTTACGTATGGTGATATAAAGGCAAAGGCCGAGACATCCCTGTAGGGGAACCTTAAGGTTCCCCTACAGGGATGTTTGTGAAGGCCTTTGCGACAAAATTGTAGGGCAGACTTTAGTCTGCCGAAACAACAAATAAGAAAAAGATGTCTCTCATCGGCAAAAAACCAATACATATTCCGGATAAGGTAAAAATAAAGATAGAATCCGGAAAAATTTTTGTAGAAGGCCCGAAGGGCAAATTGGATTGGAACCTGCCTTCTGAAGTAGAGGCGCAGATTAGCGATTCAAGCGTTATTGTCAAGAGATTAAAGGAAGACAAAACCGCGTTTGCCATGCATGGCCTGGCCAGGGCCTGTATAAACAATATGGTAAAGGGTGTGAGCGAAGGCTATATAATAACTCTTGAAATAGTGGGCGTTGGTTATCGCGCTCAGGCAGATGGCAAGAAACTTACTTTAAATTTAGGTTTTTCACACCAGATAGTTTATCCGATACCTGACGGTATAACAATCAAGGCTCCCCCAAAACCCGCCTATATTATTATAGAAGGCATTGATAAAGCAAGGGTCGGCCAGGCAGCTGCCGAGATAAGGGCATTCTTTGAGCCGGAGCCTTATAAAGGCAGGGGCATAAGATATTTAGGAGAGTTTGTCAGAAAGAAAGCCGGCAAGGCAGTCGGAGGCACGGAGAAGTAACATGAACCCCGCTCTTCCTTTTGGGCGGGGTGCGTATGAGGAAGGAAGGCCGGGGTGAAAAGAAAAATCAAAAGCCAATCGGAATTAGGAAGAATAAAAAGGCATTACAAGATACGCAAAAAACTATCAGGCACAAAAGATGTGCCGAGGCTTATCGTACATAGAAGCCACGGCAATCTTTATATTCAGTTCATAGATGACACGGCAAGCCGCACCATGCTTTCACTTTCCACTAATGATAGTTCTTTTAAGAAAGAATTTACGGCCAAGGGCGGAAATGTAGAGGCTGCCAAGAAAATGGGCGCGTATATCGCGGAAGAGGCGTTTAAAAAAGATATTAAAAAAATCGTATTTGACAGAGGCGGCTATCTGTATCACGGCAGGATAAAGGCCCTTGCTGATGCCGCGAGAGAAGCGGGGCTAAAATTTTGAAATCGCGGAAATACGCAGAAGCCCGCCACTGTTTCTTTGGTGGGACGCGGAAAAACGCGGAAATTATACGTGAGTTTCTGCGTAGTTCCGCGTCTGACCTGAACGAAGTGAAGGCCAGCTTCCGCGCGTAGTTCAGCAATTAACAAAGAGGGCTAAATAATTATATGGCGGAGAAGATTCAGGCAAAAGAAAGACTAATGCGAAAACTTGACGCAGCCCAGGAAGACCAGTATATAGAAAAAGTGATAACCATCAACAGGGTTTCAAAGGTTGTGAAAGGCGGAAAAAGATTTTCATTTACCGCGCTCATCGCCGTAGGAAACGGCAACGGTACAGTCGGATGCGGTTATGGAAAGGCAAACGATGTCGCGAATGCGATAAGAAAAGGGCTTACCAACGCGAAGAAAAATTTTTTTAAAGTCCCTGTCAGAGGGAAGACTATACCTCATGAAATCGTGGGCCACTTTGGGGCGGCAAAGGTCCTTTTAAAACCCGCGCTTGAAGGAACAGGCGTTATCGCGGGAGGATCTGTGCGCGCTATATGCGACGCAGCCGGAATAAAAGACATACTTACAAAATCGCTTGGTTCCGCGAATCCTATAAACGTGACAAAGGCAACGATTGACGGCTTGAAGAGATTAAGATTAGAACGAGACATGTCAGAGAGTGAAGCATGAACCCCGCCCTTTCTACAGGAAAATAATATTTTAATGTAAAAAGGGCGGGATATGTAATCGGAAAGGGAGAACAGGGTGAAAATACAGGATCTAAGGCCTGCTATAGGCGCAAAAAAAAGAAGAAAGATTGTAGGAAGAGGCCCTGGTTCAGGCCATGGCAAAACTTCCACTAGAGGCCATAAGGGCCAGATGTCCCGTTCCGGCGCGGGAAGGTCTCCGGGTTTTGAAGGCGGGCAGATGCCGCTGATAAGGAAAATACCAAAAAGAGGGTTTAGAAAAAGGCCTGTGGTAGGGCGTTCGATCGTGAATCTGGATGTGTTTTCAAAATTAAAAAAAGAGGCGTCCGTAACGCCGGAATTATTAAAGGAAAAAGGCATAATAAAAGGCCCTGTAAATTTTTTAAAGATACTAGGCAGAGGAGAGATAAAAATCCCTGTGCACGTAAAGGCCCACGCGTTTTCAAAGTCAGCGGAAGAAAAAATAAAAAGCGCCGGCGGAAAATGTGAAATTATAAAGTAGGGGATAGGAGAATTATATAACACATGCTCCAGGCATTAGTAAATTCTTTTAAGATACCGGACCTTAGAAAAAAGTTATTCATCACGCTTTTACTTTTAGCGATTTACAGGATTGGCGCCTATATACCTACGCCGGGTGTAAACGGTGCGGCTTTATTACAGTTCTTTAATAATGTAGCAAGGTCCCAGGGCGGCGGGCTTTTCGGCATCATGGATATGTTTTCAGGAGGCGCCTTGACGCGCCTTACCATATTCGCTCTCGGTATAATGCCCTATATCTCAGCCTCTATCATACTGCAGCTTCTCGTGACGGTCGTTCCCTATCTTGAGAAACTTTCAAAAGAAGGCGAAGCAGGCAGGCGCAAGATGATACAATATACGCGGTATGGTACGATAGTGCTTTCTGTCGTGCAGGCATTTTTTATAAGCATGTGGCTCGAGAGCCCCGCGAGATTTCAGGGCCTGCAGATTGTTGACAATCCCGGCTGGAGCTTTAGATTGATTACAGTACTTACTCTTACGACAGGCACTGCTTTTATAATGTGGATAGGGGAGCAGATTCAGGAGTATGGCATAGGAAACGGCATATCTCTTGTAATAACAGCCGGCATTATTTCCAGGCTGCCCACGGCTTTAGAACAGGTCTTTACATTAATATTTGCTCCTCAAAAAAGCATAATAAAATACCCGTTTTTTACATTGGCATTTATGTCAGTGATAGGTGTTGCCGTAGTGGTAGCTGTCATATTGATTACCCAGGGCCAGAGAAAAATTCCTGTGCAGTACGCTAAAAGGATCGTGGGCAGAAAAGTATACGGCGGACAAAACACCTATATACCATTAAGAGTAAATCAGGCAGGTGTTATACCTATAATATTTGCTCAGTCAATAATACTTTTTCCGGCGACAGTAGCCGGTTTTATACCTAATGCCGGGCTTCAGAGGTTCGCGGAGGCCTTGATGCGAGGCCATATTTTATATACCGTTCTTTATAGCGTGCTGATCATATTCTTTGCTTATTTTTACACGGCCATTACCTTTAATCCTGCTGATGTGGCTGATAACATGAAAAAATACGGAGGATTTGTTCCTGGCGTAAGGCCGGGCAGGCCAACCGCGGAATATTTTGATTTTATAATGACAAGGATTACTCTTCCCGGCGCGATATTCCTTGCGTTCATAGCTGTTTTTCCTGACATGCTCGGCGCATGGCTTAAAATACCGTATCTTATAGCCAGTTTTTTTGGCGGCACGGCGCTATTGATAGTAGTCGGAGTAATGCTTGATACCATGAGAGCGGTGGAATCCCAGCTTTTAATGAGGCATTACGAAGGTTTCCTGAAGAAGGGGAAAATCAGGGGCAGGAGATAG
>Ga0210056_1004733_pt1 | contig 10541 bp, 15 predicted proteins | sample CryGeyCG2014_080_2_FD_183965 | JGI IMG/M metagenome (GOLD analysis project Ga0210056, IMG submission 183965) | Groundwater microbial communities from aquifer - Crystal Geyser CG07_land_8/20/14_0.80 (SPAdes) (version 2) | ecosystem: Environmental > Aquatic > Deep subsurface > Groundwater | place...
CATTATTGAGCCTGACAGGGCAGTCAGCCCCGTAGGCAGATGGAAAATGTTTTTTACTAACGGTACAAGCGTTACCATACCGATAAATCCTATTACAACGCTCGGGATTGCAGCGAGCAGTTCCACACCGGTTTTTAAAAGGTCCTTTAATTTGGGATTAACAACCTCTGCGATATAAAGGGCACAGGCTACCCCGAGCGGGATAGAAATAATCATTGCACCCAGGGTTACTAACAAAGAGCCCAAAATAAGCGGTAACATACCGAATTGTGCCGGGCTTGAAATAGGATACCAGTTTTTCCCGACTATAAAATCCTTGAATTGTACATATTTGAAAAACAATATCCCTTCTTTAATCAGAAATATAAAAATCAAAACAACAAATACTATTGACAGACTACCGCTTATAAAAATGATTTTTTCTATGAGAAATTCCTTGATTTTTTTCATTCTTACTTTACAGGTACGAAATCTGTTTTCCTGACTATTTCCTGTCCTTCCTGTGAAAACGCAAAATCAATAAATTTTGTTACCATTTCCGGAGCGTCTTTTTTTGTGTAAAGGTATAGCGGTCTTGAAATTGGATAGGAACCTTTTTTTACAGTGTCAATGGATGGTTCAATAAAAGGCATTTTAGGTCCTTTTGATACTGCAACCAGTTTCTGATTTGGACTTATGTAACCCATTCCATAATAACCGATTGTTCCCGAATTCTGGGCTACTTCATCCGCAATTGCCTGGGAGGAAGGCAACAGGAGTGCATTCGGTGAAAACTCCTCGGTCCCCTTTGGATTGCCTTTTCTGAGTACATGTTCCTTGAAAAACACATGAGTGCCGGAATTAATTTCCCGCGATAGAATAACTATACTGGAATTATTGCCTCCCACCTCTTTCCAGTTCTTTATCTTTCCCATAAAAATGTCACTGAGCTGGTCAACCGTCAGTTTGCTTACCGGGTTTTTTGGATTGACTACAACAACTATGCCGTCAAGTGCTGCTATATATTCCTTTTCTTCTATCCCGTTCTTTTTTGCCAGTTCTATTTCTTCAACTGTCATTTGCCGTGAGGCAGAAATAATGTCACAGTTACCGCTTATAAAAGACGCTATGCCGGTCCCGGAACCGCCGCCGGTAACGGATATGTTTATTCCGGGATTTTCTTTTGTAAATGCTTCTGTCCATGCCTGTGTGAGATTAACCATTGTATCAGAGCCTTTTATCTGGATTGAATTACATTTTTCTCTTGAACAGCCTGCAGTTAAAATTGCCAGAGAAACCGCTATACCCGCTAACAAACAGAAACTTCTTTTGTTCATAAAATTCACCTCCGTAATAACATTATAATCTATTAATGTTAAGGGAGTATAAAGGAAATGTTAATTTTGTGTTAAGACCGGCAGGTTTTGTTTTATTTAACTTCGTATAAATTTCTTTAATCTGTGCTTTGCTTAATGCGTTTATAGGGTTTGACGGATTGACTATTATAGCTATACCGTCCATTGCAATAACATGAGCTTTTGGGTCCCTTCCCCTGCCCACGGCTTTTTGCATTTCAACGTCTTTCATCGCTCTGGAAGCAGCTGCGATAACACAAGTTCCGTCAATCAATGAAGCGATACCCACGCCGGAACCGCCCCCCTTACCGTTATTGATGCCTCGGGATTCATTTCCATGAATTTCTCTGCCGCCATTTGCGCTATGGGTAAAACAGTGGTGGAGCTTTCTATTATGATTTTCTTCTCCGCTGCTTTTATCATTCCCGCAAATACTGCTGTTATAAAAACCGCAAACATTACTTTTTTAAATCTATCCATTTTTACTATACCTCCTCAGGTTAGAATTTGTAAACCAAATCAAATTGTGCAAGGCTTTTTGTATCTTTGGCTTCGTCTGTGGAACCTATCTTTGTAATCCTGTAATAATCCATACCGAAAGACAGGTTAGCGGTTATTCCGTAGTTAAACATTAACTCCATTCCTTTTGTGCCCGTTGCACCGCCGTAAGCATCCGAATCAGGGAAAATGTCGAGCCATGCGTCTTTTTCAAGATATCTCTGGAGCAGTTTAAGTTCCCAGTCGCCTTTCGAACTGACTTTATCGGAACCGAATTTTATACCGACACAGTTACCCTGGTTAACCGGGCTGCCGGTGGCGCTATTTGTAACATAATCTCCAAAAACCTTTAGTGTATAACCCATAACATCAGGTATTTTTATATCCAGGCTCGGGTTCAGGCAGACATATTCAATTACAGGCATACCGGCACCCGTATTGGTTTTGGCGCTATAGTCAAGTTTATAACCTTTAACCGAAGCGGTTTGATAATACGCAACGCCTAATTTTAAGTTTGTCGTTCCCAGAGGCTTATTTATAACAGGCTGAATTACATTGATAGATGGGTCACGGGATTTTTCCTTTGATGTGGACGAGTGGGCTTCGTCTATCAAAAAATACCCGCAGTTGATAAGAATATCCATATTGTTACTCCTGAATTTCATCGGCAATGCTATGCCGTCAGGATTCAGGTCGCCGTCCCATAATAAATCGGTAGTTTGCCAGACCGGATTTTTGAATTTGCCTATATAAGCGGTAATCCAGCCGGCAGGGTCATACTGGATGTAACCGTAATCTACCATCATTTGAGCTTTTGAGAACGTATCTCCGAAAGTATGATTGGTGGACCTCGGTTCGCCGTCTGAAACCGTAACGCTCACGGGAGTGCTGCCTGTTACGTCATAAGTCTTTGCCGCACCGGTAGCAAAGCCAAAACCCGCAGAAAGGTTATCGGCAATTCTCGTATTGAAACCAATTCTTAATCTCATTCGCATTCTTTCCCTGTCCGGTAAAGCCGAACTTGTAGCCAGGTCAACCTGGTAACGGGTTCTTAAATCTCCTTTTACCATGCTTTTTTTCATTTCTTCCCTGGTTTGAATAAGTATTTCCTGTGACTCTGCAGGGTCCAGCAAATTCTTTTCAACCAGTTTGTCTAAGAGCAACTCTACTTCACCCGCAAACACGCTACCGACAAAAAACAAGTTTACCGCTAACAACAAACAGCTGATTCTACTCATTTTCATTTTAGCCATTTTGCTTTTTACCTCCCCTGTTTGCAGATTTCAACCATATTATTTTGTGTTAATTTTTATCTTCCTTAACGCTTTTTGTTTTATCTGGCGGACACTTTCTCTTCTTAGACCCAGTAATTTTGCTATTTCAGCAAGCGGCATTTTTTCTTCAAAAAAATGTTTAAGAATATCCTTTTCTATCTGGACAATATCGTCAAAAGGGATACCCGGGCTGCCGTATTTACCCGCAATGCTTTTCACCAGTGCAATATATTGGTTAATGAAATCATCGTTTTTCATTTCACTAATATTATACTGAACGGATGTTAAGTTAATATAAGCGATAAATAAATTTTGTGTTAAGATAAGGGTGTGAGTAATCGGTGACAGATTTACTTATTTATGGTGTTAAAAACTAATATAACCATTCTTTATATTCGGGCAAATCTTTCATATCTTCATATAGCCAAACCATTCTATCTAAATACCAGCTTTTCCCTAAATAGGCTAAAGATATACCTAATATTGCAGGCCATATAGCCAGCTTTACTATAGCCCAAATTGCTAAAATCATCCCTATTGATGAAATGGAATTGACAATCTTAGGTAAAAATTTATGATGCCCGGGTATATCTATTTTATCTCTGTTTAAATAAACGCGTTCTCCCAGAACAGATTTTGATGCCCAGTTTTTTGTTGATTTTGGTTTCTTGAAAAATATGGGATTAAAAAACATCCAAGCCAATGATATTATTGCCGGGATGAGATGCCACCAGCCGATCCAGATTCTGCTCCAAAAAGCTAAAACAATTATCGGCAATACCGAATACCTTGTCCAAGAAAGTATCGGGACGGTTCTGATAAATATACAATTAAAACTGTAAAATAATTGATTTATTTCAGGCGGGACTTAATCCCGATAAGTCGGGATTTCGCTATCGCTCAACATAATACACAAGATTGTTAAGTGGGGCATCCGATGCAAATCTGACGCAAAATCTTGAAAACCATACGGAAATCTGACGCATAAATTATACAATTAGTTAAATTTTCTTATCTTTTTAAGTTTTGTTTTTATCTCTTTTTCGGTAGGAAGTTTTTTTCTATATTCAGCAACGAATATTTTATTTTCAAGTCCACCAAGGGCAAAATGAACCTCTTCTTCGCCTTTGTATTCGCACACAATCAGTCCAATTGGATTTCTTTCCCAGTTATATTTTCTTTTTTCTTTATAGTAATTCAAATACTTATTCATTTGACCAACATATTCGCTTTTGAATTTTCCAACCTTAATATCCGCAATTACTATACATGGTATTCCTCTATGAAAAAATTCAAGGTCAACGGTATGTATCTGGTCATCAATAATAATTTTTCTTTGTCTACCTGCAAGTGAAAAATCTTGACCGAATTCCAAGAGCAACGCTTCAACATTTTTAATAAGTTCATCCTCAATTGTTTTTTCAGAATAATGTTCGTTAAGTTTTATAAAATCAAAATTGTAGGTATCTTTGAATATCTTTTCTGGTAGAGCGGGAATGGTTGGCTTACTTACAATCATTTTGCCTTCTTTGTGTATCCGCTCATATAAATGGGACTTTATTTGTTTTTCTAATTCACGAGTGCTCCATGTATTCTGTATTGTTTGTAATTCATAAAATTCTCGTTGTTTACCTGGTAATGACAATAATACTTCGTAATGGGTCCAACTTAATTGTAACCGCACTGCGGTTACAATTGGATATACTCTGTAAAATTTAACTGCCCTCGTAAGTGTTTGTCGTGCTATTCCAATATCATTCGCCAGATTTTCAATTATCCTTTCTCCGTAATCTGCTCTGTATTTATATTTCAGTTCATCTCTCGTAATTCGCTCACCAATTTGCCAATATGTCTGAACTCTTAAATTATCTACCGCTTTATATGCATGATATTTTGCTTTTTCAAGAATACTTATTACATCGTTGAGTAAGACATTGTATCCCTTTTTGTTAATATCGGATTTATGTTTGTTTTTAACAACCATATTTTTGTTTTTTATCATTGAGTTTTCCTTCGTATATAGTTTTATTATATAATATTTTTAGAGAATTCCCAAATAAAAAAGGTTAAATTTGTAATATACAACATTATGTAATCAAAAACCGTCCGTTTTTTGTTAAATTTGCCTATCATGGCAATTCTGACGAGAGTTTATCAAAAAAGGGGCATCTAAAATCTATACCCCTTATTCCCTATAAATATCCCATTTCTGTTTCTTACAGTATTCCCTCAGGTTGTTCAAAGTCATCACCTGCTTTCTGTATATCAATCCCGGATTCCAATTGTATATTAGCTTTGCCTTCGGATGTGTCAAAAAAACGCCATCCCGAGACTTCTAATAATTTATTGATTTTTATTCTGGCTTTTGCCTCTTTTTGCACAGATAAGATTATACTAAAAAAATACGGAAGGGGCAAACCAAAACTAATTTTCCCCTTGACAAATTATTTTTTGTTTTGTTTAATGTAGATATTCATAGTAATAAATACCAACCAACAGTAGGTTCCTTATGAACCAAAAGTAGGTTCCTTAGGAACAAAATAATTCATTGAGAGGAATAAAACTATGCCTAAAAAATCTAAAACAAACAACCAATCTGTAACTAAAGATGACCTGAAAAATTTTGCTACTAAAGACGATATCAAATCTGTAAAAGACGATATCAAATCTGTAAAAGACGTAATATCAAATATGGCAACAAAAATTATTGATAACATAGAAGATTTAAAAACATTAAAAGAAGCAGTATCAACTAAAGATGACATTCAACGAATAATAACCGCTATTGACAGTTTCGGAAGTCAAACTAAAGACCATGAACGTACGGCAGAGATTAATACACATCGTATAAAAGAACTTGAACCAAAAGTAGAAGACCACGAAAAACGCATCGGTAAATTAGAATCTCATCTACCACCGGTTTAAGTCCAGGACTACGCCACGTCTTCCCCGCCAGTAATATATAGAAAGTATCGGGACGGTTCTGATAAATAGAAAGTATCGGGACGGTTCTGATAAATATACAATTAAAACTGTAAAATAATGAATTTATTTCAGATGGGATTTAATCCCGATAAGTCGGGATTTCGCTATCGCTCAACATAGTACACTAGATTGTTAAGCAGGTCATCCGACACAAATCTGACGCAAAGATTATACAATTAGTTAAATTTTCTTATCTTTTTAAGCTTTGTTTTTATCTCTTTTTCGGTAGGAAGTTTTTTTCTATATTCAGCAACGAATATTTTATTTTCAAGTCCGCCAAGGGCAAAATGAACCTCCAATTATTTTGTATTGTTTGTCCCTCGTAAAATTCTCTTACAACTTTTCCCTGAATACGAATTAGTGAACCATAATGACTCCAACTTAATTGTCCACGCAGTGTGTGGACAATTGGATATGCTCTGTAAAATTGGATGATTTCAAACAATAATGCACGAGTTACACTTAAATCATTCGCTAATCTTTCAGCTATTCTTTTTCCGTAATCAGCCCTGTCTTTATGGATAAGTTCTTCCCGAACAATACGCTCTCCAACCTGCCAGTATGTTTGAACCCTTAAATTATCTACCGCCTTATATGTCTGATATTTTGCTTTTTCAAGAATACTTTTTACATCGTTGAGTAAGGTATTGTAGCCCTTTTTATCAATATCGGACTTCTGTTCTTTTTTAACAACCATATTTTTATCTTTCATCATTGAGTTTTCTCCATATAAAGTTTACATAAAGTTTTGCTTAAAGTCAATTGAACCGAAATTCAGAAATTCATGAACATACTATAAAATGTGACCATAGAAAGTATCGGGACGGTTCTGATAAATATACAATTAAAACTGTAAAATAATTGATTTATTTCAGGCGGGATTTAATCCCGACTTATCGGGATTTCGCTATCGCTCAACATAATACACAAGATTGTTAAATTATTCTGCATTAAAGCCAATACGGCGGGTCGGTTTCTCTGGCGGTGACATTAATTGACGGATAGCATCAAAAATAGAGCGTATTTCCTCATCATGTTTTTCTGTTTTTCGTTCAAGTTCATTTAACTTATAGGCAAGTTCCTTATGCGTTGAAAGTATTTGTCTCAGTTTTACAAATGCACGCATTACTGCAATATTTACCTGTACCGCTCTTTCACTCTTCAGAACGCTGGAGAGCATTGCAACACCTTGCTCTGTGAATACATATGGGTAATATCCGCCCAGATGCTTTCTGGATGGTATCGCATTTTGCGATACCATAAAATCTATTTCTTTCTCATTCAATTTGAACATAAAGTCTGCAAGAAAACGCTTTATATTTCGTTTCACTTGTTCTCTTAGCCTTATTGGTTTTACCTTGTAAAGCATTGCCAAATCTTTATCCAGCATAACTTTTTGTCCCCGTATAAGATAAATCCTTTTTTCAATCACTTCATGTGGAATTATTGCCTTCATTATTTTATCCTTTTGTACAGATAAGATTATACTAAAAAAATACGGAAGGGGCAAACCCATACTAAACAGATAATGAATTGAAATAATGTTTTTTTTATTATATAATTCTATTGTAGTAAGGTTTTTATTTTAAAACAATGCCCAAAAAAGAATATATAAAATATTGGATAAATTCAGCAAAACATGATCTGGCAGTTGCGCAGAGCTTATTTGGTAGTAAAAAGTATGATTGGTGCTTGTTTTTAGGGCATCTTGTACTTGAAAAAGTTCTGAAAGCATTTTGGGTTCGTGATAATAAAAGCAATTCCATACCCAAGATACACAATTTATTAAAAATTGCTGAACAAACAAAATTAAAATTATCAGAAGAAAACAAACTTTTTCTTCTTAATGTTAATGATTTTAACATAGAAGCAAGATATCCGGATTATAAGTTAAGTTTTTACAGGAAATGCAGTAGTGGGTTTACAAAAAAATATTTCAGGCAGATAAAGGATTTCTACAAATGGCTAATAAAACAGATGTAATAAACGTTGCTAAAAAATTCTGTGAGGAAGTTAAAAAAAATAACGTAATAAATATTAAAGCAGCTTATTTGTTTGGATCTTTGGTTAAAAACAAAGGGACAAAATATAGTGACATCGATTTAGCAATTATTTCTCCTTCATTTTCTGGATTTAAATTCGACGACAGAAAAAAACTAAATCCTTTCGTGCTTAAAATTAATCATAGCATTGAAATCCATCCTTTTTCGGACAAAGAGTTTAACAGAACAAACCCCTTTATAAGCGAAATATTGAAAAGCGGAAAAAGAATTTTTTGATTAACGTTGAAATACAGATTATATCGGAAGGTTAATCGTGAATTTTGTCCCCTGATTTATATTGCTTTCTACGGCTATTTTACCGTTGTGTAAAAGCACAATGTGTTTTACTATTGAAAGCCCCAATCCCGTGCCGCCGTATTTTTTTGAACGGGATTTATCAATGACATAAAACCTCTCAAAGATTCTTGGCAGGTGTTCTTTTGGAATACCGATACCTGTATCTTCCACTTCAATTTTGATGATTGAACCTGCCTGTTTAATTGATATTTTTATTTCACCTTTTTCCGTGTATTTTATTGCATTATCTATCAGGTTAACAAACAGTTGTTCGATTTTAAAACTGTCTGCCGTTATATCCGGAAGCCCCTGCCCTAAATCAAGAATTAATTTCAGGTTTTTTTCTTTTAATATTTGTTCAAATACCTTTAGAATATCTTCCAGGACTGTTTTAAGATTAACTCTTTGTAATTCAGGTTTCAGTCCTTTTTCTTCAAGTTTTGAAAGTGTCAGTAAATCCTGCACTATGCCTATAAGCCTGTCAATGTTTCGTTTTATTACATCAATATAGTGTTTGTTTTTTGCGTCACCGATATCTTCTTCTAATGTCTCAATAAATCCTTTTATTGATGCAAGGGGGGTCTTGAGTTCATGCGATACGTTTGTAATAAAATTCTTTTTCATGGTTTCAATGTTTTTTATTTCTGTTATATCATGGAAAACCACAGCCAGTTCATTCCCGGAAACTAATTCCGTTGCGCTGCATAAAAAAACATTATTATTCAATTCTACTTCGTTAGTAATGTTCTTTTTTTCTTCTCTAACTCTTTTAATAAATTCATTAAAGGCAGGCTCTCTTATAATTTCCCAGTAAAATTTATTTTCCGACAGTTTGTTATTTATAATATTTTTAAAACTTTCATTGCATAGCAAAACCCTGCCTTCTTTGTCTAAAACCAAAAGACCCGACTGTATGGAAGAAATGATGCTGTTAAGTTCTTCCTTTTTACGAGAAAGTTCTGCAAATACCGAACTTATCTCGCCTGTCATATAATTAAAACTATCCGCGAGTTTCTTAAATTCGTCATTGTTTTTCAGATAAATCTTTGTATTGAAATTACCGGAAGCGACTTTTTGCAGAGATTCTTCCAAATCTTTAATGGGTTTTGATAAACTTTTTGTAAATAGCAGGGCAATCAAAAGGGATATTAATGTTATGACCAGGGCAATATGGAATGGATGTATTGAATCAGAAAAGAAAAAGATTGCAGAAGATAGCAATACGATTATCAATAAATATAGACTGAATGTTTTGAAGAATATTGGTTTCCTTAATTGTTTAATCAACGTCTAGTTTATAACCTATACCCCTGATATTTTTGATGAACCTGCCGGCTTTACCTAATTTTTCCCTTAAATTTCTGATATGCACGTCAATTGTTCTGTCTAAGACAGCTTTTTCCTGACCCCATAGATGGTCCAGGAGTTTGTCTCTTGTCCAAACCCTGCCTTTGCCTGAAGCAAGTATTTCCAGGATTCTGAATTCCGTAGTTGTCAGGTTGATTTTTTTACCTTCAACAAATACTTCGTATTTTTCCGGGTCGATAATTAATGTGTCAGCTATTTCAATGGTCTTTGTTTCATCTTTTTGAATTTGTCTTCTTAAAACAGATTTGACTCTTGCAACGAGTTCCCTCGGAGAAAAAGGTTTGGTGACATAATCGTCAGCGCCTAATTCCAACCCGAGAACCTTATCCACTTCTTCGCTTTTTGCCGTAAGCATAATAATCGGTATAGAAGAAAATTTATTCTGTCCTTTTAAATATTTACATATTTCATAACCGTCCATATCAGGAAGCATTATGTCTAATATAATGAGGTTTGGAATTTGGCCGTGGATAAATTTAAAAAAACTTTTTGAATCCGGGAATTCCTTGACTTTATAGCCTGCTTTATTGAGGTGCAGCGATACAAGTTCAAGAATATCTTCCTCATCGTCAACCACTGCTACCAACTTGTTTGTTTTTTCCATAGATTGAAGTATAAATATCTGATAATCGTCCGAATTCGGACGCTACCAGAAGTAGGTTACTCCAGTAACATTTTTCGTCCTAATAAATTAGGACGCTACATTTTATTAAAATATTTGATTATATGCAAGGGGAGAATTT
>Ga0210056_1004735_pt1 | contig 10533 bp, 8 predicted proteins | sample CryGeyCG2014_080_2_FD_183965 | JGI IMG/M metagenome (GOLD analysis project Ga0210056, IMG submission 183965) | Groundwater microbial communities from aquifer - Crystal Geyser CG07_land_8/20/14_0.80 (SPAdes) (version 2) | ecosystem: Environmental > Aquatic > Deep subsurface > Groundwater | place...
TGCCTTTTACTCAATTTAGTTCGATCTGGCCCCAAAATTAAAGGCAGATGAGCATAAATCGGTCGAGAAAAATTGAGAGCATCCTGAATCAAAATTTGTTTTGGCGTATTAGAAATATGTTCTTCACCCCTGAGGATATGGGACACCCGCATCTCAAAGTCATCAATCACAACCGCAAAATTGTATAAAGGGGTAGTCAAATTTTTGGCAATAACAATATCTCCAATTAAAGAGGTGTCAAATTCTAACTTACCCCGGATTAAATCATCAAATTCTATTTTTTTTGCCGGCACCCTAAATCTAATCACCGATGATTTCCCTTGAGCTAAGAATTTTTTTGCCTCTTCTTTAGAAAGACCGGCACATCTCCCGGAATAATGAGGAGCCTCACCAATTGATAGTTGATATTGTCTTTGTGCCTCCAATTCTTCTTCGGAGCAGAAACAATAATAGGCTTTATCTTCGTTTAAGAGTTTTTCAAGGTATTTGGTATAGATTTCCAATCTCTGACTTTGGCGATAAGGTCCGTAAGGACCGCCAACATCCGGCCCTTCTGACCATTCGATTCCTAACCATTTTAAATTTTCAATAATATCTTTTTCAAAACCGGGATCTGACCTTTCAATATCAGTATCTTCAATCCTTAAAATAAAAGAGCCCTGATATTTTTTAGCAAAAAGATAGTTAAAAAGAGCGGTCCTGGCTAATCCAATATGCAAAAATCCAGTGGGAGCCGGAGCGATTCTAACCCTCACTTCGCCAGGCTTCATAAATTTAAAATCCTCAATCATTCTAGTTCAATTTTGACACAATTCTTCACTTTGTCAAATAACTGACAATGTAATCGGCGATTATTTTGGCTGCCTGAGGCTTAGCAAATTCTTTAGCCCGATTAGCCATTTTTTCTAATTCATCAGGATGAGAAAAAAGGTCTTTTAATTTTTCTAAGAAAAAACGAGGAGTGAAATTGGCTTCCTCCATTACTATTGAAGCTCCGCTTTGGGCGTAGGCATAGGCATTTTTTACTTGATGATTCTGGGCAGCTTCGGGCAGAGGAATCAGAATACTTGGCAGACCCGCCGCAGCAATTTCAAAAATACTTCCTGAGCCAGCCCGGCTCAAAATTAAATTGGCAACGCAATATGCCTCTCTTAACTCTTCTTCCTTTAAAAAAGGAACAGGATGGTAATATTTTTCTAAATCTCCTCCAATTACAACTTTAGCCTCGGCCCTCACTTCTTTAAAGTTTTTCTCTCCACATTGATGAAGTATCTCAAAATCTTTTAGGAGTTCGGGTAGAATTTCCAGAATTTTATCGTTAATTCTCTGAGCCCCTTGAGAACCACCAAGAATTAAAATAAGTGGTTTTCCGCCGCTTAATTTGAACAATTCTTTGGCTTTTTCTCTTGAACCTTCTAAAATTTCTCTTCTAATAGGATTTCCAACCAAAATCATTTTTGAAGGAGGAAACCATTCGGTTTTTGGGAAAGAGACAAAAATTGTCAAGGCAAATCTCGAGAGGAATCGATTAGCCAGTCCCGGGGAGATATCCGATTCGTGTAAGAAAATTGGTATTCTGAGTAGCCAACCGGAAACAACTCCAGGTAGGGAACCAAATCCCCCTTTGCTAAAAATTAGGTCAGGAGCCAAAATAAAAACATAGAAAAAGGCTTGGAAAATACCAACCGGAATTTTAATCAGACAATCGACTAAATTTTTGGAAATGCTTTCCCAAGCTGTATATCTTCGAATTTTCCCGGCCAAAACTCTTTTAACTTCTATCCCTTCGTGAGTAAGAAAAATTTCTCCAAACTCATCCTTTGGCCCAAGGTAAAAAAAATGAAGGTCTTTTCCAGAATAAATCCTCCTTATTTCTCTGACGATTCCAATTATTGGTAAGACATGGCCGCCGGTACCACCACCGGTGAATAGTATTTTCATATATCAAGTTTTTTATCTTATAAAAAACGCAGGTGGAGATGAAGACGGTACGCCTTCATCGACTTATTTGTTTTGAAATATTTAATAAAATTCCTACCCCAGCTAATTCGCTAACCAAGGCTGAGCCGCCATAACTGATAAATGGCAAAGGAATTCCAGTCAGGGGTAAAATTCCTATCATTGAACCAATGTTGGTAAGAGCCTGAAGAGTAATCCAAGAAGTGATGCCTAGGGCTGCTAGTTGAGAAAATTTATTCTGGCTGACTTTGGCAATTTCAAATCCCCGCCACAAAAAGATTAAAAAAAGAAAGATTAATATCAGGCAGCCAATAAATCCAGTCTCTTCAGCCAAAATAGCAAAAATTGAATCCGATATCGACTGGGGTAAAAAACCCAGTCTTTGTTGGGACATCCCAAGACCCAACCCAGAAATCCCTCCCGAGCCTACGGCAATCAAGGCCTGCTTTATTTGGTAACCAATTCCCATTGGGTCGATTTCCGGTTTTAAAAAAACTAAAAGACGAGCTGCTCGATAAGGAGCGAGTTTAATTAATGTTAACAATCCCCCGGCTCCAAGTAAAACGAATAAAATACTGTGCCATAAAGGCGTCTCGGCTAAAAAATACATTAAAGTAGCTACCAAGACAATTATTCCCAAAGTGCTAATATCTGGCTGAAAAATTAAAAGTGAGCTGATTAATCCAATAACTATTAAAAAGGCAACAAATGTTTGGCCGAACGAGGGGCCCGCCTTCGGCGGGAGGGCGGTGGGAGGGTTGTAGCCTTTTTCGGTCCGCCCCCCACCAAATTTTTTGGCCCCGGTTCTGCTAGTCAGCCAGGCAGCAAAATAAAGAATGGAAGTTAATTTCAAAAATTCTGAAGGTTGAAAAGAGATGGGACCGAGAGATAGCCAACGAGCGGCTCCTCCAGCGCTGTAACCAATTTTAGGCAAAAAAACCATTGCTAGTAAGATTAGGTTTATTAAAAGTAAGGGGGAAGCCCATTTTTTAAAAAAATCTAAGCGAATTTTAAAAACTAAAAAAGCTAATAAAATTCCTGGTAATAACCCAAATAATAATTGATGATTTAAAAAATAATAAGTATTTCCAAATCTTTGCTGGGAAAGAGGGGCGGAAACACTAGCCAAAATCAAAATTCCCAAAATTATTAAAATAACTACTACCCCTATCAAAATATAATCAGGATGTTTTTTCATGGGCAAGTTACTCAATGAATCTTCGATTCATTTCGAGCTTCGGTGAATCTTCGATTCACCTTGCTTTTTAACGTATTTTTTAAATAAATTCCCTTTTTCTTTGTAATCTCGGAAAATACTGAAACTAGTTGAAGCGCAAGAGAGCAAACAGATTTTTCCTTTTTGGGTATTTTCATAAGCAAGTTTTACCGCTTCTGGCATATTATTAACAAAAAAATGTTTAGGCAATTTAACACGGGTCAGACCCGTGTTAAGTTTGAGGATTTCTTTCCAGATTTTCTCTCCAGTAGTCGGGAACAAAATTAGATTTTTAATATTTTTATTTTTCAAAATAAATTTAGCTAATTTTTTAAAATTGATTTTTCTATCAAAGCCGCCAAGAAAAATCGTCTGAACTCGCTTTCCCAGGGCCTCCATTGCTAAAATGGCAGTTTCGGGGATAGTCGATAAGGCGTCATTGTAAAAAGTGATTCTCTTATAATTACCGACCAATTCTAATCTATGAGGCAAAGGTTTAAATTCTCTAATTGCTTTTTGAATAATCTTTTGAGGAATTTTAAAAATTTTACCAACCGCTTTAGCCGCTGCTTTATTTAATGAATAATATTTTCCCTTAATTGGAATTTTTTTAGCTTTTGACTTTTTAGCAATTTCTCTAACCAATTTATCTCCGGAGTTAAAAACTAAATAATCGTCTTTTGTTTGATAACGGGCAATATTAGCCTTAGCCCTTACATACTCTCTGAAATTTTTGTAATAATCGAGGTGTTCAGGGTAAATATTCAAAAAAATGGCAATCTGAGGTGATTTTTTGAGGTTATATAACTGATGGCTGGACAATTCATAAACATAAACATCTTTGGGAGTAGCTGAAAATAAAAGATTCAATACTGGCTTCCCAATATTGCCAACTAAATGTGCCCTTATTCCTCCCGCCTTCAAAATTTCATAAATCATTGAAGCGGTGGTGCTTTTCCCTTTTGTTCCCGTAATTCCAACAATTTTCCCCGGACAATTCTCAAAAAAAATCTCCGTCTGAGTGGTAACTTTAGACAGGACTGATTTTGGTAAAATCTTAAATGGAATCCCCGGCGACTTAATTATCACATCATAATCTTTCAGCGCCTTAAGATAATTTTTACCTAGGTGTAGTTTAACTTTTTGAAATTTGGATTTTGGAATTTGGATTTTTTTCTGGTCCCCTACTCCCAAAACCTTCTCCGGAAAAATCTTCCTCAAAAACCTAAAATTATCCATTCCCTCTCGGCCAAACCCCAAAATCAAGATTTTTTCATTTTTCAATTCATTTAACTTCATTTTATATTAAAATAACATAAAAACCGTTAAAAATGAAATATTCTTAACGGGGTTCATTTAGAAAATTGTCTATTTATAAATTATATCCTCCTTCTCCCTTTCTCCACTGGACGCTTGTGAGTAAGGGAGCGTATAAATCTTCGGCAAGAGAAATTTTTAATTCTTGCAACTCTTTTTTAGTAGGATCTCTTTGTTGGAATCTTACAAATGGAATATCTTCAACAATGGCAAGAGGAGTTTGTTCCCTGCCTTCTCCCATAACTAACACAGCAGTTGCGGCAAGACCGTCCATCACACTTACCTGGGTCGCTTTAAATTTCCTTCCAAAAATATCAGGTTTTCCCCGATAGTCATTAAGAGCTTTAAAGCCACTATGAGCAATTGCTATTCCTGTTACGCCCCAACGTTGGGGAGTGGTTTTACTATCCGTGATAATTACGCCCACCTGCGTGAGAGAGAATCTTTTTACTAGATATCGTCTTATCCCATTAGCGGTTTTTTGGGGATTTTTTGGCCAAAGAATATGATATCCATTCCCATTTGATTCATCAATGCCGGCTGAGGCAGCAAGTATGTTATTTTTAATTGCGAGAGAAAAATGATAAGGATTTATTTCCGAAGGCAAAAAGTAGTCAGCTTCCTTCTTTATCAACGTGTCTTTTTCTATTTTGCCTATTTTTACCAGCCTTCCTTCGCATATTGCTATAATTTTTGAAGTTACAACAAGGACAGAACCCTCTTTTAACGCAGGGACATATTTGTCTAAAATTTTATATAAGCTCTTGTTTTTAGTTGTAATTTTACAGGTTTTAATTGCTGTAACTTTCATAATTTTTATAATAGCGAAGTTTTTAATATTTTTTCGAAATCTTTCGGTGAATTATTTTGCGCATTCCACGAACTCATTAGTTTTTTCGACTCTTTCTCTAAATTCAGATATTTTGGCATAATTTTCTCTTCGAAATACCTTAATAAAAACGGCAATTTGGTCAAGAACAGTTCTTGACCACTTTTAGCCTTTTTCCAACTTAGATAGAAGGCGATGAGGCTTTCTTTTTCAGTGCCGACGCATTCAAAAGGTTTAAATTTTCTCTCGCCGATTAATTCTTGCATTATTGGCAATAAATTTTTATTTTCAAAAAGATTTCTGCCCCAGATTTTAATCAATTTTTTTTCTTCAACAAAAGGGTATAAAATAGTAAAAACAAATAGGCATTTTGAGCAATTTCCACACCATTTTTTGGCAGGTAATTTAGTTCCAGAAACTGTCTGATAAGCGACATTACAGCTTAAAAAGGCATTGAAATACTTCGGATATTTCGAAAACAATTTGGCAATTTGAATCTCATATAAAGGTCGCAAAAAACTGAAATACTCTAACCCCCCACCAAATTTTGGTGAGGGGGTTAAATATTTTTTAGAATATTTTCTGAATTTTTGCTCAAATTCAAAACTTTTCGACCACTGATGATTGATAACCTTTCCCAAGTATTTTACATTTCCCTCGTTTGAACTCCGCTCATTTGAAAAAGCAATATACCTTTGGCCAAAAATTGTTGCCACTAAAACACTTAAAAAAGCTAAATAAGCTGAAAATGGCGTGTGGCCATTTAAAAACCCTTGGCGATTTAATTCTAATAACTTTTCATCAATTTCTCGTCGCACAATAAGAGGTCTTTTGCAGCCGGCCAGTTTCATTATTTTCAAAGCGGCTTCGGTCGGATTCAAAGAAAAACATCTAATCTGTTTTCCTGCTTTCTTTAATAACTCTAAAGTCACTACCGAATCCTTCCCTCCCCCCACCGGTACCAAAACCTTATCATTAGATTGGTCAAGAACAGTTCTTGACCAATTTTGTTCGGGAGTCGGCGATATGATTTTAAAGAAGTTAGGGTGAGTGAAATTGATTTTGTTTTCGTAAAAAAATTGGCCCATACCTTTAATTATTAAATCTTTCCACCAGTCGATTTGTTCTTTGTTTATCGAGACAAATCGAAGATTTGTCGAAGATGGAGATGAAGGCGAAGCCTTCATCGACAGGGGGCCAGCTTTAATTAAAATTTCTGGTGAGCAAGTTGCCTTCCAATAACTGGGAATTTCCATTAATCCCAAATGAAAAATCAAATTCTCAAATCTATCGATATCCAATATCGATAATTTTTGGGGGATATTTTCTATAACAATTTTGGGTTGAAATTTTATATCGGGTTCTATCAAAAAATCAAAAAAAATCTCTAAATTATTACCACTAAAAGTGGCGCGGCCACTTCGTGGCTTAGCGCCAGAGATTCGATAAGAGTATTTTTCGTAAACAAACTTTGGATATTTTTCCCTCAATTCTTTATATTGCATATTTATCCAAGAAGCCTGATGGCTACTCCCAAAATAGCAAAAATGATACTGATTAACCAAAAGCGCATTGTCACCTGATAAACTGGCCAACTACGGGCTTCAAAATGATGGTGAATTGGGGTGGAAAGCCAGATTTTTTTCAGAAGAAACTTTTTAGATAACAACTGCAAAATTATTGAACCAACTTCCATTACCATTACCCCGGCAATAATTGGCAAAACTACCACTGAATCGGTTAGAAACGAAACCACGGCCATGGTTGAGGTCAGGGCTAAAATTCCGGTTTCTCCCATATAAAATCTGGCTGGAGGAATATTGAACCATAAAAAAGCAAAAAGAGTACCCAAAATCGCAGCACAAAAAGTAGCCAAATCAGCTTTTCCCTGGGAAAAAGCAATGATAGAAAAGGCACCAAAAATTGAGGCAAAAACACCGCCAGATAAACCATCTAAACCATCAATTACTCCACCTGACCAAGAGGCAACCATTACTAAAATAAAAAGAGGGATTATCCAGAGCCCGAGCGAAATATCAATTCCCGCCGGAAAATTAAAAATTAAAGGAATATGAATAGTATCCCAATCCAATTTGTAATAAAACCAGAGACCCCCAATTAAACCAATCAGAATGACAATTAATAATCTTCTGGTAAACTCCATTCCCCCTCCAACATATTTTCCTTTACCGGTAACCTGTAAAAAATCATCAACCAATCCAACAATTGCTGCCACCAATAAAGTAAACAAAGGTAACCAAGTTTCACTCCTGGATAAAAAATTTAATTTTTTAAACCACCAGGGATGAGAAAAATAAGATAATCCAAAAAATAAAAAAATAACAATTAAAACCGAAACCCAAATCAGTACTCCCCCACCCCGAGGAACAGTTACCTCTCTTTCTTTATGCAAAGAATAAAAAACCCCTGCCTCTTCTCCGGTAATTGTTTTTTTTCTGGCCTCTTTTTTCCAAAATTTGATTTTGTGCAAGAACTTGATTAAAACCGGAGCCAATAAAAAAGCAATTCCGGCTGTCAAAGCGGCAATACTCAGGAGCCGAATAACATTAAATGTAAAAAGTGTCATAGATTATCAAGATAAATCGAAGAACAAGATAAATCGAAGATTTATCGAAGGTGTGAAATGAATTTTTAATTCATTGAACATTTATCGCAGATTGAAATGAGTCGAAGACTCATTGATTATCTTCGCTCGCTATAGGCGAGCTTGATAGTCAATTAGTTTTTGCATTTCTCTAATCCGAGCTTCTTGGGATTCGGTACCTAAAATTATATTGAAGAGAATATTTCCATTTTCCTTTCCAAGCACTAAAAGGGCGCAACCGCCAGCTTCATCAGTATAACCAGTTTTCCATCCTATCCCTGTTTGATTTTCAGGCAAGATTAAATCTCCCATCCCATTTTCAATTGGATAAGGCCCCTTTTTCAGAGTGATTTCAAAAATTAAAGGATGATTTTTCGAAATGTACTGAGCTAATTTCAGAAGGTCTTGAGCCGTTGAATAATTAAAATAACTTTGATTAGGGGGATGATAATAGAAATTTTCGGGATCGAGGCCGGTAGGATTAACAAAATGAGTATTCCCTAAACCCAATTCTTCGGCTTTTTGGTTCATCTTTTCGACAAAATTTTCTGTTTTAATAACTTCGGATAAAGCCCAGGCGGCATCGTTACTTGAATAGATTAGCATTAACTCCAACAGATTTTTTACTGTACGATTTTCTCCGCTTGTTAAATTACTCCAATCACCAGGTGCATTATCTTGAGCCGCTGCTGTCGGAGAAATAGCCACTGTTTCTAAAAAATTATAATTTTCGGGATTTTCCAGAACAATTACAGTGGTCATCAATTTAGTTAAAGAGGCAGTTGGCAGGGGCTGATTGATATCTTTTTTAAAAAGGACTTTTTCTTTACCTGTTTTATTTATTTTTACTGAAATAGCTGATTTGGCCTGGAGCTCCAAATTTGGTTTTTGAGGTTTCTCGGGAATTTTCACTTCCGAAATTTCTTGCAAGGGCTGAGAAATTTGGGCATAAAAATAATTTTCCAAGTTTTCTTGGAAAATGTTTACCCCCCACCAAAAAGGCAGGGCTAAAATGAAAGCGATTAAAAAAATTTTTATTCTTGGCGTCATTTTTTAGCATTCCTTTTAGGGGCCCGCCTTCGGCGGGAGGGCGGTGGGAGGGTTGTAGTCTTTTTCGGCTGTAAGAGTGATAATCTTTGATCGATTCTTTCCATGTCGCGAGGAAATAAACTAGCTTCCCTGACATTTTCAAGATTTAAAATTTGCTTGACTATTCTTTCACCGCCCATACAAAATCCTCCTTCGGGTGGAAGGCCATATTTAAAAGCTTGTAAATAAAACTGAAAGGCTTTTGGGGTTAGACCAAATTTTTTTATATTTTTTAATAATTTTTCGTATTCATGTATTCTTTGGCTACCGGTTACTATTTCCAACCCTCGACAGAGAAGATCAAAGCTCAAGGTATGATTTTCGTCTTCTGGGTCAGGATAGGTATAAAAGGGTCGCTTTTTCGTTGGAAAATGGGTAATAAAAATTACTTCTGAGCCGTATTTTTCTTTAGCCCAGAGACAAATTTCTTTTTCGTCTTCCGGTTCTAAATCTATCTCTTTTCTATTATCTCTTCCGGTTCTTTGGAAAATAATTTCTTGAGCCTCCCTCATTTTTAAGCGTGGGATTTTTTTACCCAATTGAGGCAAGGTCATATCAAACATTTTTAATTCCTTTTGACAATTTTCTTGAATATCAAAGAAAATATTCTTAATTACTATTTCGCAAACGTCCATTAATTCTTCCCAGGAACTAATAAAACCCATTTCAGCATCCAAACTGATATATTCAGAAATGTGGCGGGTGGTAATACTTGGTTCAGCTCGGTAGGCTCTGGTAACAGTAAAAACTCTTTCGAAAACGCCAACCAAAATTTGTTTATAAAGTTGGGGGCTTTGAGCTAAATAGGCATTGTATTTGTAATACTTTATAGGAAAAAGTTGGGCTCCTCCTTCGGTTGCTGAGGCGACAATTGTTGGCGCCTGAAATTCAGTAAATCCTAAATCTTTTAATATTTTTCGAAAACTGGAAATTACCTCTTCCTGGATTTTAAAAATTGCCCCGATTTTTTTATTCCGCAAAGTTAAAGGTCTCCAATCCAAAAGAACGGGCAAACTCACTTTCAAATCCTTTAAATCAAAAGGAAGGGTCGCCGCCTCTGCTAAAATTTTAATCCCCTCAGCCCTTAATTCTATTTCGCCAGTTTCTAACTCAGGATTTACCATTTTAATTGGTCTTTTTTGAATTTGGCCCTCAACTTCTAAGACATATTCCTCTTTTACATCTTTAGCCAAATCTGGTGTTGAGACTACCTGCAAAATTCCTGAACGGTCTCTCAAATCTAAAAAAACTATTCCTCCGTGATGTCTAAGAGAATTAACCCAGCCACAAACTTTAACTGACTTTCCAAGATATTTAATTGTTTCTGTATTGAGAATTCTTTGCATAATTATTTAATTGCCTGCCCCGTAGGAAGCCGAAGGCTTTCCTACGGGGTTTCAATATTTAAAATTCTCTTCATCGACCACCGAGTCTTAATTTATTTGAAATATCCTTTTATTTTCTCAACAATTTCCTGGGGAGTTCAAAGAGATAAATCTCTTTTCACCCTTCGCTCAC
>Ga0210056_1004736_pt1 | contig 10533 bp, 10 predicted proteins | sample CryGeyCG2014_080_2_FD_183965 | JGI IMG/M metagenome (GOLD analysis project Ga0210056, IMG submission 183965) | Groundwater microbial communities from aquifer - Crystal Geyser CG07_land_8/20/14_0.80 (SPAdes) (version 2) | ecosystem: Environmental > Aquatic > Deep subsurface > Groundwater | place...
TGGGAATTCTTTGTGTTCCTTGCTTCAAGCCAAGGAGCTACCCTGGCATCATTCCAGGGGTGATAGAGAGCATTTCTACGATTTGCGAGCCTTGATAGATAATTTATGGCTTATCGAAAGCCGCCAATGTGCCGGACAGTCGAGAATCGACCCTGAAGTAGATTCAGGGCACACTCAAGACTCCAGACTCCAGACTGGAGACTCTGGTCCTGAACTTAGTTCAGGATTGACTAGGTATGTTCTGGGAATGAGATTACGGTGTGATGCTTGTGGCAGTGGCAGACCAGAGCAAGTAACAGCCGCTTTGGGGTTCTCCAAGTATCCTGAGTCTATTCACCGCAGTAAAATAATGCTGAGAATGGATATCAAGGGAGATAAATTTAGTAGGAGATAGAGATGATCTACAAAGAAATATCGAATTTTAGCTCTGATGGTAAGGAATTGGAATATCTATTCCACCCTCAAGGAATCGCAGTAGTAGGAGTTTCTCAGAATCCGGCAAACTTGGGACGACAGTTTTTTCTTCCCTTGATACAACTCCAATACAAAGGTAATCTTTATCCCGTTGGTCTTGAGGATAGCGAGATCGCCGGCTTGAAGATTTATAAAAGCATCTTAGATATTCCCGAACCTATTGACTATGTAATCTGTTGTATCCCTGCCTCGGCTACTCCGCAGCTTGTAGAAGATTGTGTTAAAAAAAAGGTAAAGGTAGTGCAATTCTTTACTTCAGGATTCAGCGAGACCGGAGAAGAGGAGGGAAAGGAACTGGAACAAAAATTGCTGGATATTGCTCGTCGTGGTGGAGTGCGACTTATAGGACCAAACTGTCTTGGGATTTACTGCCCTAGCCAGGGGTTAACTTTCCTTAATACTACGCCCAGCCTGGCGCGGAGTGGTCAGGTAGGCTTCCTTGCCCAGAGTGGTGGGAATTCAAGAGAATTGATAGAAATAGGTAGTGTCCGTGGCATATATTACAGCAAAGGGATTAGCTTTGGAAATGCCTGCGACCTTAACGAGAGTGATTTTCTCGAATACTTTACCCAGGATAAGGAGACTAAGATAATTGGCGTTTACATTGAAGGGGTGAAGGATGGAAGGCGATTCTTTAGAGCATTAAGAGCAGCGGCAAGGATTAAGCCCACGATAATACTCAAAGGTGGGCAAACTGAAGCAGGAAGCCAGGCGGCGCTCTCACACACTGGTTCCCTCGCCGGGAATGAGATAGTTTGGCAAGCTATCTGCCAGCAGACAGGCGCAATGTTAGTCAACGACTTGGACGAAATGATGGACCTCATGCTTGCTTTTTCCTATGTGAAACGACCTCGGGGAAGAAGGTTGGGTGTTGTAGGATTTGGGGGAGGTCGAAGTGTCCAGTCCGCTGACGATTGTGAGCGTGCCAGGCTTTCTGTACCATCTTTTCCACCCGAAATCAGGCAAAAACTGCGTGAATTCACTCCAGAAGCAGGCACAAGTGTACGTAATCCCGTAGATTCTTCACCCTTCGTATTCTGGGATCCTTTGCTTTTCTCCCAAACCCTTGAAATAGTGGAAAGCTATGATGGAGTTGATTCTTTACTTGTCTATTTACCTATGGCTTTTGCTTTTGTCGATAGAGGAGAACAGCTGATTAGAGTTCAGGTAGAAGCTATTAAGGATTTCAAGGCAAAATCTCGCAAACCATTGATTGTGGCTTTATTGTCCGGTGGCATTCCCCGCGTGCTACAGTTGGATTTCGAGTTAGAGCGAATCCTTCTTGATGCTGGTATACCTGTTTATCCTTCCCTGGGGCGTGCTGCCTGTGCTTTGAGTAGATTTGTTAAGTATTATGAAAGGAACCTCTCTCAGCCTTTCTAGAAGTGTTACAATCAAGAGAAGGAAAAACTTTATCAGAAGGAGGTTGATATGCCAAAAATGGATAAGATAACCGAAATCAAGGAGTGGCATAAGGAAACACTGGCCCATAAGGTAATCGACTCCCTAGAAAAGAATAATATACCAGCCTTTTATGTCAAAACGAAGGAGGAAGCTAGGGAGAAAATACTCAGCCTGATTCCTATGGGGAGTAAGGTGGGCTTTGGAGGGTCAGTGTCCTTAAACCAGATTGGGGTTAAGGATGCTTTGCGTACGGGAAATTACCACTTAATTGACCGCGATAAACCGGGCCTCACCGAAGAAGAAATTAATGAACTGCGAAAGGAAAGCCTGCTAGCCGATGTTTTTTTAACGAGTACCAATGCTCTTACAATAGATGGCAAATTAGTTAATATTGATGGCGTCGGTAATCGGGTAGCAGCTTTGGTCTTTGGCCCTTCCAAAGTCATCATTGTCGCGGGAATAAATAAAATTGTTCCCGATCTGGAAGCAGCGATGTGGCGAATTAAGAACTATGCTGCGCCCATGAACGCCAGACGGCTAGAGCGACTTCTTCCATGCGCCCAGACAGGCAAATGTGTTGATTGTCGCGCTCCTACAAGATTCTGCAACGCAGTCGTTACTATTGAACATCAGTACCAGAATGATAATAGAATAATAGTTATCATCGTTGGAGAAGAATTAGGGTTATAAAGGTAGCCCATTATCCTACAAGCCTTAAAACTTCTGTCAAAGTTCCCTATTGTCAAAGAATTGCAATGACTGACCTTGAGTCAAGGGTAGCAGGTTTTATTCAGCGGAATAATCTGATTCCGCCTGGGGAAACACTAGTTGTTGGTGTATCCGGTGGAGCTGATTCCGTATGCTTACTTTGCCTCTTGCAGAAATGCCAAGATGAGCTTGGCATAAAGCTGCATGTGGCACATCTAAACCATGGACTGAGAGGTGTTGAATCCGAAGGAGATGCCCGGTATGTGGCTGAGTTAGCCAGTTCTTTTTCCCTTCCCATTACCATTGATAGGCAGGATGTAGCTGCTTACAAAGCTAAGAAAAGGTGCTCTCTTGAGGAAGCAGCTCGGGAGCTGCGTTATGTCTTTTTCGCTCAGGTGGCTGAGAAAGTAGGCGCCAGGCGAGTAGCCGTAGGTCACACTCGGGATGACCAGGTAGAAACCGTTTTAATGCATATATTGAGAGGGACAGGAACTTCGGGGCTTCATGGTCTTAAACCTTGTTCATCGATGCCATTTCGCCATTTTTGTCATTCTGAGCCCCTTCGCTTCTGTCATTCTGAGCGTAGCGAAGAATCTTACCAGCGCTCAGGGCAGGCTCCGGCGAATCCTGAATTAAGTTCAGGACTAGAATTGCTGATAATAAGGCCTCTTCTTGATATTGCCAGAAAGGAAACTCAGAATTACTGTCAAGAACGTGGACTCAGTCCACGGAGCGATTCCTCTAATGTGTCGCTCTCTTTTCTGCGAAATCGCCTTCGCCTTGAACTACTACCTTTGTTGAGAAAATACAATCCGAACATTAATGAAGCTCTGCTCCGTCTTGCTGAGATCGCCAGGGATGATGGCATTTTTATTGAGGAACAGTCTCTTAAGTTGTGGAATGAAGTGGCCAAGCAGCAAAATGGCGTTGTCTATCTGGATAGGATAAAAATTGCCATCTTACCTGTAGCTTTACAGAGACAGCTAATCAAGTTAGCTATTACCCGGGTTTTGGGAGATATTAGAGATATTGAGGCAAATCATATTGAAGCGGCAAGAGATCTGCTGGGCAAACCTGTGGGCAAGAGATTTTCCTTGCCCCACGGTCTTGTTTGCCAGACTGAATATAGCGAGATTGTCATTATGGCAAGTCAAAGTCTTGATAAGGAGTCCCTCTCCCTTGATGGGAGAGGGCTGGGTGAGGGTGAAATGGGCCTCCTTTTCCCTTGCCCCTCGCCTTTCCCTCCACTACAAGGGGAGTTTTCTCTTAAAGTACCGGGAGAATCTGTTTTACCCGGGTGGCGAGTGCTAGCCAATATTGTCGAGAGGCGAGCTCTTCCTGTCATTGCGACCCTGCCTTGCCCTTCAACCATTGCTGAATTTGATTTACATCAAACAAGAACTGAACTGTTTTGCCGTCAGCGTCAGCCTGGGGATAAATTTCAGCCTTTGGGTATGAGTATGCCTAAGAAGTTGCAGGACTTCATGGTAGATGCCAAAATCCATCTTTCCTGGCGAGGTTGTATTCCCATAGTTTGCTCTCCCGGGCAAATCATCTGGGTAGTGGGCTACCGCATTGATGATAGGGTCAAGGTCACTGAAGGTACCACAGAGATCCTTCGCCTAGAGTTTATCAGGCTAGTATGAAAGCAGTAGATACAGAATTGCGAATAAGACATCTCACTGTGGATGAAGCTTTGTTCCGACTAGACTACTACCTTAACGATGCTTTCATGGCAGGCTTGCCCTTTGTGCGCATTGTTCATGGCAAGGGAACGGGAACATTGCGACATGCTGTACACGAAGTGCTGGCTAAACATCCTTTGGTTAAATCTTTCCGCCTTGGCGACTATGGTGAAGGGGACTATGGTGTTACCATAGTTGAGTTGGCTAGTCGTTGACTTTGTTTTTAGTTAACTACTTACGAAGCTTGCTCAATGTCAGAGGCCGACAAGTTACTAATTCAGGATGCCCGCAGGGTGGCATGGACAGTCCACGACAGGAAACATGACAATTAGCAGTGCAGCCCGGAATAGGCTTAAATTTGCCATCAGTTTGCTTTTGAGCAAAGGGAAGCGGTAAGCCCTCACAGTGAGGAATGCCTAGCGAATCGCTTTCCTCGGCAGAAAGCTCCTGACAGGTGGCATAGGTCATTCCTTTAGCTTCAACAAGGGCAAGTACCCTATGGTGAAAACTAAGTCTTAAATCCTTGCGCAGGCGATAGCCTCCCCCTGACCAATGTGCTTCATAAACGTACTCTTGCTCAAATTTCTTTACTGCTAGTGGCGATTGATTATAGATAACCTGGCATAATCGCTGCCATATACTTGTGCCCCTACAGCCAGCAAGTTGAGAGCGCTTTTTGGATAGTCTACCTGTACTCGTGATGATATGCTTGGCTCCAATTGAAGCGAAGATATCAACTAGTTCAGCTATTTTGTCAAACCAGGAAGCGCCGTACAGAGCCTGGAAAAGATGAATGAAGATAGGATCAAGACGAATAACAGTGTTTATTCCCACTTGGGAGAGCCTATGTACAGTAGCAATTCTAGCTTCAAATGGTGGTGCCTTTGGTGAGAGTAGCTCAAGTATTTCAGGATTCCCTTCAATAGTAGTAGCTATAAGTTTCGGTTTATAGTTGATAAAACCAGGCAATTCCAAAAGGAATGACGGGTCGCCTTTAGTGGTGACGAAAAAAGAGACGCCATAGTCCATTAGAAGCTGTATCAGTCTTTTAACCTCTCTCTTCAATTCGGCTATGTCCTGGCAGGGGTCAGAAACATTGGACAATGAAATTGGCGGACATAGAGTCAGCTTCTTAAGGTCTTTTTCAACGAGCTCAGGCAGGTTATTATAGATGAAAGTATCTTCAGAATAGTTAGAATAGATAGCTTCCCTGGCGTAGCAATAAATACACTGATGGAGACACTGGTTTAACCCTGGGGGTGTAACATTGATAATCCAACAATGCAAGCATTTCCGCTGGGGGCTGGAGTAGGGAAAGTCATGGAAAGTAGAGCCTTTCTTGGCTATTAGCCTTATTAACACAATCCTATCCTATCATTTAGATAATATCCTGCCAACGCCAGCAGCAACTTTGTCGCCTACCAGAATAGAATTGATACCGGGCAAAGGATTCTATTTTGCACAGCAAGCTCCATGGTGCTATGATTCTCTATCAGGAGGATAAAATGACAGATCAGATCAGGAAAACTTATATGGGCATAAATCATGACATGCTTTCTGATGAAATACGAGGTTTAGCAAAAAAACAAGGAATCAAGGTAGGTGAGATAAAGGTGCAAACGTATCCTCTCCCCAGTGGCGACACACAGACACGCGTCACAGTGGCATTCAAAACACAAAGTGAACGACCTGAGGACGAGAAAGAATGTGGCAGCGCACACATCTTAAGCTTACCCGGAGGGGAGACAAAATTAGTCCTTGACTTAAGTGAAAATCTTCTCCCCAAAGAAAAAATCTCCAGCCTTGAGGAAGACCTCGATTTCATACTCGGCTCTTACGAAATTAAGTGGTAAATAGCCTTACTTGACCACGACTTTAACCAGAATATCCCCGGCTAGGCCATCGGTTATCTGGCGAGCATTACTTAATTTCACCACGCTGCCCGTTTTTACTCCAGCGGGAATCTTCACTTCTAACTTCTTCCCCTTTCGGGTCAGAGCCTTCTTTGTCCCGCGTAAAGCCTCCTGTGCCGTAATTGTAAGTTCGTAACGAATATTCTGGCGTCTGGGTTTTTCTGCTTGACCGAATATCTCCTCCATGTTTATTTCCTGTCCCGGCCAGGCTTCAAACCTCACACCCCTTGGTCCCCCGGACCTCTTGAAGGAAAAGGCAATGTTCTTGTCCTTAAAAAAGTCGCCAAAAATATCGTCAAGGAAATCATATCCCAGCCCAGCTCCACCGAAGTCTTTCATCGCATCTTGAAAAGTGGTTCTAGTGAAAGGACTGCCAAATATATCGCCAGCATTACCTACTGTGCCAAATTGGTCATATTGCCCTCTTTTCTGAGGATCGCCAATGACTCCGTAAGCCTCATTTATCTCCTTAAACTTCTCATTAGCCCATTTTTCTTTTCCCGGATTACGGTCGGGGTGATATTGCATGGCTAGTTTTCTATAAGCTTTCTTGATTTCTTCATCCGAGGCGTTTTTGGGCACACCTAAAATCTGGTAATAATCCTTAGCCATTTTATACAATTCCTCTCCTGATTAACTCTAAAATATCCTTGGGGTTGACTTTATCCTTTCCATCGACTCCTCAATCTCTTCCTCAGTTAGGCTATAATCTTTCCTGTATTTATCTCTCGTTTGCTCAAGCATCGAAGCTACCTCGCTAATTTTTTTCTTAAAGTTATCCGCATTCTCTTTTATCTTCGCTCTAATAATTTTGGCATTTGGCACCTGCGATAAGTCTATGGAATATATCATTTCTGGCGAACCTTTACTATCTGGTAAATATAAATCTAACAATGTTTCCCAGAATTGCCATACCTCATCGGAATAATTCTTCATTTTCAGTGTTAGTGAAGGTTCTTCATTTCTTAAGTCCTCATGAAGTGTGCATTTAAACTCGAATTCTTTGCCAAGTTGCCTGGTTATGTAATAGTCGTCAAGAAGGAGTCTAGAAGCACTCTCAATATAATGGGAAATGTGAGTCCATTCAAGACTGATCTTTTCTGCCGAGAGTAAAAGCGGCGTAATTGCCTGGCCGACCAGCTCCTTAATCCGAGCCCGCTCAGCCAATTTACGATTCTCTTTTATCATTGCTTCATTCAACTTCCGTGATGCCGTGGTTTCACGTGCCATCAAAGCGGTTCCGATTGCTAGTAGCAGCGTGGCCCAAGCTGTACCAAACATAGCGTAAGCTGTGAGTTGTTCTGACTTGACATTTCCCTGACGAAACGCTATCCATACAGTCAGGAACCATACGGCTAGCAATATACCAGCAAACATTACAAAGTTATCCATGAAAAACTCCCGTACCCTCACCCCCAAACGGCAAAATTTACCCACTTCTTTCATTCCTCCTTTGCCTTCTTTTGCAATTCATAGAGCCTGTTTATTGCTTCCAGGGGGGTGAGTTGTAGCGCGAGGGCTTGTCCCTCGCTAAACTTCTGCCGAGGACAAGCCTCGGCGCTACATTACTTAATTCTTTACTCCGATATCTCACCTCTCCACCACTTAGCATGGCGAAATCCAAGAGCCTCTGCCTTTGCAACAGTTTCAACATAGCATTCTGTCCTTTCCTCTTCTATTTTTGTCGTATCGTATTGCTGGTCAAAGGGAAGATGGTAAATCTTTGTCCCGTCTCTCCGTGATACATTGCACTTTACTGAAGGATAAGGATAACGCCCCGACGGAAAGGGAATCTTTTCTATCCCAACTCTGAGTAACTTTGCGACCTGATGAGCCTTCGGGGAAACTTCTATGGTGGTAATCAGCTTTGGGATTACATTTTTCTTTTGAATCAGGCTGGGGAATACAGCTAACTGGAAATCCTGTTTATCTCCAAAATCTTCCAGAAAATACTCAACAGATGTGCCGAATAAATAGTAAATATGCTTCTCATGGATTATCTTCTCTCTTGCCCAATACTTACACTGAACTATCTCTATAGTGGTATCTTTCTTGCAAATCAAATCCCGCCCTAAATCTTCGTAGCCTTTCCTGCCGTGATACTCAACATCCCATCCCTTCCCCCAATACAAGTATCCGATATATCTCTCATAATCCCTTCCAATTTGCCAATTAGACTTATTAGGTTTTTGCCAATACCAATCCAGTTTTTTCTGTAATTTTTCGGTTGGCGTAAGCCCTTCATATTTAGGCCCAAAATGCCGTTTTACCTCCTCATCAAATTCTCTTTCCTTTTTCTCCCACGATGAGTGTATTTGTTTTATAATTTCATCTAACTCTTTGGCTTCCAAGCCTATGTATTCATCTAGCCACGGCGCTAGATAACGACAATAATCTAAGAGATAATTAGCTAACCTTGCTGCTTTTTCAGCTTCACGGCGCTCCGTGGCAATTTGTCTATGGTCTTCAGCAGCTTTTATTGCTGGATGAGGTTTGCTTTCAAGGTAATTTCCCAACTGCAAGTCCTGAAGAAGGAAATAATCTTCGTAGGCTTTTGCCAACCAAGGGAATCCCTGTGATTTTTCCTGAGCTAGTTGAAAGATTGCCTCTCTTGCCTCATCGCTAACATAACTTTTTGCTAGGTTGATAAGTTCCTTCCGCTTCTCTTCAAGCTGGAGCTCTATTTCTTGTCTGTATGATTCAAGCTCAGCCTTCGCTTTGTTTAATTTTATGTTTTGCTGTTCTTCTGCTTCCTTCTTATACCTTTCAAATTCTGATATCTCTTGGTTAAGTTTCGCTTTTACTTCCATCAACTTTTTTAGCTCTGAGTCTTCTTTACCAAAGATACCTAGCTCATGCAGCAGTGTAATGTCTCTATCTATGTTTTCTCTCTCAAGCTTAGCTGCATTCTCAAAATCCGCTTTTTCTTTCCGAACTAGCTTTAATAGTTCGGTAAGTTCCTTTCGTTTTTCCTCATAGTAACTCATGATTTAATGTTCCTAGTGTACCTACATTCTGGATAGTGATTACAGCCCCAAAATTTCCCGTATATACCGCTTCTCATGACCATCATGCCACCACATCTCGGACATCTATATTCTTCGGATACATAACGACTTCCAATAGACTTTATTTCCTCTTTTTCCTTATTGAAATCAAAATCTCCCAGCGTATCATATGCGATCTCATCTAACCTTTTCTGGCGTCTTTTGTTTTTAGCTTTGCTATACTTTTCGGAAACCCAAAAAATAAAACTGAGAAGAATTATCCCACCGATTATGTAAAGTATGAAGTAGTCCATAATTGCTTACACCTCTTAGTATATCTTCACCCCTCCTTCGCCTTCTTTTGCAATTCATAGAGCTTATTTATAGCTTCCAAAGGAGACAGGGAATCAATGTCAAGCTTGGCAATTTCATCAGCCAGCAGGGAATCCTGGGAGAGAAGTGGCAGCTGAAGCGGTGCTTTCTGCCGATGGGCTTTGCCCTTTTTAGAAGCATGATTTTCTAGCTCAGCTAAGACTTCCCGAGCTCGAGTAATTACCGATTTTGGCAAACCAGCTAGCTGAGCCACATGAATACCATAGCTCCTATCAGCGCTTCCCGGCACAATCTTGTGTAAAAAGATAACTTTGTCTCCTTCCTCAGCCACGGCAACATTAAGGTTCTTCACCCGGGGCAAGATACTGGCTAACTCCACCAATTCATGGTAGTGAGTGGCAAACAGGGTCTTTGCTCCAAGTTTAGGGTGATTGTGAATAAATTCAACTACCGCCCAGGCGATGGAAAGTCCATCATAAGTGCTCGTGCCCCGCCCAATCTCATCCAAGATGATAAGGGAGTAAGGAGTAGCATTATTCAGGATATTTGCCGTTTCAGTCATCTCAACCATAAAAGTAGATTGCCCTGCAGCTAAGTCCTCCTGAGCACCAATACGGGTGAAGATGCGGTCAACAATCCCAATAGTAGCTAAACTAGCGGGAACAAAGCTACCAATTTGAGCCAAAAGAACAATCAAAGCTACCTGCCGCAGATAAGTGGACTTTCCCGCCATATTGGGACCAGTGAGTATAATGAGTTCATTATCCTTGTTACAGAGATAAGTGTCATTGGGAATAAAATTGTCCTTGCCTATACTCCTCTCCACCACAGGATGGCGTCCCTCTTTGATATCTATTATGTCATTATTGGTCAAGATTGGCTTAACATAGTTATTACGCACTGCCACCTCGGCGAGGCTACAAAATGCATCAACATGAGCTACAGCTTTAGCAGTGCTCAAAATTTGCTCACCAACAGCGCTTACCTGCTGACAAACCTGCCGGAAAATGGCCGCCTCCAGCTCAGCAA
>Ga0210056_1004737_pt1 | contig 10532 bp, 6 predicted proteins | sample CryGeyCG2014_080_2_FD_183965 | JGI IMG/M metagenome (GOLD analysis project Ga0210056, IMG submission 183965) | Groundwater microbial communities from aquifer - Crystal Geyser CG07_land_8/20/14_0.80 (SPAdes) (version 2) | ecosystem: Environmental > Aquatic > Deep subsurface > Groundwater | place...
AAGACCTTCCCCACCAACGACTGCTCCATGTGCATTATCTCCCCCAAACTGGTGGAGTGCGGCCGGCATTTGAACATCGAGATTCACACCCTCACCGATGTGGCGGCCATTGACGGGGAGCCGGGCAACCTCAAGGTCACCCTCAAGAAACAGCCCCGGTACGTTGATCCGGCCAAGTGCACCGGGTGCGGCGAATGCGCTAACGTCTGTCCGGTGACCATATCGGACGCCTTTAACGCCGGCCTGGCCGACTGGAAGGCGGTCTATCGCCTCTATCCCCAGGCGATCCCCGCGGCCTTCGGCATCAAGAAGCTGGACCGGGCCCCCTGCACCCTGACCTGTCCGGCGGAGATCAATGTCCAGGGCTATGTTCAGCTCATCAAGCTGGGCAAATACGAGGCAGCCGTGAAGCTCATCATGGAGCGGCTGCCGCTGCCCGGGGTCCTGGGCCGGATTTGCCCGCATCCCTGCGAGGCCAAGTGCCGGCGCGGCGAACTGGATGAGCCCGTGGCCATCTGCAATCTGAAGCGGTTTGCCGCGGACCAGGTGGACCTGGGCGCCATCTCCCCGCCCCTGGTGGAGGCTAGAAGCGACCGGGTCGCCATCATCGGCTCCGGGCCGGCGGGGTTGGCCTGCGCCTATCACCTGGCGCTGAAAGGCTACCGCCCCACCATCTTCGAGGCCCTGCCTAAGGCCGGCGGCATGCTGCGGGTGGGCATCCCCGACTACCGGCTGCCCAAGGACATCCTGGACCGGGAAATCGACCACATCCTGCGCCTGGGGGTGGAATTGAAGACCAACACCGCCCTGGGCCGGGATTTCACCCTGGACGGGCTCTTCGACCAGGGCTATAAATCCGTGTTTTTGGGGATCGGCTGCCATGTGGGCAAGCCCCTGGGGATTCCCGGGGAGGAGGCCGAGGGCGTTATCCAGGGCGTGGAATTTCTGCGCCGGGCGAACCTGAAAGAACCCCTGACGGTGGGCAAACGGCTGGCGGTCATCGGCGGCGGCAACGTGGCCATCGATGTGGCTTGCACCGCCCGGCGGCTGGGCTCCGAGGTGACCATCGTCTACCGCCGGTCCCGGGAAGAAATGCCCGCCTTTGCCCATGAAGTCGAACAGGCCACCTGCGAAGGGGTGGAGATCGTCTTTCTGGCCGCGCCCCTGAAAGCGGTGACCGGCAAAGACGGCTCTGTCGTAAGGGTCAATGGCCTCATCTGCCAGAAGATGGAGTTAGGCGAACCCGACGCCTCCGGCCGGCGCAGGCCGGTGCCCATCGAAGGCGCCGAGTTCGAATTGCCGGTGGACATGATTGTGCCGGCCATCGGCCAGGAAGCGGCCCAGGGACCTTTAGCGGCCTGCGGCGTCAAGCTGTCGCGCCGGGGAACTATTGAAGTTAATGAGGTAACGTACGAGACCTCGCGGGCCGGGGTCTTTGCCGCGGGTGATGTGCACACCGGCCCCTGGATTGCCATCGAGGCGGTGGGCGGCGGCATCGAAGCCGCGGCGTCCATCGACCGGTATCTCCGGGGGGTGGACATGGTTGAGGGCCGCTCCGAAGGCGAGGAGGCCCACAAACGCTGGGCCGAGATTCCCAAAGACGAGGAAGGGGCGCCCCGGGAAGTGATGGCCGCCCTGCCGCCGGAGCACACCTGCACCTGCTTTGATGAAATTTCCCAGGGTTACACCGAGGAACAGGCCCAGCGGGAGGCCGCCCGATGCCTCAACTGCGGGGTCTGCTCCGAGTGCATGCAGTGCGTCGCCGCCTGCCAGGCCGGGGCCATCGACCACAGCATGAAGGCCGAAACCAAAGAGGTGAAGGTCGGGGCCGTGATCCTGTCCCCAGGATTTCAAACCTTCAGTCCCGTCAAGTGCGAAACCTACCATTATGCCACTTTGCCCAATGTGGTGACCTCCCTGGAGTTCGAGCGGATTCTCTCGGCCTCGGGGCCCTTCGGCGGGCACCTGGTCAGGCCCTCGGACCACCAGGAGCCCAAGAAGATCGCCTGGCTCCAGTGCGTGGGCTCCCGGGATGTTAAATACCACACCTACTGCTCCTCGGTCTGCTGCATGTACGCCATCAAGGAGGCGATGATCGCCAAGGAGCACGCGCCTTATCCCCTGGACACCGCCATCTTTTTCATGGACATGCGGACCTTCGGCAAGGACTTCGAACTCTACTATAACCGCGCCAAAGATGAACACGGGGTGCGGTTCATCCGTTCCCGCATCCACAGCATCGATCCCCTGCCGGATGGTGATCTGCAAATCCGGTACGCGGATGAAAGCGGGGCAGACAAGACCGACGCCTTTAATATGATCGTCCTGTCCGTGGCCATGGAGGTGAGCCAACCCGCCCGGGAACTGGCCCAGACCCTGGGGGTGGGCACCAACGCCCACGATTTTGTGGCCACCTCACCCTTTGCGCCCGTGTCGGCCGATCGTTCGGGCATCTATGTCTGCGGGGCCATGCAGGGTCCCAAAGACATTCCCGAATCGGTCATGCAGGCGTCCGCCGCGGCCGGGGCGGTGAGCGCCTCCCTGGGGGACGTCCGCTGGACCGAGACCAAGACCCGGCAGGCGCCCACACCCAAGGACATCAAACCGGAAGACGAACCCCGCATCGGGGTGTTCGTCTGCAACTGCGGCATCAACATCGGCGGCATCGTCAACATCCCGGAACTCCGGAAATACGCCGCTACCCTGCCCAACGTGGTGCACGTGGAAGACAACCTGTTCACCTGCTCCCAGGACACCCAGGTCCAGATGACCCGGGTCATTGAGGAACAAAACCTCAACCGGGTAGTGGTGGCGGCTTGCACCCCCATCACCCACGAGCCCCTGTTCCGGGAGACGTTGATCGACGCCGGTTTGAACAAGTATCTGTTCGAGATGGCCAACATCCGCAACCAGGACTCCTGGGTGCACATGAAGGAGCACGACAAGGCGACTGACAAGGCCAAAGACCTGGTCCGGATGGCGGTGGCCCGGGCCTCCCTGCTCAAGCCGTTGCTGGAAAAGCCCCTGAGCATCAACCAGCGGGCCCTGGTCATCGGCGGCGGCATCGCCGGTCTCAACGCCGCCCTCAACCTGGGGGACCAGGGTTTTGAGACCATCCTCCTGGAAAAAGAACCGCAGCTGGGCGGCACCGGCCGCCGGGTCCACAAGACCATCGAGGGCCTGGACGTCCAGGCCTACCTGGACGGGCTCATCGAGCGGGTGAAGGCCCACGACAAGATCCAGGTGCTTACGGGCGCCCTGGTGGTAAGGTTTAGCGGCTACAAAGGCAACTTCACCACGGAAGTGTTGGTGGGGCCCGGCATGTACGAGCGGAAAATCGACCACGGGATCGCCGTGGTGGCCACCGGCGCTCACGAATACCATCCCAAGGAATTTCTCTACGGGGAACACGAGCGGGTGATGACCCAGCTGGAACTGGGCGATTTTCTCCATAAAACGCCGGCTACGGCCGCCAAGTGGGACCGGGTGGTCATGGTGCAGTGCGTGGGCTCCCGGAATGAGGAGAACCCCAACTGCAGCCGCATCTGCTGCCAGGGGGCGGTGAAGTACGCCCTGCAGCTCAAGGACCTCAACCCCGACATGGACGTGGTGATCCTCTACCGGGATATACGCACCTACGGCTTCCTGGAGGATTACTACCGGGAGGCCCGGGACAAAGGAGTGCTCTTCTCCCGGTTCGAGCCGGACCGTTTGCCCCAGGTCACCAGTGACAACGGCCAGTTGAGCGTCACCTTTGTGGATCACGTGCTGGGCCGCCCCATCAACATGGCCGTGGACGCAGTGGTATTGAGCGCCGGGGCCCGGGCCAATGATACCGAGGAATTGGCGTCGCTCCTGAAAATCCCCCGGAACGCCGGCGGGTTTTTCATCGAGGCCCACGCCAAGCTGCGGCCGGTGGATTTTGCCTCGGAAGGCATCTTCCTCTGCGGCATGGCGCATTCCCCCAAGCTCATCAATGAGAGCATCGCCCAGGCCATGGCCGCGGCTGCCCGGGCCGGGGCGTTCCTGGCGGACGTCAACCAGACCATCAGCGGGGTCACCGCCCACGTGGACCCGGACCGCTGCGCCGCCTGCCTGGTGTGCGTCCGGACCTGCCCCTACGGCGTGCCGCAGATCAACCGGGACAACGTCTCGGAGATCAACGAGGCCCTGTGCCAGGGCTGCGGCACCTGCGCCTCGGAATGTCCGGCCAAGGTCATCCAGGTGGCCCATTATGAAGACGACCAGATCAGCGCCAAGATCAAAACTTTATATTGAGGAGTCCGATGATGAAATCGTTTGAGCCGAAGATTGTCGGGTTTTGCTGCCACTACTGAGCTTATTCCGCTGCGGACCTGGCAGGTTCGATGCGATTGCAGTACCCGCCCAGTGTGCGGATTATCGAGGTCCCCTGCACCGGTAAGGTGGATGTCATGCACCTGCTGATGGCCTTTGAGTACGGGGCCGACGGGGTCATCGTGGTGGGGTGCATGGAGGGGGAGTGCCACTATAGCGTCGGCAATCTTTACGCCAAAAAACGGGTCAACCGGGTGAAGGAGATCCTCGACAAAGTCGGCGTCGGCGGCGAACGGTTGGCGATGTACAATCTGTCTTCCGGGATGGGAGGGCGGTTCGCCGAGATCATCCGGGAGATCACCGAAAAAGTGATGGAACTGGGTCCCAGTCCCATCCGAGTTGCGACAGGCAAGGCCACCAGACCCATTGCGGAGGTAACCACATGATCAAGGCAGTGCCCAAACCGTTGGAAGAAGTCCTCGACCTGGTCAAAGACTTCACCAAAGTGCTGATTGCCGGTTGCGACGGTTGCGTCACCGTGTGCGAGGCCGGCGGCTTGAAAGAAGCCAAGGTGCTGGCCTCAGCCCTGAGGCTCTACTTCACCCAGGCAGGCCGGCAGGCCCAGATTGACGAAATTAGCCTGACCCGGCAGTGCGAAAAGGAGTACCTGGCGCAACTCTCCGATAAGATGGACGCCTACGACGCCGTGGTCTCTCTGGCGTGCGGCTGCGGGGTCCAGTACATGGCGGAGATGTACAATAACAAGATCATCTACCCCGGGGTGGACACCTGCTTTTTGGGGGTCAACGAGGAGCGGGGGCTCTACTCCGAGCGCTGCCAGGCCTGCGGCCGCTGCATCCTGGCCGAGACCGGCGGCATCTGCCCCATCGCCCGCTGTTCCAAGCGCATGCTCAACGGCCCCTGCGGCGGCTCCGATGCGGGCAGGTGCGAAATCAACAAAGATATCCCCTGCGGTTGGGAGCTGATCTACGAACGGCTGAAGACCCTGGGACAGCTGGACCGCTTTGAAAAACCCGTGGATCCCAAAGATTGGACCACTTCCCGGGACGGCGGACCGCGCAAGATCGTCAGAGAGGATTTACGGATATGAGTGTGACAACTCCCAGCAAACTGCAGAAGATGATCGCCTCGGGCAACCTTGCGGTCACTTCCGAGGTCGGTCCGCCCCGGAGCGCCGATGGCGCCGTCATCGAGCACAAGGGCAACCTGATCAAGGATTACGTGGATGCCATCAACGTCACGGACAACCAGACGTCGGTCTGCCGGGTCTGTAGCCTGGCCTGCTGCATCCGCCTCAAGCTCATGGGGCTGGAGCCGGTTCTCCAGATGGTAACGAGGGACAGAAACCGCATCGCCCTCCAGAGCGATATCCTGGGGGCCGCCTCTTTCGGCATCAACAACATGCTCTGCCTCACCGGCGACCACCAGCACTTCGGGGATCACCCCACGTGCGCCAACGTCTTTGATCTGGATTCCATCCAGCTCATCCAGACCGTAAAGATGATGCGGGATGAGGGGCGGCTGTTGGGCGGCTTCGAATTTGCGGTGCGCCCCCAGATGTTCATCGGGGCCGCGGCCAACCCCTTCGCCGGGCCCAACGTGGCCATGCGGGTGTCGCGCCTGGCCAAGAAAGTGGCGGCCGGGGTGCAGTTCATCCAGACCCAGTGCATCTACAACCTGGACAAGTTCAAAGAGTTCATGAAACTGATGGTGGACCGGGGTTTGCATGAAAAAGTAGCCATCCTGGCGGGGATCACTCCCTTGAAGAACGTCGGCATGGCCAAATACATGCAAAAACGGGTGCCGGGTCTGGAGGTGCCGGACTCGGTGGTGCGGCGCATCGGCGGCGTCCCCAAGGAAAAGCAGGCCGAAGAAGGCATCACCCTGGTAGAACAGATCCAGGAACTGAAGGAGGTGGAAGGCGTTCGGGGTTTCCACATCATGGCCATCGAGTGGGAGGAGAAAGTGCCGGGAATCATCGACCGGGCCGGTCTCTATCCCAGACCCCAGTTGGCGTAAAACCTGGGGGCGCCATAAAAATTCGCCAAATCCACAAGAGGTTTCATGAGCCTTGTAATTTATCCATTTTGAGTTCATAATGGCAGGACGATCATCTTGAAAGGGGAGGTCTCATGTCTGGAAAGTACATACTGATCGTCGACGACGATCCGGATCTGGTGGAAACCGTATCCATGATGCTGGAGTCCAAGGGCTTTGAGGTGGGGAAGGCTTACGATGGGATCGAAGGGGAGGAAGCCATCAAGAAGCGCCGTCCGGACGTATTGATTCTGGACGTGATGATGCCCAGAAAGAATGGCTACCAGCTCTGCAAGGAATTGAAATCGAATAAGTGGACCCAGGAAATTCCCGTCATCCTGCTCACCGCGGTGGGCGAGGCCGTGCCCACCACCAGCTACAGCCATGCCGATGGGATGAGCGTGGAAGCCGAAGATTTTATTCCCAAACCCGTGGATGCCGCCACTCTGGTGGAAGCGGTGCAAAGATTGCTTTAACCATCAGGCATGACTCCGACGAACTTTGAAAAAATTCGACCGGATCAGGATAGGTGGCCTTAAAGTCCTGGAGGAGGGCGCTTGTGTTACGTCCTCCTCCCCGTTAGAAGACAACCGCCTGGGGCCTTCGGTGTGTGCGCCGCTGGCCCGGCAGCGCCTCAACCTGACCTTTCTCACCCACGTGGCCGGCGATCGCGAGGTGCTATGCACGGCCAGCCACGTTGGTGAAGCCGCCTTCACCCTGCTGCAGTCCCAGGCCGACCCGGACGCCTCGCTGGCCTTGCAGCCGGGCACCTCGATCCTGGCCGTTTATCCCCATGACAAGCGCCCCCAAGTCATCGGCACGTTCATCAAGAGCCTGGCCCGGGCCCGGGTGGTGATCCACGGCCTGGCCAGTTCCCCCTCCGCCATCTCCGCGGTGCTGTCGTCTTCCCGCATTAAGCCCGCAGTGAAACAGTTGTTCGAGCATTTCACCTTCTCGGGTTTCGCCTCCCCCGAGGAATTTTTTTCGGCCCAGGCCCCGCCCAAGGAATACCTGGAGAAGGTGGTAGCCACCTACCAGGAGAAAGTCAACAAGGTGTATTGGATTATCCCGCAGCCGGACCTGGACCTCTGGGGCATGAGCCTCGCCACCGCCGACATCCTGGCCGGCTTTGCCGCCGCCCTGATGGAGATGGGCGAACTGGGCCTGGCCATCCCGTTTTTGGTAGCCCTGCCGGGGCTCGGGGGCCAAGAATTCATCCTGTCGTTTTCCACGGCCCGGCGCCAACCCGGCGGGGGAGACCACGGGAGCGAAGTGCGGCGAATTTTGACAAGCCGCCTGCCTGATCTCCGGCCCATGCGCCTCACCCCGGTGGCGGGCATTTTTCTCCATGGGCCCCATTTCGGCGACCGCTACGGCATCGCCCACACCCTGGTTGCGGCCCTGGCGCAGGCCCACATCTCCCTTTTGGCCCTGAGCTGCACCATCTCGTCCATCTCGTTGATCATTCGCCAGCACGAACTGGCGGCGGCCCAGGTCATCTTAGGGAACACCTTTGCGGCCCCGGTGGAATGCGCCTCAGCCGCGACAAGGGGCTGAGGTGAGCTTTTTTCTGGTTCCCAAGCAGAAGCTTGGGAATGAGTTTATCTCTCGCTCCATGCCAGCGAGAAGGAACGGACCATGAAATCAGAGCACGACGCCCCCCCGAGCAGACCCGAGGTTCCCCCGGGGTTAACCGGGACTGCGCCGGCGCCGATGGAGTATCTGGCCCCGCTCCTGAGCGATGTCCTGGATCCCATCGTGGTCACCAACAGTCACCATCAGGTGGTCTTTCTCAACTGCGCCGCCCAGAAACTCTTTGGGGAGTCCCTGCGTCCGGGGAACCCCTGCCCTATTTGTTCAGAGACTCCCATCATTGCCGGGACCGGAGAGGATGCGTCCCGGCTGCAGCGGTGTCCCCAGCCAGGGGAAAGCTTCAAGCAGATTCCCGTCCTCATGCAGACCCGCTGGCCCATCGGCGCCCCCCTCTCGGTGAACATTACGCCCATCCGGGGCCGCAACCGCGACCAGGCCGGCTGTTTTATCCTCATCCGGGAGCATGCCGATTTGCTGGCCCACCCGGTGATGGAGCAGCAGATGGCGACCATCTGCAGCATCCTGGAAAATTTCCCCATGCCCTTCTTCATGGTGGACCCGTTTCTGGTGGTGACCCATATCAACGAGCGCATGGAGGAACTCACGGGTTACACCCGGGGCGAGGTGGTGGGCCGGATGACCTGCGGCGAGGTGCTCAATACCGTCCAGTGCATGACCTGCGATTGTGTTCTGAAGCAGGTCATGGAGGGCAAAAAGCCCATCTCGGGATTGCGCCGGGTGGTGCGGGACCGCCAGGGGCGGGAAATTCCGGTAGTGGTGTCCGCTTCCATCATTACCGACCCCGAGGGCCGGGTCATCGGCGGCTTTGAGGCCGTTCGGGATATCACTCCCATAGTGGAGGCGGAACGCAAGCTCGATTTGATCACCGAGTTGACCCCAGAAGGCATGCTGATGGCGGATGAGAACCAGCGCATCATCTTTGCCAACTCAAAGATGGCCGAAATTGTCGGACGGCCCAAGGAGGAACTGGTCGGAAAGAGCCTGGAGGAAATCCTCACCCCCCAGCATCAAAAAATGGCGGTGCAACTGACAGGTCTGGGGGAACAGGGCCTTCATGAGGAAGTGCAATTTTGCACCACCCTTAACGGGACGTATATAGACCCGGAGGGAAACCGCGTCTTCGAGGCCTGCATGGCGGCGTCCCGGATCGGCAAAAATATTCTCACCTGCATTTACCTGCGTGATCTAACCTACCGCATCAGGATGCATGAACAACTTAAAAAAACCAATATTTTTCTTAACAATATAATCCGTTGTTCGGTGGACGGCATCGTGGTGATCGACACCGAAGGGAGCCCCTTAATTTTTAGTGAAGGAGCCGAACGTATCCTGGGTTACCAGGCCGGGGAGATCATCGCCGATAGAAAAAGATTACACCGGTTCTACCCGCTCGAATTGGCCCGAGAGATGATGCGCCGGATGCGCAGTGGCGAATACGGTCCACCTGACCGACTCAATACCACCGAGATCACCTTTTATAATAAAGATGGACAGGAAGTGCCGGTGAGGTTTTCGGCCGCGATTATCAGGGACAAGGGGCAAGAGGTCGGCAGCGTCGGAATCTTTTCCGACCTGCGCGAACATCGAAGGATGCAAAAAAAACTGGAAGAGACCCAAAATCAACTTTTGCAGGCTGAAAAGATTGCCTCCCTGGGAAGGATGTCCGCGGGGGTGGCCCATGAAATCAATAATCCCCTGGCCGGCATCCTCATCTACGCCGAATTATTGCAGCGGGATATGGAGGCGAATGCGGCAGGTCGTCCGCACCTAGAAGAAATCATTAACCAAACTCTGCGCTGTAAACAAATCGTCACTCGCCTGCTGGAATTCAGCCGGCAGTCTTTGGGGCAAAAAACCCGTATAGACATGAACGATATCATCTCGCGGTGTGTGAAGCTTATTGACCAACAGCTTATTTTCCACAATATCCAGATCAAACTATCTCTGGACCCCCACCTGCCCCAGATTTTTGGTGATCCGGGCGAACTCCAGCAGGTTTTTACCAACCTGCTGCTCAATGCCGCCGACGCCATAAAGGGGGTGGGCCGGATCACCATCACCAGCCGTGCTGACCCTGAAAGAGATGGGGTGATCATCACTTTTGCGGATACCGGCAGTGGGATTCCACCAGAACTGCGGGATAAAATTTTTGACCCCTTTTTTACCACCAAACCTCCGGGTAAAGGCACCGGCCTGGGTCTATCCATCGTCTATGGGGTCATTCAACGGCATGGCGGAACCATCGAGGTGGAGAGCCCGCACGGCGGCGGCACGGAGTTCATCATTAGACTGCCCCTGGATTCTCAGGAAAACCAGGAGCAGATGGTCTGGGAATAGGTCTGCCAAGCAGTCAGCCGTTAGCAATCGGCCCTGAGCAAGATAGCGCAGATTCAGAGTCTTCCTGAAGCTGACCGCGGATAAAAAGGTGAATTATGACGGACCAATACACCGTATTGGTGGTGGACGACGAAAAGGTGCTTCGGGATGGTTGCACCCTGGTTCTCCAGCCCGAAGGCTACCGGGTGCTCACGGCCGCCAACGGCCAGGAAGCCTTAGACAAACTG
>Ga0210056_1004739_pt1 | contig 10529 bp, 10 predicted proteins | sample CryGeyCG2014_080_2_FD_183965 | JGI IMG/M metagenome (GOLD analysis project Ga0210056, IMG submission 183965) | Groundwater microbial communities from aquifer - Crystal Geyser CG07_land_8/20/14_0.80 (SPAdes) (version 2) | ecosystem: Environmental > Aquatic > Deep subsurface > Groundwater | place...
AGCCTTTGTTTAACAAGCAAATGCTTCGGGTAACCGTTCTACTTCTACCTTACCGCCCCACAGCAGCGACATGATGCGCGAGGCTTGAGTCGTATCACCGCTGGTAAAAAACCATTCTGTAGGTCGGGTGAGGCAGTCTGAACGATCAGGTAACTCGGTCAGCAGGCGGCGTTGCAGTTGGCGGGCGACGGCAGCCCCCGTATCTATCAGCGTAATGTTGTCGCCCACCACTGCGCGGATGAGGGGGGTCAGGAAGGGGTAATGGGTGCAGCCCAGTATCAGGGTGTCTGCGCCGCGCTCCAGCAATGGCGCGGTGTAGCGGGCGATCAGCTGGCGGGTCTGTGCGCTGTGCAGGTCGCCGCTTTCCACTTGTTCGACCAGGCCGGGGCAGCCTTGGGCGACGATTTTCACTGTTCCGGCGTAGCGTTCCAGGAGTGCGGCGAAGCGCGCGCTTTCCAGTGTACCGATGGTCGCCAGCACGCCGACCACGCCGCTTTTACTTGCTGCGACGGCGGGTTTGACGGCGGGTTCCATGCCGATGATCGGACATTTAAACTCCTGGCGCAGGGTCGCGGCGGCGGCGGCGGTGGCAGTGTTGCAGGCGATGACGATAGCCTCGGCACCCTGGGCAAGCAAAAACCGGGTGAGGGCTAAGGAACGCTGTTCGATGTATTGCGGGGATTTGTCGCCGTAGGGGACATGTGCGGAATCGGCAACATAGATCAGCCGCGCGTCCGGCAGTGTTTGGCGTATATGGCGCAGCACCGACAGCCCGCCCACACCGGAATCAAAAACGCCGATTGCTGCCATGTCTGAACGCCCCTCATCCCCGTCCCTTCTCCCGCCAGCGGGAGAAGGGCGTATTAAATCGCCATACCCTGATCGCGCAGATATTCTTCGTAAGTGCCGTGGTAGTCGGTCACGCCCTTGTCGGAAATCTCGATGATGCGCGTCGCCAGCGAGGAAACGAATTCGCGGTCGTGGCTGACGAAGACCACCGTACCCTTGTATTGGTCGAGCGCGGTGTTGAGCGATTCGATGGATTCCATGTCCATGTGGTTGGTCGGTTCGTCCATCAGCAGCACGTTGGGTTTGAGCAACATCAGTTTGCCGAACATCATGCGGCCTTTTTCGCCACCGGACAGGATTCTGACGTTTTTGTGGGCATCGTCGCCGGAGAACAGCAAGCGTCCCAGCGTAGCGCGCACCACTTGGTCGTCATCGTTCGGGCCGCGACAGTTGATCATCCAGTCCATCATTTCCTGGTCTTTGGCAAATTCCGGGCCGTGATCCTGCGCGTAGTAGCCGATTTTTGCCTTGTCTGTCCATTTGATCGCGCCGGTGTCAGGCTGCAGGTCGCCCGCCAGACAGCGCAGCAAGGTGGTCTTGCCGATACCGTTCGGACCGATTACGGCAACCTTGTCGCCCGCATCAATTCTAAAATTAACGTTAGAAAACAATACCTTGTCGTATCCTTTGGAGAGCTGTTGCACTTCGACGGCGGTGCGGTGCAGTTTGTCGCGTTCGTCGAATTCAAAACGGATGAAGGGGTACTGGCGGCTGGAAGGCTTGATGTCTTCGATCTTGATCTTGTCTATCTGGCGCGCGCGCGAGGTGGCCTGTTTCGCTTTGGAAGCGTTCGCCGAAAAGCGCGCCACGAAGGCTTTCAGTTCGGCGACTTTTTCCTTAGCCTTTGCGTTGTCGGCGGATTGCTGCTCGCGCGCTTGTGCCGAGGCCATCATGTAATCGTCGTAAGTGCCGGAGTAAGTGGTAATTTTGCCGTAGTCCAGATCGGACATATGGGTGCAAACGCTATTCAAAAAGTGCCGGTCATGCGAGATGATGACCATGGTGCAAGTGCGCGCGTTAAGGATGTTTTCCAGCCAGCGAATAGTGTTGATGTCGAGGTTGTTGGTCGGTTCGTCCAGCAGCAGGATGTCAGGGTTGGAGAACAGTGCCTGTGCCAGCAGCACGCGCAGCTTGAAGCCGGGCGCGACCGCGCTCATGGTGCCTTGGTGCAGCTCGATATTGATGCCAAGACCCAGCAGTAACTCACCCGAGCGCGCCTCGGCGGTATAACCGTCGTATTCGGCGAAGGTGGCCTCCAGATCAGCGGCGCGCATGTAGTCTTCTTCGGTAGCATCCGGGTTGGCGTAAATCGCGTCGCGTTCCGACATCGCGGCCCACATTTCGGCGTGACCCATCATCACCACATCCAGCACACGCATGTCCTCGTAGGCAAACTGATCCTGGCGCAGCTTGCCCAGCCGTTCGCCCTTGTCCAGCATCACCTCGCCTGAAGTCTGTTCCAGATCGCGCCCCAAAATCTTCATGAAAGTGGATTTGCCGCAGCCGTTCGCGCCGATAAGGCCGTAGCGGTTGCCGTCGCCGAATTTGACGGAGACGTTTTCGAACAGGGGTTTCGCCCCGAATTGCATGGTGATATTGGCGGTGGAAAGCATGAAAAACTCGATTAGGAAAATTTTTGAAGCGCGATTTTAACACTGTGCTGTCCTTGTGCTGGTAAAAATGCAGAACTGCTGTTACGTACTGCCCGTGAAAGGCTAGAATGCAACAAATAATTCATCCGGCTGAAATCATGGTTCCTCATCTCACTACTGCACTTAACGGCCCGCTGCTCGATCTGGAGCGGCGTTTTTTGTCTGCCATGCCGACCATCGAACACTGGTTTCGCAGCCAATGGCAGGAAAACGCCGTGCCGTTCTATGCTTCCGTGGACTTGCGCAACAGCGGTTTTAAGCTGGCACCGGTGGACACCAATCTGTTTCCCGGCGGTTTCAATAATCTCAACCCCGATTTTCTGCCCTTGTGCGTCCATGCGATGCAGGGGGCGGTGGAGAAGATTTGCCCGGAGGCGCGCGGGGTGTTGCTGATTCCCGAGAACCACACGCGCAATCTGTTTTATCTGCAAAACGTCGAGCAGATTGTCACCATTCTCAAGCAGGCGGGAATGCGGGTGCGGGTGGGCAGCCTGTTGCCGGAGATCACGGCGGTAACCGAGATCGCCTTGCCGAATGGCGGCACGGTGCGGCTCGAACCGCTAGTGCGGCGGGGCAATCGTTTAGGGCTTGAAGATTTCGATCCCTGCGTGGTGTTGCTCAATAACGATTTGTCCGGCGGTGTGCCGGAGATTCTGAAGAATCTGGAACAGGCGATTTTTCCGCCCTTGTCGGCGGGCTGGTACACGCGGCGCAAGTCGCAGCATTTTGCAGCTTACGACCGGGTGGCGAACGAGTTCGCCCAGCTATTGGACATTGATCCGTGGCTGATTAACCCCTATTTTGCGACTTGTAGCCAGATCAATTTCCAGGAGCGCGTCGGCGAGGAATGTCTCGCAGCCCAGGTGGATGGCATCCTGCAAAAGATGCGCCTGAAATATGCCGAATATGGCGTGCAGCACGATCCCTTTGTCATCGTCAAAGCCGATGCGGGCACTTACGGCATGGGCATCATGACGGTTAAGGATGCCTCTGAGATCACCGGCCTGAACCGTCGCCAGCGCAACAAGATGGCGGTGGTCAAGGAGGGCTTGCAGGTGCATGACGTGCTGGTGCAGGAAGGTGTCTATACCTTTGAAAACATCAATCAGGCGGTGGCCGAGCCGGTGGTTTACATGGTGGATCACTTCGTCGTAGGCGGTTTTTATCGCGTGCATACCGGACGCGGCGTGGACGAAAATCTCAACGCGCCGGGAATGCATTTTGTGCCGCTGGCGTTTGAAAGTTGCTGCACCCTGCCCAATCCCGAATGTGCGCCGGATGATACGCCGAACCGTTTTTATGCTTACGGCGTGGTGGCGCGGCTGGCGCTGCTGGCGGCCTCGCTGGAGCTGGAGGGCATTGCTGCGTGATGGCCGTTCGATATGTCTGGTGTTGGATAGCACTATGCAGCTTGCTTGTACTGAGCGGATGCGGCAAAGAGCCGCTGTATCAGGAGCAGGGGTTTGTGTTCGGCACGCTGGTAGAAATCAGCATTTATGGCGAATCCGAGATACACGCCAAACAGGCTGTTGCGGACGTAATGCACGAGTTCCAGCGTCTGCACAACAGCCTGCACGCCTGGCAGCCTTCGGAATTAAGCGCGCTGAACACGGCTTTTGCGAACGGGGAAACTCGGGTCGTGTCGCCTGAACTGGCGGCGATGTTGCAGGACGCGGCACAGCTCTCAAAACAATCGCAAGGCCTGTTCAATCCGGCTATCGGCGGGCTGGTGCAAGTGTGGGGATTTCATGCCGACGAGTTCAAGCCCGTGCAGCCGGATGAATCGCTCGTCGCGCAATGGGTGGCAAGCAACCCGCAGATGAGCGATCTGGTGATAGGTGCGTCTGATTCCTCCTCTGATAAAGGGGGATTGGGAGGGGTTGCGGTTTTTAGCAACAACAAGGCGGTGCAGCTCGATCTGGGCGGCTATGCCAAGGGTTATGCACTGGATCGGGCGGCAGCCATACTTTACCTGCGAGGCATCCATCATGCGCTGATCAATATCGGGGGAAATATAATTGCGCTGGGGCAGCACGGCGAACGTCCGTGGCGGGTCGGCATCCAGCATCCGCGCCAGTCGGGCGCGCTGGCGACGCTGGAACTGCATGACGGGGAGGCCATCGGCACGTCGGGCGACTATCAGCGTTATTTCATGCTGGGTGGCAGGCGTTACTGCCACCTGATAGACCCGAAGAGCGGGCATCCGGTGCAGGGCGTGCAGGCGGTGACGGTGTTGACGCACGGGACGCGTGCCGGGGTGTTGTCGGATGTGGCATCCAAGCCTTTGTTCGTCGCGGGCGCGCGCGGGTGGCGGGCGGCAGCGGATCGGATGGGGTTGAATGATGCGATGCTGGTGGATGCGCAAGGCGCGATTCATCTCACCCGCACCATGCAGAAAAGACTAGAATTCAGCGACAAAAAATTACGGCTTCAGGTGGAGTAGCAGGTGGGGCGTAGCCCTGTTCGCGTTTAACATAGCCGGTCTTGCCTTGGCTAAAGAGGAGATGGAATTGGTCGGAATCCTGTTGGTAACACACAATACGCTGGGCGCTAGTTTGGCGGATTGCGTCGCCCATGTGCTGGGCGCAGTCCCCAAAAATCTGAAAGTGTTGTCGGTGCTGGCCAAGGACGACCCGCAGCACAAGCTGGCCGAAGGCGAGGAGCTGATCAAGGAACTCGATAACGGTAGCGGCGTGCTGATTTTGGCCGATGTATTCGGCGCGACCCCCAGCAATATCGGGCGGCAACTTTGCCATGCAGAGCGCGTTGAAGGGGTGGCTGGGGTGAATCTGCCGATGCTGTTGCGCGTGATTTGCTCGTCCGGTCAAACCTTGTCTGAATTGGCTAATCTCGCGGTCGAAGGCGGGCGCGACTGTATCGTACATATGGAGCATTAACATGCAACAAGACGCACTTATCATTAACAAACTCGGCCTGCACGCACGCGCCTCGGCCAAACTCACCCAGCTCGCCGGCAGTTTTAAGTGCGAAGTGATGCTGTCGCGCAACAATCGCCGTGTCAACGCCAAGAGCATCATGGGGGTGATGATGCTGGCTGCCGCCAAGGGGACGACCATCGTCATCGAAACGATGGGCACAGACGAGGCCGAAGCGATGCAGGCATTGCTGGCACTAATCAATGACCGTTTCGGGGAAAGTGAATGAGTTTCTCGCTACATGGCATAGCCGTATCCAGCGGGATTGCAATCGGCTACGCACATCTCATCTCGCACACTTCGCTGGAAGTTGCGCATTATGTGTTGCCCAAGCAGTTTCTCGGTGAAGAGATCGCGCGTTTTGATGCTGCCCTGCAAGCTACGCGCAACGAGTTTGCCAGTTTACGCAGCAATCGGCCTAGTTATGCGGCGGCAGAATTCGATGCTTTCCTGGAATTGCACCAGATGATTCTGGACGACCCGCTGCTCAGCATCGGGCCGCGCGAGATGGTGGAGCGCGAACGTTGCAATATCGAGTGGGCGATCAAGGTGCAGACAGACGCGCTGGTGGCGCAATTCGACGAGTTTGAAGACGCTTACTTGCGCGAGCGGCAGGCCGATGTCAAGCAGGTTGCCGAGCGACTGCTCAACCAGCTTTACGGCCAGCCCGGCCATCAGCCGACCGCTCTGCGCCATGACATTGAGACGATCCTGGTGGCGCATGATTTGAGTCCCGCCGATCTGATCCAGTTCAAGCCCCAGCAATATGCCGCATTCGTCACCGATGTCGGCAGTGCGACCTCGCACACGGCGATTGTCGCCCGCAGCCTGAATACGCCGTGCGTGGTCGGCCTGCATCATGCGCGTGAGCTGATCCGCGAAGACGACCTGCTGATCCTGGACGGCGAGCAGGGCGTGATGCTGGTCAATCCAGACAAGGCCATTCTCGCCGAATACAAGCTGCTGCAAAGCGAATGGGAGCTGGAGCGCAAGAAGCTGAAAAGGCTGCGCGGCGCGCGCGCCAACACGCTGGACGGGGCGGTTGTCGAACTACATGCCAACATCGAAAAGCCGGCGGATATTGCCGAGGTAAAAGAAAATGGCGCGACCGGCATCGGTCTGTTTCGTAGCGAATTTTTGTTTCTAAACCGTGATGAATTGCCGGATGAGGAAGAGCAATTCGAGGCTTATCGCGCCGTGGCTGAGGGTATGAAAGACCAGCCTGTCACGATCCGCACCTTCGATCTGGGCGCGGATAAACAAATCAAGGGTGTCGAGCGGGTCGCCAACAACCCGGCGTTGGGCTTGCGCGCGATACGGCTGTGTCTGGCCGAGCCGCAGTTGTTCCGCACCCAGTTGCGCGCCCTGTTGCGCGCCACGCATTACGGCAACATCAAAATTCTGATACCGATGCTGTCCTGCGCGGCGGAACTCAACCAGACCTTGCAGTTTATCGCCGCAACCCGACAAAGTCTGGATGATGAAGGCATCCCCTACAATAAAGAGGTCAAGATCGGTGGGATGATCGAAGTGCCCGCCGCTGCGCTGGCGTTGAGCGTGTTTGCCAAACAGCTCGATTTTCTGTCCATCGGCACCAACGATTTGATTCAGTACACCCTGGCGATAGATCGTACCGACGAAGATGTGGCACATCTCTATGACCCGCTGCACCCCGCTGTTTTACAACTGCTGGCACACGTCATCGGCACCTGCAATAAACTCGATGTGCCCGTGTCGGTATGCGGCGAAATGGCCGGCGAGGTCGCCTATACCCGATTATTCCTCGGCATGGGCTTGCGCCAATTCTCGATGTTCTCCGCCCAGGTGCCGACCATCAAACAGCGTGTCCTTTCCACCAGTCTGCCGGAAATTACCGCACTGACGCAGAAAATCCTGCGCGCCGACGACCCGATGAAAATCCGTGATTTGCTGGACAAACTGAACGCCTGAAAACCAAATCCAAATCCCCCCCCGCCCCTCCTTTTACAAAGGGGGGAGTCGAGCATGGGGGCATTCTAGGGAGATGCTGAGTTATCCGATTTTGTCGTTCTTGTAAAATAAAAAATTCTTTATAATCAAAGCACTGCATTCGGTCTTTCGCCGGAATGACGAATAAATCAGTGCTTCTCAAGGTCAGTTCGGGCATCCCCTAACGGGCATGGCAGAGGCCACCCTGAATAATGAAATTCACCACGCCCGTTTCCCCTCTCATTGCCCCCTCGCTAACGCTCTCCCCTTGAAGGGTGAGGAATCTACTCCCTCCCCTTCAAGGGGAGGGTTGGGGTGGGGATGGGGGATGTAATCGTGATGAGCGGTCATTTATGATGCATAACAACCGTTAACGACGACATAGTCTTTGAAAAAGGGGGAGGAGCGCAGCGGAGGGGGATTTCTGTATTTGACAGTTCGCCGGAAAACACGGAAACTGCGCGCTGTGCCGATTTGACATCAGCTTGCGGGGCACATTAAACATTCCAGCTAAAGCGTGTGAACCCGTTTTAGCCCGAGCTGAACGGGTTTTTTATTGGAGCTTTGTTTGGATAATTCTGTAGGTATCGTGACCGCGCAACGCGCGGAATTTGACACCCCGCTGACGTTTCGCAGCGGCGCGGTGCTGCCGCGCTATGAGTTGGTCTATGAGACTTACGGCAAACTGAATGCCGATAAGTCCAACGCGATTCTGATTTGCCATGCGCTGTCCGGGCATCATCATCTGGCGGGTTACTACGCCGGTGAACTGAAAAATATCGGCTGGTGGGACAACATGGTGGGGCCCGGCAAGCCGGTGGATACCGATAAATTCTTCGTGGTCGGGCTGAACAATCTGGGCGGTTGTCACGGTTCGACGGGGCCTTCTTCCAACAATCCGGCAACGGGCAAGCCCTATGGTGCGAGCTTCCCGATGATTACCGTGGAAGACTGGGTCGCATCGCAGGCGCGGCTTGCCGATCGGCTGGGCATCCAACAATTTGCGGCGGTGATAGGCGGCAGTCTGGGCGGGATGCAGGCGCTGCAATGGTCGCTGGCCTACCCGGAGCGGGTGCGTCATGTCCTGGCGATTGCCTGTGCGCCGCGTCTGACCGCACAGAACATCGCGTTTAACGACGTGGCGCGCAACGCCATTTTGACTGACCCCGATTTTCACGGCGGCGATTATTACCAGTTTGGTGTCGTGCCAACGCGCGGGCTGAGGTTGGCGCGCATGTTGGGGCATATCACCTATTTGTCGGATGATGTGATGGCCAACAAATTTGGCCGCGAATTGCGCACCGAACAATACAATTATGGCTACGAGGTGGAGTTTGAAATCGAATCCTATCTGCGTTATCAGGGCGACAAGTTCGCCGCCTACTTTGATGCCAACACCTATTTGCTGATGACCAAGGCGCTGGATTATTTCGATCCCTCGCACGATTTTGGCGGCGACTTGAACCGCGCCTTCGCGCGCGCCCAGGCCGATTTTCTGGTGATTTCGTTCACCACCGACTGGCGTTTTTCGCCGCAGCGTTCGCGCGAGATCGTGCGCCCGTTGCTGCATAACCGCCGCAATGTCAGCTATGCCGAAATCGCTTCCGCGCATGGTCACGATTCTTTCCTGATGGAACAGGCGCATTACTTCGATGTGGTACGCGCTTATATCGGCAAGGTCAGCAAGGAGTTCTCGGCATGAGTAAAGAAATGTCCCAACTCGCCGCCGAGCGCCCCGATTTTGCCGCCATCGCGGCCTGGATACCCAAGGGTGCGACGGTGCTGGATCTGGGCTGCGGCGACGGCAGCCTGCTTTGCTACCTCAAGGAAACACGCGGCGTGCGCGGCTACGGCGTGGAGATTAACGATGTGGACATCGTGTCGTGCATCGCCAACGGCGTGAACGTGATCCAGAACGACCTGGATGCTGGACTGTCCGATTTCGAGAATGACACCTTCGATTTCGTCATCCTCTCGCAAACCCTGCAAGCCACGCGCTATACCGAGGCGCTGATACAGGAAATGTTGCGCGTCGGGCGCGAAGGCATCGTCAGCTTCCCCAACTTCGGCTACTGGCGCACCCGCCTGGACGTGCTGCTGGGCAACATGCCGGTGTCGCGTGAACTGCCTTACCAGTGGTACGACACACCCAACGTGCATCTGTGTACCTTGCACGACTTTGAAGATTTTTGCCGTCACGCTTCTGTCAGCATCACCGCGCGCAGCGTGATAAGCGGCGGGCATGAAGTCGGCTTGTTGCCCAATCTGCTGGGCAGCACGGCGGCCTACCGCTTCCAGCGCGGGAACTGATATGGAAGCGGGTGCGGCGTGACCGAAAATCAGAATCCCGAACAAAAAGCCCGCGACAAGCATGATGAAATCCCCCTAACCCCCCTTTTTCAAAGTGGGGAACTGTTGGCGGAGCGCCGAATCTGCTTGGCTTCCCCCTTTGCAAAAGGGGGACTGAGGTGGATTTATGGAACGTTATAACCAAACTCTAAAAGAAAACTCCTGCGCCCTCAGAACCAACATGACGGATGCCGAGAAAATGCTGTGGCATTACCTCCGTCACAAGCAAATGCAAGGCTTGCAGTTCTATCGGCAAAAACCGTTGCTCGCATTTATTGTAGATTTTTACTGCCCGGCGGTGAAGCTGGTGATCGAGCTTGATGGCAGTCAGCATTTTGAAACAGAGCATCAAACCAAAGATCAGGCGCGTGATGCAGCATTAACGGGCGTGGGCTTGCGTATTTTGCGGTTTGATAACCGGCAGGTGTTGTTGGAGACGGAAGCAGTGCTAAGTGTGATAGATGAAACAGTGAAGGAGCGGACGTGAGCAAAACAAAATCCCCCCTAGCCCCCCTTTTTCAAAGTGGGGTACAAAGGCCAGTGCGGCACAATTGGTTGTCTTCCCCCTTTGAAAAAGGGGGACTGAGGGGAATGGCACTGACTTAAGCGGTAAGTGCATGAATTAAATAACAATATTAAATAAGCCAGCGATGCGATTACCTCATTTTTTTCGGGTGACCATGTTTTTTCACTTGTTCCCTTGCCAGGACTCTGGTTTTGGTCAGTAGAGGGTAGGGTTTGGGTCGCCGCTTGACGGCTCGCGGCTCAATGCGTC
>Ga0210056_1004744_pt1 | contig 10523 bp, 9 predicted proteins | sample CryGeyCG2014_080_2_FD_183965 | JGI IMG/M metagenome (GOLD analysis project Ga0210056, IMG submission 183965) | Groundwater microbial communities from aquifer - Crystal Geyser CG07_land_8/20/14_0.80 (SPAdes) (version 2) | ecosystem: Environmental > Aquatic > Deep subsurface > Groundwater | place...
AATAAGCAATTCGCGTATCGTCCACGCAAACTTTTCAGCTGTCTATTTTAACGGAGTGCGCCCCCCATATCTCGTCGGCATATTCCTTCACGGCCCTGTCGCTTGAAAAATATCCCATGTTGGCTATGTTCAAGAGAGCTTTTTTCTGCCATAGCAGTTTGTCGCCGTAATCTCTGTTAAACCGGAGGGTCTTCGCGAGATAGTCGCCGATGTCAGCCAGCAGGAAATACCTGTCCGGATTCCCTCCGCCATCACCGGAAAGCAGCGAATCGTACAAAGGCTTGAATAGCTCGCCGTCGCCTCCGGCTAACTCACCTGATTTGAGCATATCAAGCGCCTCTCTGATCTCAGCGGAAGATTCGTATATCTCACGCGGATTATATGAACCGTTACGCGTCTGTTCCTTTATCTGTTCGGCGTTAAGACCGAAAATGTATATGTTCTCCGCGCCCACATGTTCCAGAATCTCTATGTTCGCCCCGTCAAGCGTGCCCAGCGTCAGGGCTCCGTTGAGCGCGAACTTCATATTCCCGGTGCCGGAGGCCTCCGTCCCCGCCATCGATATCTGCTCTGAGACATCGCTGGCCGGTATTATCTTCTCGGCCAGAGACACGCCGTAATTCGGCAGGAAGACCACTTTCATCTTTCCGTTTATGCTATTATCGCCGTTGACCAGTTCCGCGACGCTGTTGATGAATTTTATGATGAGCTTGGCCCTGGCGTATCCTGGCGCCGACTTGCCCGCGAAAATAAATGTGACAGGAGCCGGCAGAAAAGAGGGGTTCTGCTTGATGCCCTTATACATCACGAGTATCCTTAAAGCGTTCAGGAACTGCCTTTTGTATTCGTGGATTCTCTTCACCTGAGAATCAAATATGGATTCGGGGTTCACCTCCACACCGCACTCTTTCTTTATGTGTTCGGCCAGTTTCTTCTTGTTTTCAAGTTTTATGTTGTAGAGATTTATCAGCGTATCCCTGTCATCCGCGAATTTTTCAAGGCCTTTGATCTCGGAAAGATTTATTATCCAGCCGTCGCCTATTTTCTCCCTTATAAGCCGCGAAAGATAATGATTGGCCACAAGGAGCCAGCGGCGCTGCGTGATGCCGTTTGTCTTGTTGCTGAATTTGCCGGGGTACAACTCGTAGAAATCCCGGAAGACCTCGCTTTTAAGTATCTCGGTGTGGAGCTTCGCCACGCCGTTGACGGAATGAGAGCCGACAATGGCGAGGTTAGCCATCCTGATTTGCTTTTCACTGTCGTCGGAGACGATAGACATCCAGTTGACTTTCATGTGATCGTCGGGGTATCTGCCGCGCAAATCAGTAAGAAAAATCCTGTTTATCTCATAGATGATTTCCAGATGCCGGGGAAGCACCGTCTCAAAGAGATTGAGCGACCATTTTTCAAGCGCCTCCTGCATTACCGTGTGATTGGTAAAAGCGAAAGTTTTCCTTGTGATGTCCCAGGCCTTATCCCATTTCAGCCCGTGAACATCTATCAGCAGGCGCATGAGCTCCGGTATGCCCAGCGCAGGGTGCGTGTCATTGAGCTGTATGGCCACCTTATCGGAGAAACGGTCAAAATTATCATAAGTTTTGAGATACCGCCTTATTATGTCCTGCAGGGTGGCTGACACGAAAAAATACTCCTGCTTGAAACGCAGTTCTTTCCCCTCGTAGATATTGTCGTTGGGATAAAGCACCTTTGATATATTTTCCGTGCGGTTCTTGTCCTCCACCGCCTTCATGTAGTCACCGTGATTGAAAATTTGCAGGTCAAACTGGTTTGACGAACGCGCGGACCAGAGCCGCAAGGTGTTCACCGTGTTGTTGCCGTATCCTATTATCGGCATATCGTGAGGGATTGCAAGGATATCCTTTGTGTCTTTCCAGACAAAATGCGGCTGGCCGAAATCATCCTTTTCGGGAACGCTTTTTCCGTAAAACTGCACATTGATGGCGTATTCCGGCCTTTCTATTTCCCAGGGGGAGCCGAATTTAAGCCACTCGTCCGGCGCTTCCACCTGATAACCGTCCTGGATCATCTGTTTGAATATGCCGAATTCATAGTGAAGCCCGTAGCCGTAGCCCGGCAGGCCGAGCGTGGCCATTGAATCCAGATAACAGGCGGCAAGCCGGCCGAGGCCGCCGTTGCCCAGTCCAGCGTCGGGTTCCAGTTCCAGAAGCGCATTAAGGTCGTCGCCGCCTTTTTTGATGACATACTTCACTTCTTCAATGAGATTCAGGTTGATTATGTTGTTAAGCAGCGCACGGCCCAGAAGGAATTCAAGAGAAAGATAATACACCCTCTTCACATTTTCGTTATAATAGCTCTGCTGGGTCTTGGACCATCGTTCCACCATTCTGTCGCGTATAGCGTAGCAGAGGCCCATGTATTTGTCATAATTTGTCGCCGAAAACTCGTCTTTCGCGCGGGTGTAGCACAGGTGATTTTTAATGGACAGGCGCAGGGCCGAGGAGTCCATGCGTTTTCTGTAATTTTTCAGGAGGTCTTCCTGTATCTCTTTTTTCTTTTTCTCTTCTTCAGTCATCCTTGCCGCCTTTCTGCTGTATATAAACTTGCCGTTATTCTATGATTCTCACCTGTTCTTGTCAACCGCAATGGTGACAGAGGTTGACCCCGCCATAGGCGGATGAAGCATTTCAATCCTTATTTGAACTTTACTCACACCACTGAGTAATTTCACTCAATACCCAGACCGGTGTCGCCCGCACCGCTTATGGTCAAGAGAACTATCTCCGATTTTGAGCTCAGCCGCATGGGCGGGCACAGAGAACTGAAGGAAAACACCCCGCGCGGAGGAATTTGGCGAAAAGCTCCGGCCTGTGCGAAAGCAGACGAGCGACACCGTCAGAAGAAAAAACGCGAATCTCGCTATGACCACCGGAGCCGCCTACATCCTCTCCGGAGCCGTTATTCCAAGAAGGCCCAGGCCTTTCTTTACAGTCTCCCGCACCCGGCCGGCCAAAAAGAGCCGCTGAGAGGAAAGAAGAGGATCTGAACCGTCCAGCACCTTATTACGGTCATAATACCCGTGAAACAGACCGCAGAGCTCCATGAGATATCCCGTTATGTGATGAGGCGCCCTTTCCTGGGAAGCCAGCGCTGCCTTGTCAGTGAATTCACATATTTTTTTAATGATATCTCTCGCTTCCTCTCCTATCATCCCGCCGCAGGGGGATGCTTGGATTCCCATTTCTCCGGCCTTTTCAAATATGGAACAAATCCTGGCGTGAGCGTACTGCAGATAATACACCGGGTTTTTGCTGGACTGCTCTTTCGCCAGGTCAAGGTCAAAATCCATCTGGGCGTCACCCTTCCTTGATACAAGAAAGAAGCGCACGGCGTCGGGGCCCACCTCGTCTATGACATCGTCGGCGAGAAGAAATGTCCCGTCTCTTTTTGACATCTTGAGGAGCTGATCGCCCCTCTTGAGCCGCACAAGCTGATAAAGTATTATTTCCAGCTTATCGGCGTTTCTGCCGAGCAGCTCCACGGCGCTTTTCAGACGCCCGACATATCCGTGATGATCCGCGCCCCATATGTTTATGCAAATATCGGCTTCATTGAATTTTTCGTCGTGATAGGCTATGTCCGAGAGAAAGTAGGTCGGCTCGCCGTCTGTTTTGTACAGCACCCTGTCCTTGTCATCCCTGTCGCTGACATCAAGCCACACGGCGCCGTCTTTTTCAAAAACAGCTTTTTTATCTTTCAGTTTTTCCAGGGTCCTGCTCACATGGCCTTCATCATAAAGTTTCTTCTCGCTGTAAAAAATGTCAAAAACTATGCCGAGCCGGACGAGCGTCGTCTTGATACCCGCCAGTATCCGCTCCACGGCCATATCACTGATTTTCTCCACGCTGTCTCCGGATGAAATATCTTTCGCTATCCCGTTAACACAGTCCCCCGAATATCCGCCCTCAGGTTGCGGCTGGCCGGCTTTGGCGGCGAGAATGGATTCTCCCAGAAGACGCACCTGACGGCCCCTGTCGTTGACATAATAATGTGTTATCACCTCATAACCCGTAAAACTGAAAATGCGCGCCAGAGCGTCCCCCATCACGGCTCCCCTGAGATGACCTATGTGAAGAGGGCCCGTGGGATTGGCGGAAACGAATTCTATCAGGAGCTTTTCCTTTTTCGCGGGAAACGGCCTGTCCCCGTCATTGAGCATTTTGACCAGCGACCCCATAGCCAGTTTCATATTGACAAAGGGCATGATTACCTTAACATCTTCAAAGAGACCGCTTTTTTCAAGAGCTCCAGCCAAATCGTCCGCGGCCTTTTTCTTGTTTTTGACAGCCATCTTCACGGCGGCGTTTGTCGCGTAATCACAATTCGTGAAATCCGGCGCCGTCATCACATCAAAATCGCCGGTCATTTCAGCGCCGAGTAAATTCAGCGCTCCGTTGACGGCTTCTCTTATAAAATCCAGCATTTGTTATTCTCCACTACAATCGGAACTTTCCACAGCACGGTTTTATATTCTATAATAAAATCGCATTATGCTCAATTCCAAAGTTATTATCAATCCCTCCGCGGGAAGAGGCAAAGCCGCGAGGCTCGCGCCGCGCATAGCTTCGGCGCTTGATATTGAAGAATCGGATATTGTTTCAGCCGCCAGCCTCCAAGACGCCGAGAAAAAATCGGAACACTTCGCCATGATAGGCGTGAACCCCGTCATCTTCTGCGGCGGTGACGGAATGCTCGGCGCCGTCATGAACGGCGTTTTAAAAGTCTCTTCCAATGTGGCCATAGGCATAATACCCTCCGGCATGAGCGATGTCGCCGCCGTCAGCCTCGGAATACCCCGCCGTTTTGAAGACGCTGTTGAGATAATCAGAAGAGGACAGACGCAAAAAGTTGACAGCGGACTTGTTATTCACCCCGGAGGCGGGAGACATTTTTATTCAATGGCTGACTTCGGCCTCACAGCCGATATCGTAAGGATAGCTGAGAGCAATCTTCTGATAAAAAAGACCCTCGGCAAAAAAGCCCATTACGCCGCCGGGCTTTACAAAATGCTGGCGCGCAAACAGTTTTTTGATGTCAGATGCGGAGATTACAGCGCGCGCTCCTTCCAGTCCGTATTTATGAACGGGTTGTTCTGGGGCGGTAATTTCCGCTGGGGAAATGATTTTTCGCAGAAAGACGGGCTCGGCGATCTGCTGGTCTTTGAGAAAATGACGCTGTCGAGCCTGATGAGTATTTTGACCGCCCTTGCCGGAAACAGGGAGATAAAAGGAGTAGCGCGTCTCAGGACAAGCTCCGCTTTTCTGAAATCCGAAAAGCCCCTGCCCTGGCACGCCGACGGCGAATTCATGGGTTTTTTACGCGAAGCTGAAATACAGATTCAGAGCGAATCGGTAAAATTTATCTGCGATCCCGCATCTGTCATCTAATTCTATAAAGAAATGCTTTTACAGATAGAGCAGGACATAGTTGAGCAGAAGCTGCTGAATGGTGTCTTGCTCACCGCCCAGGGGCAGCTTGACTTTCTCCCGCTGCGCTTTCTGCGCCACTATGATTATCTCAAAAGGTGCTATCTCAATGCTGAAATTGTCACCTTCCTTTATCTTTTCAACCTCTCTTGTGAGAGTCTTTGACATCTCAACGATTTTGATCCCCTCCACATGAGCCTGCTTGTCCACGATAAAGCCGGCCAGGTCTTTTGTAGGCACTATTTTCACCGAGACAATCAGCTTTTCCGGCTGCAGATCTATCTCAAGAGCGATCACCCCCACCGGCAAATTGTCTTCCAAAAGAGCCACATTCTGTTTTTTTGTGCCGCCTCGCCGCGCCGGCATAGCGGATTTCATGATCTCCGCCCTCGCGCCGCCGACTTCAATTTGAAACTGCGCCGGAGTGATATAGGCGAGTTCCGGAACGCCGGAGCTGGATAGAGCCGCCTGTATGACAGCCTCACCCGGATGGTTGAAGCGTCTCACCTTCACCGCCGCGAGGCCTTTTTTGTCAGTGACCGCTGAAACGGGCTCAATATGACCTGTGTTTTTTACAAAAGAAAAATTCACATTTATCCCGCTGACGGGCCGATCCGTGCGGCCGGCCACACTCACGAGCACGCCTATATCACCCCTGAACTCCGTCTTTGTATTCCCCGCGCGGGGATATTCAAGAGGCCTCACCTGCACCCTTGTGACGAGCTCTTTTATCATATTGTCCAGCTCGGTTTTTTTCACATCCGGCAAAAGCTCGCCGGCCCTGGCCGCCGACAGCGTCATTATGGCCTCTATGACCTTGTCCCTCCCGGCCAGACTTTTACTTTTTTGGACGGATGATGTAAAGAGTTTGTTTATCTCTTTCACGCGCCACTCCTCCCGCAATGCCTTAGCCGCGGTATCGGCGCGCGGATATGAGACCAGCATGTAGCATATGTAGACCTCTGAGGCTATGTCCTTGTCATAGGCCTCATGGAGCATCTCAAGTTTGGCGCGGTCAAAATGTGTCCCCAGATACGAGGAAGAATCCATTACTATTTTTCTAAAGGATAATTTTTGGGCCTCGGTTTTGTCGGGAGAACTTGAGGACGCCAGAAAATAAAATTTTTCAGAGCTCTCGGGAGGCGAGACAAACCACGCCGGCGGCGCGGCATGAAGGCCCGTGTGAACGGCGGAAAAAACCATCAGGATGAAGATAAAAAAACGAACTTTCAATTATTTTGTTCTTCTGGCAGGAGCTTTTCTTTCTCTTCTTTCCCGTATGAGATCCTTTTTCTGCTTTTCCCCGGCATCAAGTATTCTTTTTTCCCTGGCCTTGAGAAGCGCCTTCCTTTCCTTGATTATCTTCTTCCTGAGCTCACGCCGCCGCAACTGGTGTTTTGCCATACGCTCACACGACGAGCGCATATCCTCCGAAAGTTTTTTACTCAGCCGGGGTTTGGCGTAAAGGCTCACGCGGGCCTCCTGCATCTTTTTCACAATCTGCGCGCGCTTCGCGAGTTTGCCGCTTTTGTCGTAGTGCCTCACACCAACCTTTCCGTCAAAGACCGCCACGCGCGATTCCTCGCCGGCCTTCACGGCGAACCTTGTGCCTCTCACGGCGCAAACAGCCTGGGGCGTGCGCACCCTGTAGTCAAGGCCCTTTTCTATTTCAGAGAGCAGCTCACCCATCTCAAGATCAAATATCGCGCGCTTGAGATAGCTGTCCTCACCGTGAAGCTCGTCTATTTTAAGCAGCGAATTCGGCCCGACCTCAAAAATCGTGCCGTCTATCAGATAAATCTCACAGCTTCCGTCGGTAAAAGTTTTTATTATGTCACCGATTGAGAAGCCATCGCCATTGACGACGCGCGCCCATTCCGACGCGTTCTTTTTCAGCGACTTGACATCGCCGGAAACACTGTTGACGATGGCGGCGTAATCATCACCCGCTGAGGAGACAGCGCAGAACAAAAAGAGACAAAACACGATTCTTTTCATAGATTCCCCACGACGGCCCGTCACGGGGCGGCGGGCCGTACTGATAATATTCTTCAGGAATTTACTGAAGTTTATCCAGCAAACCCATCGCCGCTTCTTCCGCGGCTTTGTCCTTCATCTCTCTGGCTTTTGAGGCAAGGCCGTTGATTGCCCTGTTCCTGGCCTCTTTGTACTGCTGCACAGGAAGCTGAAAAAGAACGGAACAGTTATAAAAATATCTGACACCCGTTTCCGTCACCTCTTCCACTTTCTCGTAGTAGCTTTCCGCAGGAAGAAGGCCGCTGATGTTGACATTATCCGCCGTCATGGCTATGCCGTCCTGCACAAAGCGGCCGAGATCCTCACCCGGAAGATTGGAACCTCTTGTGTTCTGGACAAATTCCGTCTTGGCCTTCGTCTCAATGGCCTCGGCGACATTCTTCATGGCCTCGGCTTTCGCCTGCCTCAAACCCACGGCGTAATCGCCCACACCCCTGAGGGTGCCGGAAAAATACATCGTCGTCTCATCCTCAAAAAAAGGCGCCACCACCCATTCGGGGGTTTTTGCGGAGCTTTTCTCAATAACCGTCTGGCTTCCGACGGGCCGCACCTTGGGGCCGCCGCAACCGGCAATCGCGAACACAGACACCATAACAGCTGACACAATCATTTTTTTCATCTAATCCTCCCGAAACGGGCCTGAGCCCGCTTCATCACACCCTGCGCGTTATTTCGCGCGGGTCACAATTATCAGATTCTTTTCCGCGTGCGGCACAACCGACACGCTGTAATCTTCCTGGCCTTTAAAAAAATTCATATTGAATGCGCTGCGGTTTTTTCTGCTGGCGGAAAGCTCAAAACCCTTCTCCGTCATGTTCTTCTGGTAAAAGAGCTTGATATCCCGCGCGACAGCGTCAGTTTCAATGATTTTTATCTCCATGCCGTCCGCGGTCTCCCCTAAAAGCAGAGCTCCCCCGGGGTAGTCAACGCCGGTCGCGGCGGCCGGAGCAGCGGAAGAGGCCGGAGCGGCGGCGGTTTTGGGGCTCTGTTTCGGCTGGACCTGCTGCAGCGCGGGAGCGGGTTTGAAAACAACAAATTTCAAGAGCGCGGCAATAACTATGACCGCCGCGGCCGCGGCAATCGGCACAACGGGCAAAGCTTTTCCCCCGCCCTGCTTGTTCATCTTTGCCATTTCTTTTTTCCCCGCGGGGATTTCTTCATATTTCTTAATCAGAGCGTCTATGTCTCCGCCATCGGAATCTTTTGACTCTCCCGCGGCCGGGCCGGAAGCCTGACTCGTGATGTCATCACCGGAAAATTTGTCCGCGGGCTCGGCAGGGCTCGCGCTGTCATATCCGGGGGATACTTGAGAAGCATTCTTCGCGGCAGCGCCATCCTGAGAAGCTGAACCGGCGGACTCGTACGGCGCGGGCGGATCATCGCTGAAAACAGGTGTCTCAACCGGAGGAACCGGCGGAATGTCTTTCTGCGCGTCACTCCCCTCACCGGCTCCCAATGCCGCCGCGAGACTCTCTATATCCATGTCTTCACCAAAATCATCCCTGTTTTCTTCCATAATTTTTATCTCCTGCAATACTTTGCGCTAACCCTTTATTTTCTAAAATTTTTGGCCTGTTTGTCAATGTAATATCTGTCACGCTTTTATAAGTTTGAGTATTTCGTCATGAAAACGCCCGTTGGAAACGACATAACCGACGGTCTCAGATCCCCACAATCCGCCGTCAAGCTCCGTCGCGGTGCCGCCGGCCTCCTCGACAATAAGAAGTCCCGCCGCGAAATCCCACACGGCATCGCAGAACTCAACTTCAAGCTCCGCGCGGCCTGCCGCTATGTGACAGAGCCCCGCGACAGTTGAGCCCAGCATACGGATGTTGAACACCTTGTCATGAAGTTTCTCCAGGGCCGCGAAATTCCGTTCAGGCAATCTCGCGATGGAGCTGTCAAAAAACATTGTCGCGTCCTTGAGCCCTCTGTCCGAAACTGATATTTTTTCACCGTTAAGAAATGCTCCTCCGCCCTTGCGGGCATAGAAAAGCTCGTTTGTCATGGGCAGGCATATCACCCCGAGCGCAGGACGGCCCTTCCGGCACAAAGCTATGGATGTGCCGAAAATATCAAGGCCTTTGATATAATTGTGAGTGCCGTCCAGCGGGTCTATTATCCAGAGAAACTCGTCATCGCAGCCGGCGCGTCCGGATTCCTCGCTCAGTGTGCTGTCCGACGGAAACCTTTTTTTCAGCTCGCCGAGAATAAGCTTTTCGGCCGCCTTGTCCGCCGGCGACACCAGTGAGCCGTCGGGCTTCCGCTCGAATTCAATACTGCCACCGAAACCGCCCTTCAAGAGGCTCCCTGCTCCGAGGGCGATCTCACGCGCCGCGTCCAGCCTTTTTTTTATTTCACGCATTCAGTATCTTCGGCTCCAGGCGTTCATCGTCGGTGACAAAGGCATAAGCTATTATGCAGACATCCTGGCCAACCTCGCCTTTTTTCGCGGCCGGCCCGTAAAGAATAACGGCTTTTGACCCGGCTTCTTCGGCGATGACATAAGTTTCAAATCTCTCGCCGTTGTCATAATTGAGCACATGCACCTTGTCTCCGGCGGCTATACCCACCTTGGCAATAATGTCCGAATCCAGCCCTATACTGCCCTTGTAATGCAGATGAGTCGCGCTGATCTTCACCCTCTGTATCTTCGCCCTCAAAACCTCTCTCAAAATCATAACTCCCCTTAGGGGACGGTGCTTGACATTGTGACAATAGCTCCGCCACCGTGATAATAGGTACTGTTCCTAAATTACCCCATTACACATTCCGTGTTTTTTTTCATGCCGCCATTTTTCAAGCTCAGCCTTCAGCCCCTGCCAGTGTCGCCAGTCAAGCTCTTTTTCCATGTCTTCTTCGCTTTTCAGCAGTCTGGCCGTTTCCTCCGCATTGCCGGAAATAGCGGACTCAAGAAGAGGCCGCTGTTCCAACGCGACGCCGGCAAGAGCGGGATATTTCGCCGCCAAATTGACAAGCAGCTCCGGCGTTCTGCATTCGGCGAACCAGAATAATATTTTT
>Ga0210056_1004762_pt1 | contig 10502 bp, 12 predicted proteins | sample CryGeyCG2014_080_2_FD_183965 | JGI IMG/M metagenome (GOLD analysis project Ga0210056, IMG submission 183965) | Groundwater microbial communities from aquifer - Crystal Geyser CG07_land_8/20/14_0.80 (SPAdes) (version 2) | ecosystem: Environmental > Aquatic > Deep subsurface > Groundwater | place...
CTTTGCGGCTATACCTTTTTTTTAATTGCGCTTGGTGATAATCTTCATGAAGGGAATGGCGGCCGGATATAAATTGCCCTGGCTCAAGCCTGATCGGCTTTAAAATACCTGGAATTGTTACCTCGTGCCCTGAATGGCTGGCCTTCATAATGCAGAGGCAAAAGAGCTTCCAAAGGCCTTCATGCCCGAAAATGCTTGAATCTAAGCTTTTACGCCACATTTTGACATAACCGCGATTCATAGCGCATACCTCCGGGGATCTTCAAACCGAGCTGCCATCAAAACGGCAAGTTCTTCCGGACCTGTTTCAGCCTGGCCCTTTTCGTCCGCAAGTTCACAGAGCAAAAGAAGCAGGTTGGCCGCTTCCGGATCTTTTCGGAAAACCCTGTCATAGTCCTGTCTGAATTTGCGATTCGGCGTGAACGGCATCACTTCTCCAATAAAATCAAAAGGGCGTCGATCTTTGCAGAAATAGTAGAATCAAAGGGTTCATCGGTGGCTTTTTCAAGTTCGCCAAGAAACCGCTCCAATCTCCATTTAAGAAAAATCCCAAGCTTAATTCTTTTCATTTTATGCTACCTTCCTATGATCAACCCGGTTTTCCATAATGAATTTGTCAATGTCTTCAGCAAGATACCGGATAGATCGGCCAATTCGAACAAATGGGACCCCTCTACCTGCGCACCGGTCGTTTCTGAGTTTCTGGACTGATGCCCGTAAGCTTTCAGCGGCTTCCTGTTCTTTTAAAAGTCTACTTGAAACGTTATCGCCCATTCTTTTTCCTCCCTGCTTTCAAAATTATATTGTTTTTACTCCATTATCCTGCCCGCATTTTTCAGCGTTATCATCTAACTGTCAAGGAAAATTTAGTTTAACATATTGATTTTCTTAGATAAACTTTGGTAATAAAAATTAAAATGCCGGGGTAAAAAAAGATGGATTTATGAAAGAAACGTCCAATAAATTAAATGGTTAGAACTGGATAAACTTTGCTGAGTTTTAAGCGGATTTTATAGCGGCGGTGCTCATCTTTTCCCGGTCTTTAGGTAATCTCATTTTAATTTTTTGCTCGTACTGAGCTATTTTGGTGCCTTTGGGTTCCTTTGTTTTACGACTGGTGGGGAGCAGGTTTAGTTTCAAAAATACAAGGGCCATGCTATAGGCGGTTTTATTTTTGGATAAGGGTGTATATTTCTGGTAAAGACCATAGATGTTATCAATCATGTCATTTTCTTTGGCTATCCAACCCCGGCTTTCGGGTGATTTTTCCGGGAATCTCCAAAAATCTATTTCGTTTTGAATCGACTTTGCTTTCTTAACTCTTTGGGTCAAATCTTTTATCAGGATATTTTTCACATTCTCTAAAGCTTTGTCGCTGAAAAACCCCTCTTTCCCTTTGAGAGAGTGGGTATATAAAACAGGTTTTTTTATTCCCGCCATGGTTCGGGAAATGCTTTCATCAATAAAATCCTTGATGATTTTTTCCTCAAGCTCCGGGTCAAAGCGCTCCAAATATTCCCAAATGATTTGAGCATATTCGGTGAAGAATTTATTTATGTGCGCTGCATGGTCAAGATAACTTGCGCCTTCTTCTTTTATAAACTCAACCGATCGACCTTTGGTCTTTATCCGATTAAATATCGTTATGGAGTATTCAAGGTCTTTAACTTCGGATGAGTGAATAGATTTGTAGGCGGTGGGGTCAACCTCAGGAGGGGCTTTATATTTGAATGTTTGTTTATTGAATCCTGCCTCTTTGATTTCGTCAATTAACCGGCAAAACTTTCCATAATTCTTTTCTTCCCAATAATCGCCTTTGGTATCCCTGGCCGGTAGGTTTATTGCGGGAATTGTAACCGATCGCATAAGCCGCCCCCTTAGCGGTCCCTGGAGTTGATCGATGGAAGGCCCGGCAGGGTTTCCCGGACTTTTCGGGTCGTGATTCCCTATCCATCGAATTTGGTCAATAATTGGTCAATAAACTCAAATTTATTTACATCTTTTATTATTCTTTACTATTGAATTACTTTTTGTTAAAAAATTCAAGAAAATATTTTGCTTTCAGAACCTTATATTTTACTATGTATTTACATGGAAATACCTGATTTTATAATCTTTCAGGATTCCTAATCCATGCGCCGCAGGTCCGATTCCTGCCGGGGGCACCAATAAAATCAATAAGTTAAGCAGGTATCGCCGTCTGATAAATCCTTTTTAGTCAATGTTTGGTCAATAAATTGAATTTCTTTGTCAAGCCATTGCGTATAATCATCCATCGCCTTTTTAAGATCCGCCTCGGTCGGTTTGATATAATGAACGTCCATCCCCTGAAGGCTATGACCTAAAATCGTATCCCGATAAACCTTGTCTACCCTGGCCGCAACCATATTTGTTTTCACAGAGCGCCTGAAGTCATGAAGGATAATCCCGCTTTCGACTTTTTTCCCAAATATGATTTTGGATTTTTTGCACACCGTCTTAAAAGCCTTTATTATTCCAAATGGGCTCAATATCGGTTTTCCGTGATAACTGAATACATAATCATGATAGTTTTCATCCACCACGTTTAAAGCAGGCTTGTTTCTGTTGAGGACGTCAAGCACATGCCAATTAATAGGAATGTTTTTTTGTTTTTTTTCTTTCGTTGCCCCCTCTGGAAGTCTTATAAATCCGGCTTTCCAGTCAATATAAGGCCATTTCAAAAGCTTGATTTCCCCAGGCCTCATTCCGGTATTATAAGCAATTATGAGCATGTCCCGGATATAATCAGGAGAGTTTTTCAAAAGCTCTAAATATTCGACAACAGAAACGGTTCTATCTCTGGCATTGGTTCCTTTTTTTAACTTGTGGTCCGTTCGTCTGAAAGATTTTAATGCCTTCCCGTCAAGCAAATCATTATCAAAAGCCTTCGTTATCATGGTTTGCGTTATCGATAATTCCATGTCAATGGTACGGGGAGAAATGCCTTGTGATTCTCGTTTGGACTGGTAATCTTCAAGGTCAATATTTTTCACGTCGTTTATAATTTTATCGCCAAACACTTCATTAAACCTTTTCAGCGCAATCTCAACCCGGTTCCATGATTTTAACTGCATAACTTTGGTCAATGACAGGTACCACTTGGTAACCTCATTAAAGGTCATATCCGCTTCAGGCAGCATGTCAAATATCCGGCCTTCCTTTTTCTGGGAAAGCCGTTTCCCCATTGCTGCCCTGGCCTCTTCGATTGAATAGCCCACTGATTCTCTCCGTTGCTTTCCCCCAGGGATATAGAAATCAATCCAATATCGTACCCGCTTTGACCGCTTCGCTTTTGCTAAATCTTCGCCGCATGGGCATGATTTATTTTTGTTGGATTGTTTCTTTCTGCATATCGGGCATTCAGCCAAAATTCCCATAAGCCCCTCACTTTCCCCCTGTTTGGTTTGGCCCAGGAAGCCGGGCAGGGTTTCCGGCGTTCGCTGATCAGGCTATCCCGGGCATGTTAACGGCTGGCCCAGGCGTGCAGCCTCTGACGCGGCCGGTTGATCCACGGTTTCAAGTTCATGCCGTCGCGGTTTCCTGTGCCGCCTGCGTTATCGTGTTGGTCTCAATGACACCCCGAAGGGCTTCAATGGCTTGGTCTTGTATTTCAACCGGTATAGTTCGGACCATTTCGTTTAACATAAGTCTTTTTTTCATTGCAAAATTATCGTCCTTATCCTCACTTAGCCATCTCATGTACATATCATAATGATTGCAGAACCATTGATATTGCCGGCAAATACCTTGGATTAATTTCTGCATGTCCATAAGCATCTTCCTGACTACCCCATATGGATCGGTTTCGTCATAAAAAGAATCTTTAAATTTTGTACCACCAAGGGATTTAATTTCGTCTTTTCTTGCTACAAAAAGAGACGTTTCGAAGCCTTTATGAAGCTCTCTTAAAATATATTCCGTCTCAGCTTCAGGCATTTCAGTTAGGTATTCTTTATAATTATGAATGATATCGCGGATTGTATTTTTTAACCACGGATGATTTTCTATCAATTCTTTAGGGAAAGCGCGGTTTTCGCGGACTAACTCCGTTTCGATCTCATGTTTTACATCAAGCCTCTTTTGCTGTTTCCGACATGAAACGCATAGCCCATTGGGATAAGGAATACCCCGCCGTGAGTCTCTTTCAACCTGATTTGTATTGCATTTTGAGCATGTCGGCCAAGTTTCTTTGATAACGCATTCGTTTTGTGATAATTCTTTTTTATCCATGATTCCCCCTTTATGGTTTCGTGGTTAGGGCTGTTCGGATGTGACGGCATCCGGACAGCCTGTTTTTTTGCAATCATCCAAAAACCGATATAAACATTCTTCGATTTCTTCGAGCATACCCTCGATGTGGCCGGCAACCGTGACGATCTTCCCTTCATCGGCGCCGCATAAAGCCAAATAATCGGCCATGTATTTGACTGGCCCGATCCCGTTTATTGCCAATTCTTCAAGGCCTCTTCCATTGTCCCAGGTTATTTTGCTTATCCTGCTCATACCTGCCCCCTTTCAAAATAAAAATGCCCGAAGGCGCCCCCGGTCCAGAGAACCGCTCACAACGTCACCGTTGCAAGTACCTTCAGGCAATATTTAAAATTTGTTATCATGGCTCTGGATTTGGGGTTTAATTGTAATATTGATTTATTTCTTACATTCTTTAAATTGCAATGTCAAACCTTTTCTTGATTTATTTCATTAAATATGCAATTTAAAATGGCCATGAGCGAAAAAAAAATTTTCTCAACCAGAATTGATGAGGATCGGGTAAAAGATTTAAAACACCTTGCCGTCGATACAGGCAAGTCTATGGGTTTGCTTCTGGAAGAAGCCATTCAGGATCTGCTCAAAAAATACGAAAAGAAGCCGACACCATCATGAGCATTATAAAAGGCCTTGATCGAATTGTATTAATATTGGCAATTATTATTGCCATCCCAGGTTTCTTTTATGGATGGTCCGCCACCAAAGAAAGATATAAAGTCGTCTCGAAAGACTATAAAGTATGGCAACAACAAAGAGACGAAAGAATTAACCAATCAAAAGCCCCTAAAGATGAGAAAAAAAGTAAAAATTCAGGCAAACCAATAGACATTGTGGCAGAATTAAATCTGGTGGGCTTTCCCAGCGCACCTGAAGAATATAGTTATCCATCAGATATTAAATTATTAATGGGCGGAATTACCTCTGCTTTTGCGTATTTCATAATAGCCTTATTTGGCACCAAGATAATAAGCCGTGGATTTAAGTACATTGTTTTATGGGTACACCGGGGCTTTAAAGATGACAGGCCATAAAAACAAAATAGCCATTTCCCATCATGCCTACCCCAACAGCCTCAACATCTGCCGTTGCCTTTCTTCCAGGGCCATCCACGGCGCCGGGATGATTTTAAATTCCCTTACGAGCATCTGGACCTTTTCCTGATCCTCAAAGATCAGCGCCTTGATGATTTCATGTAACCCGTAAAACCGCATCTCCGCCAGTACGTCGGCAAGCGGCTTTCGGTTCATGGGTTTTAATTTTGGATGCCCTGAGACTTTTCCGATCGGATCAAAGCCATTCTTTCGGGGCAGTTCCCGGCTTTCCCGTAACTCCTGAATAATATCGATAGGCATTTTAATCCCGTTCTCTTTGCATTTTGTAAATCTCTTTGACCCCCGGCTTTTTCAACCGGCCCCGCTCCTCATAGCTTGTTTTCCTTTTAAGGCTCTCGTTCTCCACCATTTGAGGTGAAGGAATGACCTGGTATTTCTTAATCAGGCTATTGGCCTTATCGGTTTGATTATCGACAATGGCCCTGGTGATGTCCTGCAGGACTTCCCGTCGCTCCTGTTCAAGGAGTTGACCGGCTTTCCATTCCTTGAACTCCCTGGTTTCCTTGGCCGGCCTGGGGCCTATCGTCCGCGTAATCAGCTCCGGAGCCGTGAGATAATACATGATATGGCCCTGGCTGTCATTGACCGGGTACAGTTCGCCTTTCTTGCCCTGATATGATTCATATGCCTGAAGAAACCGTTTGAGTTGAACCGGCATCATTTCTTTTTTAAGCTGATCGATCCCCTTGCCTTCACCCATCTTTTCAATGACCTTCCAGGCCCCCGACACAGCCGGGCCCAGACCGGAGGGGAGCAAGCCGCCCCCGCTTTGGAAGGTAAGCTTTGTATGCCGCCAGAAGCCCCGCCAATCCTTTTCCGGGATACCACGAAGAGCCTTGACCGCCTCACCGTAATTTAAACCGAACCCAAGCGCGTTAGAGAGATCCATGCCCAGGAATTCGTTCAGCGCATAATTCCCCCCCTCCGATATGGCCAGGTATTTAATCAGCTTGCCCGGATCGTTCTTTGCCCAATCAACAATAAGCTCCCCCTGTTTTATGGGGTAGGACCAGAACTGCCCGGCCAGCCTTCCCACAGGGTGAGTCAGAGCCTTGGGCATTCCTATTTTCCCATATCTGAACTGAGTCTTATGAACTGAGTCAATGGCCTTTTGGGTTGCTTCTTTTTCGTTCAGGCCGGATGCTTTGAATTTGGAATAAGCCGACAGAAAGGCATGCCTGCGGTTCCCAAGCTCCACTTTATTGAACATGTACCCCAGAATCGCCCTTGCTTTCTCCATGCCTTCCGGTACGGTCCCCTCCATGAGAACGGAGGGGATTTCTTTCGCTATCCCGGTGGAATCGAACAGCCTTTTGCCCTCTTTGGTAAAAGCCAACTTTTCACCCTTCAGAGAATGCTTTACGCCGACCTCAGCAACGGTGTTTATTCTCTGAGTGAGGTTGACAATGGCGGATCTCGGATTTGCCCCAAGGGTTCGCATCCATTCAAACGAGGATACCGCTCCGGCAAGATCGTCGAGCTTGTGCCTGTCCCATCCCATATATCGCCTGACAAAAAATTTGTTATAGGACTTAAGGCTCGGGTCAAGATCCTTGTGGAGCTCTGACACCTGCCTGATCGCGGGTTCATCATAAATCTTTTTTGCAAGTCCATGGAGATACGTCTGGTATGCCTTGATGGCGTCAAAGGAATATCCGGCCTTCCCTTTGCGGCTTTCGAAGAACCGAAACCGGACGTTCCGGGGAAGGGCGTCATATGTGACGAAGCTTCCCCCCTCCAATTTCGTGAGGCTGTCGTTAAGCATTCGCAGGCGGTCTTTATATTGCGTTATGGCTGATTGAGACGTGGCCGTTTCAAGCTTTTTCCGAATGGTGGCCGCTTCGTTCTTAAACGCTGAAATCAATTCATCCTGATCAAAGATATGGGGCAGATAATCCTTAATTCTCTGGCTTAGAACGTCATAGGCTTTTTGTTCCCCCGTGGATAGGGACGCTTTCCATTCCCCTGTTAGAATATCGCTCATCTCTTTACGGGTTTTCCAGTATTCCCCTGATTCCGATTTGGAAAGCTGTTCCAGGGGCCGCCCTTTCCGTATCTCCACCAGTCGGCCTTTAAGCTGGCCGTACTGGCTGACTTTTTCGGGAGGCAGATCCGAAGTCTTGACCTTTGCGGCATGCTTGTTATTAACTGCTTTTAGGACTTTCAAATACCCTTCTTCCGAATCCGCAGCAGACCGGGCATATTTCTGAATCAGGAAGTCGTATTTCTCCCTCATGAAGTCATAAAGATTGCGTTCAGGCCCCTTAAGGGTATTGGGATCAAGCTTTCCGTCCAGGGCTTTGCCGACCTTCAAGGATGATTCCGATCCCTCTTTGATCTTTGCGGCCGATTTGACAAGCTGATCCCCTTCGACAGAAAGAAAGGCGTTTTTACTCTGGTCGGCATGGTCGATGAGTTGATAAATCTTTGTCCCTGTTTTCGGGTCCCGCTTATAGACTTCAGCCGGTGAGTGAAGGGCTTCAGACAGGCCCTCTGCCGTTCGCTTTGCCTTGGCCTTTACACCCTGGATGATATGGGAATCCTCAAGCCCTTCTATGGTCTTTTTTAACGGCTCAAGGGATACGCTCCCCCTCTGGGAAGCGATAGTATCCTTGAACCCTGGAAGGGGTTTTGACTCTGGCGTTATTCCTCGATTGTCGGATAATCGCCCGGTTTCTGTTTGTGCAAGGTTGGGGTTGGTACGTTGATTTTGCAGCCCGCTGTCGGGTATTTCGTTCTTTTTAACGACCTCAAGAATCTGGTCAATATATTTTTCAATCGCTTTGCCATCCTTGGCCCCCTCGTATTTGTGGGTCTGAATGAGCTCGCCCATCTGGTCAGCGATCGCCGCCTTAACGTCCTGTATAGCCTTGGGCTTATTCTCCGCGGTTTGGATAAATTTGTCAAGACTCTCCGGCGTCAGGGTTCTTTCCGAAATGCCGTCATATATCTCGTGCGGGGCTTCGCTCTCACCTGTCCTGAAGAGATCCTTGTACTTTTCTGTAATTCGCTTATCAACCAACCGCCCAGGGTTTTCATATTCCGCCTCGCTTATTCGTAGGGCGCCGGGCGTTTCTTCAGGACTCTTACCCGGAACCACAAGCCGCCCCTTTTCATTGCCAGCCGCCTTCATCGTTCCCGGTTTGATTGGAGTCGTTTTGATGGCCCTGTATTGCTTGTATGGCATAATTACGTTCAACGGGTTTTTTATAATGCCCCATGCTGTTTCGCCGGCTATGCGCCCCAGGTTGCTTTCAGGAATGGGCAAACCGGCTTGCTCCATGTCGTAGTAACCCTCACCCTTTAAAGTCTTGATTCCTGCCTTTACAGGTTCTTTGAGGCCCTCTTTCACATCGCCTTTCAAGACCTTCTTCCCGCCCTCCCACATGCCGTATCCGACATTGGCGGGAAGATCCCACAAACGCCCGGCCGCCTCCATTCCGGAATAATGCATGGCCGGCGGGAGAATTTTCCCAAGTGTGCGGTCTGCTTTCTGAAGCAAGGAAAGTTTCCCGGGCCCCACGGCGCTGCCTTGGACCTTCTCCGGTTCCTGGACGCCGAAAAGATCCAAGGGTTTCGCCGCTCCTTCCATACCAAGCATTTGAGAACGTTCGGTTGCCAGTCTTTCAGCATCTTCCAGAGTATCCGCTGACCCAACCGCTTTTATTTTTCCAGATTTAAAGAGTTGGATTGCTTCATCAGGCGAGCGCTGAACTCCGTTGATAAGGGACGGGATATTATAAAACTTATTTCCAAGCCCTACGGTGATGGTTCTTTCAGTAGAAACGCTCCCATCAGGATTGGAAACTCTTTTGCCTCGATACGACGGATCAACGGCATCAGGGTTTTGCTTTGCCGGTTCCTGGACCTTAAAAAGGTCAATGGGTTCCCGGGCTTCTGTGGCCTGCTGTGGGACCTTGAATAAATCGAGTGGCATTTTACTTAACTCCTTTCAGCCTCCCGGTGTTCATTTTGATGAATTGCCGAATGACCTCTTGACGGCTTTTTCCGTACATTTCCATATTGTAGTTGACATCAAATTCTGACAGGCCCTCCGGAAGTCTTATCCTTCCGCGCTCTTCTTCGTCGGAGATTTTTAATTTTCCTTCGCTTCCAACGGGCTTATTGTTGTCGATTGCCAAACGCGGCTTCATCCCCCAAATAATCTCTTGTTCTCGCGTCAACAGATCGTCCAGTTCGTCCTGCATATCTGGGATTTGCGCTTTTTGTTCATTGTAAATATCCACATCCGGCAGGGCTCTTATTTTGCTGATTTCTCGCTTTAAAGCTGCTTTATCCTGGCGGATAGAGGTGAGCTCTTGCCCTGCGGAAAATCGCTCCTCTACCCCCTCCGTGCCCACCCTGAACGGCATTTTGCCCAAGGCCTGGTCATACGGCAACAATCCTTGATCGGTGTCGTAAAGACGCCCTTGACCCTCCTCCTTGGTCGATAGGCTCGGGAAGTTTTGAGCCTCAAGTTCTTCTTTCGGGAACCCGAAAAACCTTTTGACAAAATTCGGGTCAAACGCCTTCAGCAGTTCGGCCCTGTTTTTCGCCCTGGCCATATTCCCCGAAGCGATGTCCTTTTCGATCTCCTTAAGGGTGGCTTGTCTCATACTTTCGCAGCGCAAAACATAAGCCTCTTCCATGGCATTATATGCAATCCAATAAAAAAGTGGACATTAGAGCCATTGCCACATGCCGATTATCTTTGTAATAACAGGGTGATCCTTTGCATCATATGTCAACAAATATATTGGATTGCATATATATAACTCTTGTTTTGTTTTGGCATTCCCGGATGAAATATGCTCTATGGCTGAATTAAACATCGGGGCAAGGGAGCTATATTCCGGGTTTTTCGATGCAGCGATGATCTTTGTGATGTCAGGCGGTGCGGCCATATTACGGGCATGCGCATTCTTGGGGTTGTTTTGTTCCGCCAGCCATTTTTGTTCGGTAAGAATTTGGGCGCGCTCTTTAAGCCCCGGCTGGTAATTGCTCATGTCAGTCACGCCGCCCATATTCGCATCGGTCTGATACATGCCACGGGTCGCCGGGTCGCCTGTCCCGTACTCAATATCATCAATCCGTTGTTGC
>Ga0210056_1004773_pt1 | contig 10488 bp, 9 predicted proteins | sample CryGeyCG2014_080_2_FD_183965 | JGI IMG/M metagenome (GOLD analysis project Ga0210056, IMG submission 183965) | Groundwater microbial communities from aquifer - Crystal Geyser CG07_land_8/20/14_0.80 (SPAdes) (version 2) | ecosystem: Environmental > Aquatic > Deep subsurface > Groundwater | place...
GAGTAATGAAGACAGCCGCATCATCTTTGCGATGATTGACAATTTTCAAAAACGCATTGAAGTTTTAAAATCGGTTTTAAACCAAATTAATATTACAAAACAAACAAAAAATAATTCTTATGAAAACAAATTTATTTAAACGACTGTTTTTGCTCGCTTTAATACCTGTTTTAGGATTTACGTCAAATCCTGACAAGGCAAAATTCGAAAAAACAAGCACCGTTAAAAAGGAATTTAAAGTTGATGCCCATTCTAAACTTACTATTAACAATAAATATGGCAATGTTGATATTGTTACGTGGGATAAAAACATCATTAGCATTGAAGTGGTAATTACCGTTAAAGGCGCTAGTGAAAGTGCTGTTGAACGGAAATTGAATGACATTTCGATTGATTTTTACCAAATGGCGGGAGACGTAACTGCAAAAACGCTGATAGAAAAATCATCAAATAATTGGTCTTGGTGGGGCAAGTCTAACAATGTTAATTTTAAAATTAATTATACGGTTAAGATGCCAATTACCAACAATTTAAACCTTTCAAATGATTATGGTTCAATTAGTATTGACAAACTATTGGGCGAAGCTAACATAAATTGCGATTACGGCAGTTTTGATATTGGTGAATTGCGAAATGCTAACAATAAAATTAGTGCCGATTATGTGTCGGCTTCAAACATCGCTTATGTAAATGGCGCCATTATTAATACCGATTATTCTAAATTAACCATTGAAAAAGCAAATTATATTAATTTAAATGCTGACTACACAACTTCGCAATTAGGCAGTGTTAAAAAACTAAAATACAGTTGTGATTATGGTAGCTTACAAGTAGAGCATACAGAATCTATCGAGGGTAGTGGCGATTATATCAGTTTAAAAATAGGAACGCTAGCTAAATATTTGAATATTAAAGCCGATTACGGTTCTTTAAAGGTGGATACAATTTTAAAAGGTTTTGAATCAATTTTGGTTCAAACCGATTATACCTCCGGCATGCGTTTTGGATTTGCCCCCGATAGCCAATTTAATTTTATGGTTGATTTAGATTATGCGAGTTTTAAATATGAAGGCACTAACTTTAACTTCAATAAAAAGATAGTAAAATCCACATCAAAATATTACGAAGGTTTTTATGGCAAAACGCAAGGAGGCGGACAAGTTAATATCAAAGTTTCATACGGAAGTGTTTCATTTATAGAAAATTAAAAAATAATTATTATGAAAAAAGCAAAGATTGCATTTTTAGTATGCGCATTTTTAGTAGCAAGCGCAAATGCCCAATGGTTTAACACGCGCATAAAAGGAAATCAAAAAATGAGTACCGAAACCCGTCAAGTAGGTATATATGAGAGTATAGGAGTAGGCGGATCGTTTGATGTTAAATTGATTTCGGGTAAAGAAGGTAAGCTCATTGTTAAGGCCGAAGAAAACCTGTTGCCTTATTTAATTACCGAAGTTGAAGGTAACACCTTACAAATTAAATGGAAAAACGGTTTTAACATTAGTCATCGGCTACGCGTTTTGATTGAAGTACCTGTTGAGCACATTTCTAAACTTGCTCTAGCCGGATCGGGAGACATTTTTACCGACCATTTAACTTTAACCGAAACTGCACTAAAAATTTCACTAGCAGGTTCGGGTGCTATTAAAATTGCCGTCAAGGCAGAAGATTTATCGGCCGCAATTTCGGGTTCAGGCACTATTGACATCAATGGTGTTACAGATAAATTTGAAGCTTCCCTTGCCGGATCAGGTGATGTCGATGCTTATGATTTAGTTGCCAAAGACGCAAATTTTAAAATTTCAGGTTCTGGCGGTATCAAAGCAAATGTTAGTGAAATGCTCAATGTTTCAATTGCGGGTTCAGGTGATGTTTATTATAAAGGTAATCCAAAGCAGGATATTAAAATTTCTGGATCGGGTAGTGTTCAGCCAAAAGCCTAAATATCATTAATTTTCAGTTAGAGTTTTTTTATTTTCTCATAAAATTTATCTCATCATTCTAGGGATATTATTGATTAGTTAATTACTGCTTTTAATAGTTTCAATCATTTAAAAAGGAATGGTTTAAATTTGTATTTTAGTAATTCAATTAAAAGGTACGACACAGTTTAAAGTTCACTCCCGTATAAAATTTATCTCATCATTCTAGGGATATTATTGATTAGTTAATTACTGCTTTTAATAGTTTCAATCATTTAAAAAGGAATGGTTTAAATTTGTATTTTAGTAATTCAATTAAAAGGTACGACACAGTTTAATGTTCACTCCCGTATAAAATTTATGCTTAAATTTGAACGAAAACAAACTGACAAAATTTTAATAAAAAAATAGGACTTAGGCATAAAAATCTCTGATTTTAGTTAGCATAAATTGATGATTTACAAGCCTAAAAAGCGATTAAATAAAAACAATATGATAAAAACGCACCTTGCATTTCCGCTATTAATTCTTTTCATTTCTATATTGTTTTTTGCTAGCGGATGTGATAAAATCAAATCACAGGGTTCAATCTTAAACAAGGGCAAAAAAGACACCTTAAAAACCATAGCTATCCGAGAACATAAAGTTTTGCTAATTGATACAGTTGACTACAACAATCGTCTATTAGCCTTATCTAATAACGACACACTTGGAAAATGGCCAGTAAAAACCCCATATCCGTTGCCAGGGGCAATATTGCCTTACAACAGAATTGTTGCTTTTTATGGAAATCTGTATTCCAAAAGAATGGGAATTTTAGGTGAATTGCCAAAAGATGATATGCTTAAAAAACTACTATTCGAAGCTGCCAATTGGCAAGTTGCCGACACCACTATAAAAGTAATTCCCGCTCTACATTACATTGCCGTTACAGCGCAATCTTTACCCGGAAAGGCAAAATTGTACCGAATGCGGATGCCTTTTAATCAAATAGACACTATTATAAATTGGGCTAAATCAATTGATGCTTTAGTGTTTTTAGATATACAGGTTGGACACAGCAATGTAAAGGATGAAGTTAATTCGCTAGAGTCTTATCTTAAACTGCCCAATGTTCATTTGGGAATAGACCCTGAATTTTCATTGAAAAACGGTGAAATACCGGGTACCAAAATAGGGACTTTCAATTCAGATGACATCAATGATGCCATTGCTATTTTAGCAAACTTGGTGAAAAAAAATAAGCTACCGCCTAAAGTGTTGGTTGTTCACCGATTTACCCAAGGAATGGTAACCAATTATAAAAATATAAAAACCACTCCTGAAGTTCAGATTGTTATGAACATGGATGGATTTGGCGATAAGATTTTAAAAAAATCTACTTACCTCAGATATATTAAAAGAGAACCCGTGCAGTTTACAGGCTTTAAATTATTTTATAAAAACGACAATAAAAATAATTGGGAAATGTTTACGCCCAAAGAACTATTAAAATTAACACCTAAACCCATCTATATTCAATATCAGTAAAATAATGTCATTAGATTTAGACTAAACTTATTTTTACAATAGGTATATTTTGCAATTAGCGGTGGTAAAATAAGCTCAATTTTAGTAAGACTAAAAAATATAGTATGGTTTTTAAGATACATACCTTTCTATTGTTATAAAAGAACATTATTGTTCTATTAAAATAAGCTAGATATAATAATCTAGCACATATAATCCCTTTTAAAATTTTCACTTTTTGCCACCTATCAACCATTAAAAGTTACTTTTCCGTGGGTTTTTTTAGCTAAATTAAAATGTTAAAAATTTATTAAAGCACTGTTTAGAATGTTACAAAAGACAAAAATAAGTGTCCTATTATAAAATCATTCAAATAAATATTATGAAAAAAATAGTTTTAAGTTTAGTTAGCATTTTTAGTTTAACGTTTGCATTTAGCAATAACAATAATGAAGAAAAAATAGTAAAGGCATTACAAAATTATGTTGTAGAACAAGAAGCCGATTCGCCCTTTGATTTTGATTACAAATCTTATTTGCCTAAAGATTTTATGGCCTATGATTTAAGCAAAAACAACCTTGTGTCGCTTGTTTTAATTGATGAAGAACAAGATGAACCCTTCGATTTTGACCACAAACAATATTTACCTGTTGGATTTAATCCTAAAAAGGAACTTAACCAATTATTTTTATACCCACCCAAAATGATAGACGAAGAAGTTTTTATTAAACCACCTTTTTGCATTAAAAAAAATTTTGGTAAAGTTCAAGATAACAGTTAGTTAAATGAGAATCGTCAGCTGAAGAGCACTTTATATGTTTTAGTTAATTCAAAAGCAGGTAAACTATGGTTTACCTGCTTTTTTATTTTTTAAATTGATACTAAAGCCTTTAGTAAAAGATAGTAATTTCAAAATTACTCAATATTACCCTTGATATAGATTTATAAAACAAACAAATTTGTAATGCATTATAATAAAAATTATTATAACTAATTAAAACCTTAAATTATGAAAAAGATAACCTTGATTTTATTAAGCGTTTTTAGTTTAACATTTTCTTACAGCGCCACCACAATTGAAAAAAAAACGCAAATTATTAAACCAGAAAGCGCCATTTTATTAGATGATGAAGCCGATGTGCCTTTTGATTTTGACTATAAAGCTTATTTACCAAAAGACTTTATGGCCTACGATTTGAGCAAAAACGACCATGTGTCGCTGGTTTTAATAGATGAAGTATTAGATGAAACACTAGATTTTAATTGTGAACAATATTTACCAGTAGGATTTAATCCTAAAAAAGAGTTCAATTATCTATTTTTAAATAGGATTACTTTAATTGATGATGTTAATTACGATGTTGCTTTTGAATTTGATTTTGAATTCTATGTGATAAAATATCAAGGATTTATGTTTGATTATTAAAAATAAAAGAGATAAATAAGTTAATTATAAAGCAGCTAAACTAAAATTCAACTGTTTTTTATATTAAAAATTTCGATATTTCGAAGTGATTTCAAAGACGTGTTTTAAGATAGATTTATCTTGATTATTAAATTCGATAGCTCTTCTAGACATCACTTTTTCGGCTACTTCAAAAACCTTATTTAGTTGATAGGTTGTAAATCCGGCACTGCCACCCCAAGAAAAGGAAGGTATAAAATTTCTAGGAAAATTTCCGCCAAAAATATTAGCGCTCACGCCAACAAGGGTTCCCGTATTAAACATCGTATTTATACCACATTTAGAATGGTCGCCCATTATAAGTCCGCAAAACTGAAGTCCGGTATCTTTAAATTTTTCACTTTCATAATCCCAAAGTTTAACATTGGCGTAGTTATTTTTGAGGTTAGAATTATTGGTGTCGGCTCCTAAATTACACCATTCTCCAATTACCGAATTTCCTATAAATCCATCGTGGGCTTTATTAGAATAGCCCGTAAAAATGGCGTTATTAACTTCGCCACCTACTTTACAATAAGGTCCAATGCTAGTTGCACCATAAATTTTAGCGCCCATTTTTAAAACGGAATGTTCACCAAGCGCAAAGGGACCTCTAACCAAGCAGCCCTCCATAATTTCGGAATCTTTAGCTAAATAAATAGGACCATCAGAAGCGTTTAACACAGCGATTTCAACTTTTGCGCCGGCTTCTAAAAATATTTGTGTTTTATTGATGCAATGAACGGTTTCAGGAATGGGTTGAGAACACCTTCCTTTAGTAAGTAATTCAAAATCAAGTTTTATAGCAATATCGTTTAAACGAAATAAATCGCAAATATGGTTTATTTGCAATAGGTCATCTAAAACTTCTAGTGGTTTATAAGAATTAAAATCAAAAGGTTTTTTGGGATTTTTTGTGTAATAGGCAATGGCAACTTTATTTTTAAAAAGCGCCTGACCAGGATTGAGGTTTTTAATTTTTTTAACTAGGGTTTCGGTTGGTAATACTGAAGTGTCTATCATGATATTATCCTCCGATTCTATCAATGGAAATTTAGCTTTTAAATAATCTTGCGTTTGAGTAGAAGTAGTTGAACCAAGCAGTTTTTCCCATTTTTCACGTAGGGTTAAAATGCCAACTCTTAAATTAGCTACAGGTTTGGTAAAAGTTAAAGGAAGTAATGATTGGTGGGCTGCGCCATCATATAAAATGTAATTCATTAGTTTCTATTTTTAACAAAGATAAGCAACTAATTGAGTTGCTCAAATTTTAAAAACTAATTTGCAATAAGCTTTTCAATTTGTTTGGCAACGGTTAAACAACTGCTCACTTTGGCAATATCATCACAATAATTTTGACTGTTTGGGGTATTGCGGCAGTTCATATTTGACAAATCAATTGATTTAAAATTAGGGTTGTAAGTGGCACATCGTTCTAACAATAAAGCCAAGGGTTCTTGTTCGTTAAAGTTTAAATTATTTTTTATCAGGTAAGATTCTAATAAAATTTTAATAGCGATTTTAGACTGATTGCAAACGCTAAACGCAACAACATCTTCATTTGGTTTCATCAATTCATCTTCGGCTCCTTGTATTTTTTTTTGCGCTTTTGATAAAAGATATTCTGGATTTGTCTTCATAAATCAATAAATAAAAAAGGAGTCCTTTTAAAAAGGACTCCTTAAAGTTAAATATTAAATACTTTGAAATAGTTCAAGTTTTTCCCATTTTTCGTCAACACCATCTTGAGCTTGTTTCAAGAGGTCTTTTGCCAATTCAGGATTTTCTTTCACAACTCTGTTAAAGCGGGCTTCATTATACATAAAATCTTGTATAGGAATGCTAGGCGCTTTAGAATCTAGTTTAAATTTCTTTCCTTTTTCTGCTTCAGGATTGAATCTAAACAAAGGCCAGAATCCACTATCAACTGCTTTTTCTTGTTGTAGTGCGCCGTCTTTTAAGTCGTAGCCGTGCTCAACGCAATGAGAATAAGCAACAATAATTGAAGGTCCTGGATAAGCAGCGGCTTCTTCAATGGCTTTAAGCGTTTGCAAATCTTTTGCGCCAATGGCAATTTGCGCCACATAAACATTGCCATAAGACATCGCTAGCATAGCAATATCTTTGCGCTGAATGCGTTTTCCGGATATTGCAAACTTAGCACTTGCGCCAATAGGCGTAGATTTAGAGGCTTGACCACCTGTATTTGAATAAACATTGGTATCTAAAACCAAAATATTTACATCTTCGCCTGAAGCTAAAACGTGATCTAAACCACCATAGCCAATATCATAAGCCCAACCATCACCACCAAAGATCCAAACCAATTGTTTGCGTAGATAAGAAGTTAATCCGAGCAATTTTTTAGCATCGGCATCATCTAAATTTTGAAGCGCCAAATTTAATTTAGCAATATCAGCTATTTTAGTTGCTTTTTCAGTTTCATTTGTTTCCTTATTGTTAACAATAGCGTCCACAATTTCGCTACCTATTAACAATTCAACAGATTGCAATAAATCAAAGGCGAGTTCTTGTTTTTTAGTGAGTGCTAATCGCATACCCAAACCAAATTCTGCGTTATCTTCAAAAAGTGAATTAGCCCAGGCAGGACCTCTGCCATCGCTATTTTTAGAATAAGGTGTTGTAGGTAAATTACCGCCGTAAATTGAAGAGCAACCTGTGGCATTGGCAACAATCATACTATCACCATAAAGTTGGGTTACTAATTTAATGTAGGGTGTTTCACCACAGCCAGAGCAAGCACCAGAGAACTCAAATAAAGGTTCTAAAAATTGAGAACCTTTTACATTAGAAATCACTAATTCTTTTCTGTCGTAATTTGGTAATTCAATAAAATAGTTCCAGTTTTCATTAGCAACCACATCTTTTTCTAGTTTGTTTCTCATATTAATTGCTTTAAAGTCAGGTATTTCCTTACTTTCGGCAGGGCAAACAGAAACACACAAATCGCATCCAGTGCAATCTTCGGGAGATACTTGCAAAATATATGACTCTTCTTGAATATTAAATGGACGTCCTTTTGCGGGAACATGTTTTAAGCCTATTGGCGCATTTTTTAATTCAGAATTTGAGATTACTTTTGATCTAATGGCAGCGTGAGGGCAAATCATCACACATTTATTACATTGTGTACAAAGATTTTCGTCATCCCAAATGGGAATAAAGTCGGCAATACCAATTTTTTGATATTTGGTTGTGCCCGTTGGAAAAGTGCCATCTACAGGGAATGCACTTACAGGTAATTCATCGCCTTTACCTTCTAAAATTAATCCTAAAACTTTTTGAACAAATTCAGGTACATTTCCTGTCATTGCTGGCGAAAGCGCTTGATTATTTGTGATGGCATTTGGATAATCTACTTGATGTAAATTGGCTAAGGCAGCATCAACGGCTTTAAAATTCATTGCAACAACTTTTTCTCCTTTGTGAGAATAAGATTTTACAATGGCTTCTTTAATTTTTTTAATGGCTTCATCTTTAGGTAAAACGCCAGAAATTGCAAAAAAACAAGTTTGTAAAATGGTGTTGACACGTTTTCCTAATTTGGCATCTTGGGCCACACTATTGGCATCTATTATATAAAATTTAATTGATTTATCGAGAATTCGTTCTTGTAATATCTTCGGTAATTTATCCCAAACTTCATCCTTATTATAAGGAGAATTTAATAGAAAAGTGCCTTCGTTTTTTAAGTTTGAAACGATGTCATATTTATTGATAAAGTTAAATTGATGACAAGCCACAAAATCGGCAGTGTCAATTAAATAAGATGATAATATTGGTTTTGGACCAAATCTAAGATGAGAAATGGTTTGTGCACCTGCTTTTTTAGAGTCGTATACAAAATAACCTTGAACATAATTGTCGGTTGTTTGACCGATAATTTTGATAGAGTTTTTGTTTCCACCAACGGTACCATCTGAACCTAAACCATAAAACATACAGTTAATGGTTTCTTTTTTAGTTCTGTATTGAGGATCGTAATTTAAACTGGTGTGCGTTACATCATCATTAATACCGATGGTAAAATGATTTTTTGGTTTTGATTTTGAAAGTTCATCATAAATGCCTTTAACCATTGCTGGAGTAAATTCTTTTGAAGATAAACCATATCTACCACCAATGATTTTAGGCATTGGTTTACCCGACTCAACAAAAGCACTAACAACATCTAAATATAAAGGGTCTCCAATACTTCCAGGTTCTTTGGTACGGTCTAAAACGGCAATATGAGTTGCGGAACTAGGAATCATATCAATAAAATGACTGATTGAGAAAGGGCGGAATAAGCGTACAAATAAAGCACCTACTTTTTCACCATCGCTCGCCATTTTTTCAATAGCTTCGGCTACTGCACCTGCACCAGAGCCCATAATTATAATCACACGGTCAGCATCTTTAGCGCCGATATAGTCAAATAATTTATAAGCGCGACCAGTTTGATTATAAAATTCATCCATAGTATCTTGGACAATTTTTGGAACGGCATCATAAAAACGATTAGCGGCTTCTCTCGCTTGAAAAAATACATCAGGATTTTGAGAAGAACCTCTTAATACGGGTGTATCGGGATTTAAACCTCTTTGTCGGTGAGCTAAAACTTCTGCTTCGGGCATCATAGCCTTAATAATTTCATCCGAAATGGCGTCGATCTTTGATATTTCGTGTGATGTTCTAAAGCCATCAAAAATATTCATAAACGGAATTCTTGACTTTAAAGTAGCTACTTGAGAAATTAGCGCCATATCTTGAGCTTCTTGACCAGAGTTTCCAAAAAGCATGGCAAAGCCTGTTTGCCTTGCTGCCATAACATCACTGTGATCACCAAAGATTGAAAGCGCGTGTGTAGCCAATGTTCTTGCAGCAACATGAATAACGGTTGGCAATAATTCACCTGCTATTTTATACATATTTGGAATCATCAATAATAAACCTTGTGATGCCGTAAAAGTTGTAGTTAACGCCCCCGCCTGTAACGAACCGTGCACCGCACCGGCAGCACCACCCTCGCTTTGCATTTCAACTATTTTTGGAACGTTATTCCATATATTTAAATAGCCTTTTGCACTAAACACCTCAGCGTGTTCACCCATTGGCGATGCTGGTGTAATTGGATAAATTGCACAAATTTCATTTGTTTTATGTGCAATTATTGCAACTGCTTCATTAGCATCGCAAATCAATTTTTTTGTTTCGACTTTCATAGTTAATTTTTAATAGTTAAAAACGACGTAAAAGTATTTTACTTAGTTCATACTAACTATGACAATTGTCAAGTTTTGATTTTTAAAATTGGGATTTTTGTTTATGCTAAAAAAATTAGGGGAAATTTCCCCTAATAATTTTAGGAATATATAGGCAGTTCCTGTGAAAAGGATTTGCTTTATTTGTCCAATTAATAAGAGTTTTTATTGTTATATTTTGATTGTTAATGTTACTCTTAAAAAATTGAAAGGTTATAAGATTTATTGAGGGGTTTATCTTATACCGCAACCTCACTCCAATTTAGGAGTGAGGTTTTTCATTTTAAAACAGAATTTATTAATCTTGAAGACTTTGTTTAACAGCTTTTAAATAACGTTCTCGAGC
>Ga0210056_1004790_pt1 | contig 10451 bp, 14 predicted proteins | sample CryGeyCG2014_080_2_FD_183965 | JGI IMG/M metagenome (GOLD analysis project Ga0210056, IMG submission 183965) | Groundwater microbial communities from aquifer - Crystal Geyser CG07_land_8/20/14_0.80 (SPAdes) (version 2) | ecosystem: Environmental > Aquatic > Deep subsurface > Groundwater | place...
CACAACCTATCTTTATTGTCCTCGGCTTCGAGCCAGCCCTGCTACCCTCTTGACCATTACTTCGCCTCTCGTAATAATCTCTCCCAAGAAATGCCCTCAGTTCTTCCTCTAAGGCAATTTGGATCATCATCCGTGCACCTACCTTAGTGAGCTCCACTAATGAATTCCTCTGCATAAACTCCTTCATGCTTTTCTCAATGACTTTTTTCGACTTCTTTGATAAACTTCTCATGGGTATAATTCTCCTTTCTCCTTTTTAGGGATTTGTTTGAACCATTGAGAATTATACCCCAAATCATATTTGCATAATTCATGTTACACTACCCTTTCTTTTATCAACCTTTCTAATTGGGCCTTATATTTATTGGCCTTACTGATAGAGACATCTATCTCTTCCAGTCTCTTTTCATATATTTCTTCCACTGTTTTGTGCATCTTTCCTCGCCTCCTTTATCATTAATCTACCATTTAATTTACCATTACTGCTTTATAACCTCAAGGAGATCTTTAACCTTTCTACCACCTGACTCACTAACCCAGTCTGCAATCCTGTCTTTATATTTTTCAATAACCTCCAGCGTCCCGTCCTTCGACCCGCCGTCAATGATGATATATTCTTTATGAGGGTACGTCTGATTGATAATGCTTCTTATGCAGTCTTCAATAGTGTTGACACATTTAAAGGATGCTGTAATGATGGATATTTTCAAGGATAACTCTTACGATTTTTCTATCATATCCAGCTCAAAAATTTCTTAAAATTATCCCTGTGCTCTGCTGCAAGGTTAAAGACGACATCAACTTCCTTCAATGCCTCCTTCAGTGCATCCTTGTCACGCACATCTGCAATGGTAGAAAGCTCGCTAAAATCAAGACTCGGGTTCTTATCGAAATTCCTCACATAATAACCGAGTGCAAGCAACTCCCTTATCAGGGCAGTCCCGATAAACCCGCTACCACCAATTACAAGGATATTCATACTTCTCTTTTGATACCTCCGATACCTCAGCCCATTGACTTTCCACAAGGGTTGACAGCTTGATAGCTAAGTGTCAAGTTTCAAGACCTGAACTCTGCATCTTTTTTTTCGTACTTTATCCTATTTTGACAGCGAACTATTTATATGGTAATCTTTATTCATATTAGATTTAAAGAGGAGGTGAAGCAATCATGTCTAAAGTAATTGATGCTATCTTTGAAAACGGTGTTTTTAAGCCCCTTCAGGATGTAAACATAAAAGAACGCGAAAAGGTTGCAATAAAGATAATCTCTCTTGATGAATGGCAGTCTCGCTTTAACCGCATTATAGAGAAAATACAGAAAAAAACTGCACAATATACATCAGAAGAGATAGAATCCGATATTTCTCAGGCCATAAAAGAGGTCAGGGAAGAAAAGCGTGGCCGTTAAGGCTGTTATTGACACCAATATCTGGGTCTCTGCCTTACTCAACCCTTTCGGACTACCTGCCAGATTACGAAAATCTTTTGAAGAAGGGGCTTTCCATGCCGTCATCTCAGAACCTATGCTTGCGGAAGTTGTAGAGGTTCTTAACCGATCGAGAATAAAGGACAAATATGGAATTAATGAGGACGATATAAGGGAGCTCTTGATATTGATAGAAGAAAGATCAGAACATGTTATGCTTTCAGGGGACGTTAATATCTGTCGAGATAAAGATGACAACTTTGTCATCGAAACAGCAATAAAAGGACAGGCAGGGCACCTGGTCACAAGAGATGATGATATTAAGTTTGACAAAGAGGTTTCCTCATTTCTATCGAGATATGGCATATCTGTTCTTTCCGTCTCAAATTTCTTAAATCTCATAGAAAAACCCTGAGGTTTTAGGTGTTTACATAACTTCCTATTTTCTCACCTTCTCACCTTCTTCTCCCTGCTTTCCCATTTTCCACGGAATGTAATCCAGAACCTCTTTTTATACTATTAGGAAGCTGAGAACATGGGAAGTTGTGAACTTGAGAAGTTGAGACATTTAATTCTGGGCAAAGGCATAACAAAATGCAGGAGGCTCTTTATCAAATCTCTTTTCATCATCGGTATAAGGCCAGTAATCCTCAGGAAGCACCCCAAAAAGCACCATCACCCCGATTGTTGTCCGCAAATATGCCCCCGTATCTACTTTCATCTTCATGAGATTAGGCGTGACCTTATGGAGGAAAAGTCTTGAGGCATCTATATGCCTTCCAAAGGACTTTCTCTCGTAATACTCGATGATTCCAGCACCTACATGGGCTGTGCAGGAACCAAGCATTCCCTGATCCTCCACAGGTGAACACCACTGCCTGAGATCCACAGATTTCGGGAGGGTTTTCTTTTTAAGCAGCCGTGTTTGTGTAAGAACTGCTTTCACCTCTTCAGTCTTTTCAGTATAATCTCTAAAATCAGGATAATCAGGTATCCACCCCATGGCATATTTGCGTCCATCACCAACCATAATTGCCTCCTCTATCAATTAGACTCTCAGTCTCAATTAGTCTCCTTAATCAGCTTGATAAATGAATTATGAAGGTTTGACCCTCTCCTCGACCATTCTCAGATATAATTTTAAAACCATTCTGTCCTGCTTGCTGCTTTTCGCTCCATTGAGTTGTTAGCTAAATGGATTGTCAAGATTCAAGACCTGACCCCCTCAATCCCTCTTTTCCAAGCCTGCCAGATTATCCTGTCACAGTTGAAATGGGTGAGGTGTTAGATGGCGTGGCTCCCCATATGGAAGATTATATAGAAGAAAGAAGATTTATTGTTGCCGAAAAGAAGCCTTGTGATGTTGTGAAGGTTTTGAAGGAAAGCGATACCGATATACTACTGAGTTACCTGCCTGTAGGATCTGAAAAGGCAACAGCCTTTTATGCCGAGGCATGCCTGAAAACCGGTGTTAGTTTAATTAACTGTATTCCTGTCTTCATTGCATCCAGCAAATCCTGGGCAAAACGCTTTGAAGAGAAAAATATTCCGATTATAGGAGATGATATTAAAAGCCAGATAGGCGCTACGATCATTCACCGAACTCTGACGAAGCTGTTTGAAGACAGGGGCGTAAAGATAGACAGTACATATCAGTTAAACATAGGTGGAAATACCGATTTTTTGAATATGCTAAATCACCACAGATTAAAATCTAAGAAGATATCAAAGACAGAGGCCGTTCAGTCTCAACTCCAGAATCCATTAAAAAATGAAAATATCCACATAGGCCCTTCTGACTATGTCCCCTGGCTTATGGACAACAAGATATGTTTTCTCAGAATAGAGGGAAGAATTTTTGGAAACATACCCGTAAGTCTTGAACTCAGACTTTCTGTCGAAGACTCTCCAAACAGTGCAGGGGTTGTTATAGATGCTATAAGATGCTGTAAAATTGCTCGGAACAGAAGGGTAGGGGGGGTGCTCATATCTCCTTCCGCATATTTCATGAAACATCCCTTGGTACAGTTCTCAGATGAAAAGGCACGGGACATGGTAGAGGAATTTATTGCTGGGAAAAGGGAAAAGTAGAAGGTGTTAAGTGCCAAACTCGGTCATTTTCTTGATAGACCTCTCAGACCACTCGTAAAAAGAATCCAATTAAATCCGAACATATTTACAGTGGCAGGTTTTGTTGTGACATGTGTTGCAGCCCTATTCATACCTCATAACTTAAAACTCGGTGGCTTGCTTATTCTCATTGGTGGTCTATTTGACATGTTTGATGGCATCGTGGCAAGAATCAACAGTAAGATTACACGATTCGGTGCATTCCTCGATTCCGTACTTGACAGATATTTTGATGCATTTCTTTTTCTCTCTATCGCATGGTACCTCACAGGGAAGGGCAACCATACAGGTGCCTTTCTCAGCCTTGGCACAATGTTAGGTGCTTTTCTGATAAGCTATGCGAGGGCAAGGGCAGAAGGCCTCGGTGAATCATGCCATACGGGAATCATGGAGAGACCCGAGAGGATTATCCTCTTAATATTCGCCACAATAACAGGATTGCTCATACCCATACTATGGCTAATGCTTGTCCTTACACATATCACGGTTGTTCAAAGGATCTATCATGTATGGAAACTGATGAATCGGTGAGGGGAAGGACATCAATGTGCTCAAAATAATTGCATCTTTTAATGGGGGAGAGATACAGGTCTTGCTTATTGCAGATCCCATTCTCACCCCTGGTTGCTCCGTAAGCAGAGCTTAAGGCATTTAACCCCGGAAAAGCCCTCTCAAGCCATGCCGGGTCGTTGTTGAAGTATTTGCAGTCCCTACAGGTAATTACTATTTACCACCTTATAGATACCCACGCCTTTATAGGCGTGGTGCTTTCATAATTCAAGCTCCGCTTGTCCAGTGTCTTCCTTTCCTTGCATTTCTACGTACTTCTTGACTAATATCTTCCGTCTGAATCGTGCTATCCAAACTATGTGATATTGAGTCTTATATATTGTATGCGCTGATTTTTTGAGCTTCAAGCCCCTATTATATCAACGCTTGGAAGACACTGGAATCTGCTCTCATCCCCGCCTTCACAGGCGGGGAGTTCCCGCTATATTAAAATAGACAGGATATAGTATTTTCGCTCATTCTCACCACGATACCATGTCCTGCCTTACAAACACACTACTCTGCCGTCTTGCTTATTGACACTTACTTATCCAGAAACTTCCGAATACTAAAATAGAAAGGATAAACCCCAACACGACATTAACAGCTACACCTATCGTAAACGCCCCAAAAGGTTTTTTGCCGGCAGCTGCCAACTCCCTGAATCTTGTAGTCAAACCGATGCTTAAGAAGCAGAAGATAAATAACCATGACCTGAGGTTTACGATCGATTTGACAAGCCCCGGTTTAACAATCGTATTGTAATCAACTTGGGAATAACCAGATGCGATTACTGTGATAACAATTGATGCAACAAGGAATCCGAGGACAAACTTGGGGAATCTCCACCATATCTCCATTGCAGATGGCCTTGCCCCAGCCTCTTCCTTTTCCCACTTCAAGGTTGAAATAAGGGCAAATGCAAGCGCCCATATCCCGACCCATATATCCCTCCCGACGACTTTCATGAGGGTAAAGGCCCTGATGGCAGGTTCTTCATTGCCAACCATGCTGCCGTAGGCAGATGCAGCTGCAAATCCTGCTGCATCAGCAAATTCGGATGAACCTACCCATGCACCTACCACAGCCGGATGGAAATTGAACAACCTCGAGAAAAACGGTATAAAGAATATCATGATGATAGCCCATACAATTACAAGCGTTATAGTAGTGGATATATATTCCTTTTTTGCCTTGACCGCACCACCTACTGCTATTGCTGCAGATACACCACAAATAGCCCCACCAACACCAAGTACAGCACCCATTCTCCTGTCAAGTTTAAAAATTTTTGTTGCCGCAAAATAAATAGTAAGGCATGTAGTAACAGAAATTATTGTCGCCTGCAAAAAAGCAACGGGGCCAGCCCATATTATTAAGGTAAACGGTAATGTGGCACCAAGCAGAACGATACCTGTCTTTATGTAGTATTCTACCCTGAAACCTGAATCCATCCATTTCGGCAATCTTGTAACATTCGATATTAAAAGTCCGAGTAAAAGGGCAACAAGTGGGGCCTCAAATCCATAATGCTTTATGGGTTCATATGCTCCGATTGAGAAGGTGATGATTGACAGGATATACAGAAAGATAAATGAGGGGATATACTCGGACTGTTTGAACCCTAATATTTTGGTACTTGCGCCAAGGATTACCAGCCAGGTGATGAACTGTAGTATATACCAACCAATCTTACCTGAGAAATGCTCGGCAAGTTGCCCGAAATCCGTCCATTTTGGTGGGAGAACACTGAAGGATTTGAGGAAGGGACTGCCTGCATAAAAAAACGCTATTGCCACTATCACTACCCCTAATCCGAGATATATCGCCCACCAATCCTCCTTTAGATATAGTTCCTTCCATCCCATAGGTTTTTTTTCTTCCATACTTTATCCCCCTTTCTCCGAAATGCTTTTCTTTTTAAGAATAAATGTTACACTGCCAATGAGAAAGCTCAATCCTGCTACAAATATCCATATACCATACCCACTCCACGGTGGAATTGTTCCCTTTAGAATAATACCGATAGCCAGTAATGTTATAGCTATAGCTGTAAAACCACCCCCACGAGCTTCTGCCACCTCTTTAGCTTCTGGCACAAGCAATATAGGGAAGTAACGCGCTATTAAATAAAAGATGAGTATGGCTCCAGTAACGCCACCTACTGTAGTAATCCATTCCATCCAGTAAGGAAAATAGGTAGCTACCCTTATAGGGTCAAAACCATAGAAGGCTATATTAATACGGTTCAGGGCTAAACCAAAGGTAACAAATATTGCTGCCCAGATTAGACCACTTTTGCTTTCCCTCCCCCATTGGCTTGCAAACATAATGAGGGGAAGCAGAATACCGATAATCATTTCGATGAGGAAAAGGATTGACTGGGTGCTCCCTTCAAATACCCTTCCAAAGGTATGTCTTCCCATGAGATCAATAATCTTCATAATGAAATATAAACCGAGTATCCAGACTGATGTACGGGCAATACCTGAGAACAGGCGGTAATCCAGGGGATGTTTAAATGCATGAAATACCCATGCCGAGATAAGAATTATCATGGATAGACCGCCTGCCACTGAAGAGACCAAAAAGAAGAGTGCAAGGAGATCTGAGCTCCAGAGGGGATGAATCCTTCCCGGCATAAGGAGAAAGAGTCCTCCCAAAGAAGACTGATGCATTACGGAAAGAAAAATACCGGCGCTCAGGATAACAATTCCGAGTGTGGTAAGCCCTCTCTGAAGACCCTTTAGGTTGTACCTCTCAGCATAGGCAGGCAGGAATTCGAGAATTAATACCCCTGTATAAAGCGAGAGACACCAGGCTACCTCAAACATAAAGGACGATGGATTGAGATAGATAAATACGTTATAGAACCGCTCAGGACGTCCTAAGTCCAGAAGGAGAAACCAAAGGGTTAAAGAATACCCTAAGAGCCCTGCAAGTACAACAGGCCGCAATAGAGGTTTATATTGTTTCTGATTAAAAATATGTACCACTGCGGATATTGTAAATGCCCCGGCAGAGAAGGGGATTAGAAACAGGTCAAAGAAGACCCACATACCCCACGGATATCCATTACTGAGATTAGTAGTAGCACCTAATCCTGCAATTAAACGGATAACTGCAACGACTAATCCAGCGAGAGTCAGGGCTAACAAAAACCCTCTACTACCCGAAAATAAAGGCTCATCTTTTGCTGCTACGGCCATCTTTTATTCCTCCTTTCCTTTGCTTAATTCTTCTCTGCGATTGGAGACCCAACGAATTCCGGCTAAAAAGAGTGCTAATATAGTAACGCCCGGCAACATTCCGCCCATGCTCGCGTATGAACGTGTAGTAACAGGCTTTGTGCCTACATCCGCTAAAGCCACTTCGCTAAAAGGTCGTGACGATAAGTAAAGGACTGATGTGCCTCCTACTTCTTTCTCGCCATAAATATGATTGATATAGAATCCCGGTCGCTTCTGTATGCGTAATCGGGCCTCTTCAAGCATCTTGTCACGTTCACCATATTTGATAGCCCCAAAAGGGCATGCTTGGGCGCAGGCAGGGTCTTTTCCACTATCAATACGATTGGCACAAAAATCGCATTTTTGTATAATGGGTTTCTCGAGCTGGCTCTTCTGCCATTCAAAGATTGGAACACTGAATGGACATGCGTACATACAGTACCTGCAGCCAATACATTTTTTACTGTTGTATTCTATAGTGCCATCTTTAGTTATATAAAGTGCCCCAACAGGGCAGGCAGTAACACAGGCAGGCTCTTTGCAATGCTTGCAGGCGTGTTTTATGTAATTAATTCTTACATCTGGGTAAGTACCTGATTCATAAGGATAGACAAAGGTGCGGAAACTCCCTTTTGCTACCCCGTTTGCCATCTTACAGGCAACAGTACATGAATAGCATGAAAGGCATTTAGAAATATCGATTAATAATGATTTCTCCATCTATGCAATACTCCTTTCTCCGGTATTTGTTAAATAAGCTGTATCTATTTTTAACCACTTTTCTATTAGCATAGCCAATTTGGTATAAAAACCTGCTCGATCAGAGGCCTCCACGTACTTCCTCCATATAGAAACCCAGGGCATTAACTGTTCAGTGAGGAAATAATGTTGTTTCTTACAGATATCGGATGCCTCTCCATAGCTTTTACTATCCTCCATCTCTTTTTTACATAGGCGGGTCATAAATTCTAATTCCACCAAAAGATAATCCGGCATTTCACGAGATTTTGGGGAGAGGGCAAACCCTGCTTTCTGATAGGTGTAAAGAGCCCTTATAGCAGGAGGACCATAGAACCACCTTTCTTCAGAATAAGCTGAGGCATATGGTGGAGCCAAAACCGAGGAAGTCGCATTGATAAAGAGACGCGTATATTCTATCTGTAAAGTCTGTAAAGTCTGTAGATTGTATTTTTCCTTCTGTATCTCCTCAATGGTCTTAACCATATCCTCTGTGGATGGTCCAAAATCCTCCAGTATACTCCTCAAGGTATTTAACCAGCCCTGCAATTCTGAGATCCACGCCTTAGAGGGATAGATAAAACAATGGGCAAATGCCCTATAGGCAAAAGTGCGGAGATAAGTAATTTCTGTGGAATCACCAGATCGATAGCTGATATCGTTTTGCATATTCATGCCTTGCTTACCTTCACTACAACCTCATTCCACATTACATTAGCCGAAGGATCAGGATTTTTAAGCATCTCCTCTATTGTCATGTCAGGGACTAAATCGCCCTCGTTGCTGCCCTTTCCGAATGCTACAGACATGCCTTTTCCCCTGTGACCGAAGCTATGGTCAATCGCCACACAATCAGACCGGATACCCTCTGAAGGATGAGCCTTCACCTTTATCTTTCCGGTTGTAGACTCAACCCATACATAATCACCATCCTTGATATTCAATTTTTCTGCCTCTTTGGAGTAAATTGTTGCAGTATTTTCAGGGTAGATTTCTATAAGCACAGGGATGTTCTGCGTCTTCATCATTCGCTGCCAGGGTGTGCGATAGATGATTAAACGATAAGGGTATTCCTTGTTCGGCATTACCTTCGGTTCTATCCAGTATGGTAGTGGGTCAAACCCTTTCTCTTTTAACAAAGAAGGAGTAAATTCGATTTTTTTGGATGGAGTTCCAAACTCTGTCTTTGGCTTGAATTCCTTATCTCCTGTCCATATTCCACCATTACTATGAATTTCTTTCTTTGTGGTACCGAGGGCCTCAAATTTCGCTTTTGAAAAGGCCTTCAGTGCCTCTTCATCTGGCACGTATTCCTTTAGAGCCATCTTCTTCAGGATTGAATACAAGACCTTTTTAAACCCCTTCGTATCATATAGCGGCTTTATTCCTTCCACGAGGGCCATCTGCGGATACATCGCATGATATTTACGCTCCTTCAGACCCTTTCCTTCAAAAAAGGTACCCTCCGGCAATACTACATCAGCAAGCTCTGTGAGTTCTGTCGGATAGATATCGCTTACCGCTATAAAATCTAATGTTTTTAAAGCCTCCTCTAATCGCAGTCGGTTCGGAAATGAAGGCAGATTATATTTCCAGAATAAGGCTGCCTTTACCGGATAAGGTTTCTTTGAGAGTATCCCCTGTGCAACAGTGAAGAAATTACCCTTTTTTGTCAAAGGATACCTTTCCATACCATCAATACGTTCTTTAATAGCCTTAGGATATTCAGGATATTTAACGAAATCCTTTTCTTTAGGGAGCTTCGGTTTCCGATCGAGGATACGTCCTCCAGGCCTGTCTATACTCCCTACCAGTGTATTCATGATGATAAAGCACTGTGCTACCCTGAAGGAGTTACTATATAGAGGGCCGCCTGCATCTCTCTTATGGGACGCAACTACAGCAGGTTTTGTGGTAGCAAACTCTCTAGCAATACGCACAATCCTACCGGCAGGAACATCGGAAATCTTCTCAGCCCACTCAGGGGTGTATTGCTGGACCCTCCCTTTAAGCTCGTTAAAACCGATGGTATATTTAGATATAAACTCGTGATCAAAGAGGTTCTCAATAATTATTGTCCTGATCATCGCCAGAAGCACGGCAAGGTCAGTGCCGGGTTTAATGGGTATCCATTCGTGGGCCTTAGAGGCGGTAATAGAAAGGCGAGGGTCAAAGACCACAAGCCTTGCCCCCTTCTCTAAGGCATTGTTTACTGCCCTTCCCCATTTATTCTTGGATTTCCCGGGACCATCCCAGCCGAAAGAAAGAATGTATCTTGAGTTCTCGTAGTCTACTGTGAAAGGCCTTCCTTTGCCCTTACCAGTGACCATGCTCTCCCATGCGATATCGTGGGGAACATCGCATGCGTTACTATGG
>Ga0210056_1004791_pt1 | contig 10451 bp, 10 predicted proteins | sample CryGeyCG2014_080_2_FD_183965 | JGI IMG/M metagenome (GOLD analysis project Ga0210056, IMG submission 183965) | Groundwater microbial communities from aquifer - Crystal Geyser CG07_land_8/20/14_0.80 (SPAdes) (version 2) | ecosystem: Environmental > Aquatic > Deep subsurface > Groundwater | place...
CATATAAAGTTTCACCTTGTAGCCTGATCGCTCCAAAGCAGCAGCATCGTCGGTAATCTCGTCTTTAAGCCTGCCCTGAGCGTTACCAGATTCTTCGCTACGCTCAGAATGACAGGAAGCGAAGGGTTCCTTATATGCTTGAGCAAGGAGAGAAAAGCGAAAAATCTGTGGAGTTTGGGCTACCCAAAGCTTGTGGCGTGGTAGAGTTTCCTTGACTATCCCATTATCCCCGACAAGCTTTATGGTATCCTTAGCCGGTACGGCAGCTACTGCGGCTCCAGTTTCCATAGCCATCTTTAAGCCATCCTCAATCAATCTCAAAGTCAAGAAAGGGCGGGCGCCATCATGAACCATGACCAAATCACAGTCCTTCAACTGACCCTGAAACAAGTTCAGGGCTTCCTTCACTGAATCTTGCCGCCTGGCACCACCAAGACAGAAGCTAACCTTGCACCAGCCCCTTTCCTCTTTTAACTTCTGCCCCAGCTCCCAATTTTTTCCATTGAGTGCGATGACTATCTGTTCAATAAGACTGCATCTCTCGCAAGCGTCTACTGACCAAGCCAATAGCGGTTTATCCCCTAGCAGAGCAAAGAGCTTATCTATTCCGCCCATACGCTGACCACTGCCGGCGGCAAGTATGATGGCTCCTACCTTTTTAAATTCCAAATTCTAAGCTCCAAACTCTGGTCCTGAAAGTTAAAAGTCAAAGATAAAAAATCAAAATGACAAATCAAAGTGCAAAAAGCTTTAACTTTCTTATTTTTGCTCTGTATTTTTGCCTTTTGCATTTTGCTTTTTAATTTCTCGTTGTAAGTCCTGACCTCAAAGCTTGAGCTACGGAGCCGGCCTGGATTAGCTCAATATCAACAGAGTCCAGAAATTGCTTCGAACTGCCGGCAACAGCAGGGGGAAGTTTAGGCATAAGGCAGTATTTGAACCCCAATCTTACCGCCTCAGCAATCCTTCTCTCTATTTGGGGGACTCCCCTGAGTTCTCCGTTAAGCCCTATTTCACCAAGAACAACCAACCCGGGAATTGGCTTGCGGTCGCTAAAACTGGAGGCAATAGCCAAAGCAACCGCTAAATCAATGGCTGGCTCATTGAGCCTCAGCCCCCCGGTAACATTAACTATGATATCCTGGTCAAAAAGCTTCAAGCTGGCACGTTTGTTCAGCACAGCAATTACCATCAGCAGCCGATTAAAGTCTATACCATTGGCAATACGTCTGGGCGGACTAAAGTTATTCGGATTAGTCAATGCTTGAATCTCTACAAGCAAGGGACGGCTTCCCTCGAGAGTTGACGTTACCACCGAGCCAATAATACCTTCCCTATATGCCGAAAGAAAAATTTCTGATGGGTTATCCACTCCTACAAGCCCATTATCCCTCATCTCAAACATTCCTATCTCATTGGTGGAGCCAAAACGATTCTTTGCACTGCGTAGTATGCGGTAATTAGAGAATGGCTCACCTTCAAAGTAAATTACGACATCAACAATATGTTCCAGCGTTCCTGGTCCGGCAATTGCCCCCTCTTTAGTCACGTGCCCGGTAATCAGGATAGGCACATCACTTTGCTTTGCCCAATGTTCTAACCGCAATGTACACTCGCGAACCTGCGCAATGCTTCCTGGTGCCCCGGCTACGTCCTCAAGATACATAGCCTGAATCGAATCAATAACCACCATATTTTGGCGGAGAGACGCCAGGAATTGTAGTATTGCCTCAAGGTCAGACTCAGAGAGGAAATATATGCCTTTTCCAGTTATGTTCAGGCGCTCGGCCCTGAGTTTAATCTGATTAATGGATTCTTCCCCGGAAATATAGGTAACAACTTTACTCTCCTCAGCCACCTTGGCTGAAGCCTGGAGTAAAAGGGTAGATTTCCCAATCCCTGGCTCTCCTCCAATAAGCACTAAGGAACCAGGAACCAAGCCACCTCCCAGGACACGGTCAAATTCGGCAAAACCAAGATTGAGGCGAAAAAAGGAATCCGCAGCTACTTCAGAAAGCTCTCGGGGTTTATTTCCTATAAAGTAATGCCCCTTTGGGAGTTTTAAGGCCCCCGATAAAGGTGAGGTTTCTACAAAGCTATTCCACGCTTGACACTCAGGGCAACGCCCCAACCATTTAGGACTTTCTTTACCACATTGCTGACAAACGAAAATGGGTTTTGTTCCAGGCACTTAGTACTCAATAAGAGCTAGCTTCTCCCCAGTCTTTACTATCTGCCCCGGTTTAATCGTCACTTCCTTAACTGAGCCCTTAACCGGAGACAATATAGGATTTTCCATCTTCATCGCTTCGATGGTGCAAACTAGCCCACCTTCCTCAACCGTATTACCCACAGTAACATTGACTGTTAGTATCTTTCCCGGTAGTGGTGCTTCAATTATTTCTTGTGCCATATCTAACTAACCTCCTTACTGGTTGAAAGCTGAAGACTGAGGGCTTTCATTGTTATTTTTTCTCCGTCACAATCTATTAACACGGTATCTCCGGCGACAAATTCACCGCGCAACAAGGCTTCGGAAAGCTGGTTTTCAACCAAATCCTGGATAACACGACGCAGGGGACGTGCCCCAAAAACAGGGTCATAACCTTTACTGCCCAGAAAATCTTTAGCCGCAGCAGTAACCTCTAAGATGATATTTCTTTCTTTAAGTGAGCTGGCCACCTGGCTGAGCATCAAATCAACAATCTGGCGGATATGTTCTTTATTTAAGGCATGAAACACCACAGTGGCATCAATGCGGTTAAGAAACTCAGGACGGAATATTCTCTTGAGTTCCCCAAGTACCTTCTCTTTCATTTTCTCGTATTCAGTCTGCTCTCTTTCCTGGCCGCCTTGGGTGGCAAAACCGATGCTCATCTCGCGCTTAATGAGCTCAGCGCCCACATTGCTGGTCATGATTAAAATGCTGTTGCGAAAATCAACGCGCCGTCCTTTAGCATCAGTTAAATGACCATCATCAAAAATCTGGAGCAAGATATTGAAAACATCAGGATGTGCCTTCTCAATCTCATCAAGGAGGATAAGGCAATATGACTTACGTCGTACTGCCTCAGTTAATTGACCACCCTCTTCATAGCCGATATAGCCCGGCGGCGCTCCCACCAAGCGAGCCACGGTATGGCGCTCCATAAACTCCGACATATCAAGACGAATTAAGGTATCCTCGCTACCAAACATGAATTCTGCCAGAGCCCGCGCTAATTCAGTTTTACCTACGCCAGTAGGGCCTAAAAATACAAAAACGCCAATGGGATGCCGTGGGTCTTTCAAACCAGCTCGACCTCTTCTTACCGCTTTGGCAACGGTAGTTATCGCCTCATCCTGCCCAATGATGCGGCGATGCAAAACTTCCTCCATCTGTAATAAGCGACTTGTTTCGTCAGTAGTGAGCTGCACCAGTGGTATGCCTGTCCACATACTAGCTACTTCAGCGATGTCCTCCTTGGTGACTGTAGGTTTATTCGATTCTTGTTTACCCTGCCAGTCTTTTTCTAAATCGGCAATTTTACCCATTAGCTGAAGCTCGCGGTCATGCAATTCAGCAGCATACTCATATTTTTGCGCTGACAAGGCTCCTTCCTTCTCCTTACGCACACTTTCCAGGGCCCGTTTGGCTTCAATTAAGCCTAGAGGAGCACTGCCACGCTTTAAGCGCACCCGAGAACCAGCCTCATCTATTAGGTCAATAGCTTTGTCAGGCAAAAAACGGTCCGGTATATATCGGGCAGCCAGGGAAGCAGCAGTTTGTAGGGCTTCGTCATTAAAACTTAAGCGGTGAAATTCTTCGTATCTGTGCTTGATACCCCGCAAAATATCCAGCGTTTCTTCTATAGTAGGCTCAACCACAAGGACAGGCTGAAATCGCCGCTCGAGAGCTGGATCCCTCTCTACATACTTGCGGTAGTCACCCAGTGTAGTAGCACCAATACACTGTATTTCACCACGTGACAGCGAAGGTTTCAATATGTTAGCGGCATCAACAGCACCCTCAGCAGCTCCAGCACCTACTATGGTATGCATCTCGTCGATAAACAGGATGCAGTTACCGGCAGTTTTTCCTTCCTCAATAACTCTCTTGAGTCTTTCTTCAAATTCACCACGATATTTTGTCCCCGCCACCAAAGCAGCTATGTCCAAGGCAACTATCCTCTTGCCCTGTAATACTTCAGGTGCCTCTCCATCTGCTATGCGCTGAGCCAATCCCTCAACAATAGCAGTTTTGCCCACACCCGGTTCACCTATGAGTGCCGGATTGTTCTTCGTGCGGCGACTTAATATCTGAATCACTCGCTCGATTTCCTTGCTGCGTCCGATAACAGGGTCGAGCTTGCCAGCGCGGGCTAAAGCAGTCAAATCTGTCGCAAGTTGGTCTAAGATAGGGGTGCGTGTAGCAGGTCGATTCATAGTACGGGCGCGCACAGCTTCCTGTTTACTAACTCGACTTAGCTCGTTGCGTGCCTGCTCTAGAGTAATGCCAAAACTCTCCAAAACATTGCAAGCCACTCCCTGACCTTCACGCAGTAATCCCAGCAAAAGGTGCTCACTACCTATATAGTTAGAGTTAAGACGTCGCGCCTCATCAACAGCAAGTTCAATAACCCTTTTCGCCCCAGGAGCAAGGTCAATCTCGCCACTAATACCTCTTTTTTCACCCTTTCCAGTGACAAATTCCACTGCAGCCTGTATCTTATTCACCGAGACACCCAGGTCATTCAAAACTTTGGTTGTTATTCCTGATTCCTCTGACACAAGTCCCAGCAATATGTGCTCGGTACCAATGTATGCGTGACCCAGCCGCTGTGCCTCTCCTTGCGCTCGTGTTAGTGCTCTGCGTGCTCCTTCAGAAAATCTTTCAAAACCAGTACCCATAATAACCTCAGTTCAGCACTTTTGCTTACCAATCAGCCTTTGAACATTAACAAGTATAAGATATGCTCTTTTTTTCGTCAACAACACTTGCCCAAAACAAGCCATCTCAAGCCAGCCTCTTGCATTAATCCACTGACTATATTATAATTCAAAATCAAGGGAAATGCGAGTTACTGGAGGTCAAGCAAAGGGAACTGAGCTAAAAATTCTCCCGGGACGCTCAATTCGACCAACAACAAACGTAGCGAGGCAGGCAATTTTCTCCATTTTGGAGAATAGCGCTGAAGGATGGGAGCGAGCTCTAGATTTGTATGCCGGCAGTGGCGCCTTGGGAATTGAAGCTTTAAGCCGTAAGACAGAGTGGGTTGATTTTGTTGACCACAGAAAGAAATGCTGTGATATTATAAAGCATAACCTGGAAAAAATGGGGATTATACATAAAGCCCATATTTATTGCTGCAGCGTAAAAAGAGCAATTAACTTCTTGAGCAATAAATACGACATCATATTTTTAGACCCACCCTACTCTGACCCCTCTACGAATGACTTATTAGCTAGGCTGGGCAAATCAAAACTGGCTGGGGAACATTCCATGATTGTGATTTGTCATGCTAATCGCTTTCCCTTGGGTCCCGAATACGACGGCCTGCATCTAGTCAAGGAACGGCACTATGGTGGCACGTTCATTTCTATATATCAGAAGGAGAATTAATTATGACAATAGGAGTTTATCCTGGCACTTTTGACCCCATTACTTATGGACACCTTGACATTGCTAAACGAGCGTCACTCTTGTTTGATAAGTTGATCATTGCAGTCTATGAGAATCCGGGTAAAAAGCCACTTTTTTCTCTGCAGCAACGGGTAGAGCTAATAGAGCAAGCAATAATTGGCTGGCCTAATGTGCAGGTTGAGCCTTTCCACGGACTTGCTGTTGATTTTGTACAAAAAGTAGGTGGCAAGGTTATGGTGCGGGGGTTAAGAGTTAGCTCCGACTTTGAACGTGAATTTGAAATGGCGCTGATGAATAAAAAACTAGCACCAGATATTGAACTGGTTTGTCTCATGACAAGTGTTCAATACCAGTTTCTTAGTTCCAGCTTGATTAAGGAGGTTGCCATGTTAGGAGGTTGTCTTGAAGATCTTGTCTCAGACCATGTTGCTGCTGCTCTGAGGGAAAAGTTTTCTTCTAACCTTGCTAAACTTTCCACGGCAAGGGTTAGATGATAAGATTAATGTAGCCGAATTTGTATTTAAGGAGGTATTAAAAAATGGCGTACAAAATTACCGAGGATTGCATTAGCTGTGGAGCTTGCGAGCCAGAATGTAAAAATCAAGCCATAAAAGAAGGAGAAACTATCTACGTCATTGACCCGGGCAAATGCACTGAGTGTGTCGGCTGGTTTGAATCGTCCAAGTGTGCCGAGATTTGTCCCGTGGATTCTTGCATCCCCGACCCTGAGCACAAGGAAACACGACAGCAACTTCTGGAAAAGTGGCGCAAGTTGCATCCCGGCGAAACGCCAGTAGTTACCTAGGTATTACTACGAGCAAAAAACGACTTGCCATAATCTGGTATACTGCCTAATTGTCGCCATAACGGTTGTTCGCTGTAAGATCTTATAGCAACATAACACCCGCCACAATGGTTGCCACAGGAAAAGTTTTCTATTATCTCTTTTTGGCTAGAATATTTGTTGCGATGCAGGGAGCAGGGAACAAGGCTGCCATCAGGCATGACAACAAGAAATTTCTTACCAGCCTGGCAATTTGGCATATAACCTTGCTCAAAGAACTTCAAGGTATCTAAAAGCACTCCTTTGGAGTTGGTTACATGAGTGGTTTTCTTTTTTAATTCTAAGAGTTCGTAAATGGTTTGACGTAGCAACTTCAGCTCTTCTCTGGTATTGATACAATAATCCTTATCTTCCGTTCGCAGTGGGGTATAGGCACTGTAGGAAATAGAAACATTCCAGTCTCTAGCTTTTTGCGCTAAAGGCAGGATATCCCTCAAATTAGCTCTTGTTATTGCTGAGTTCAGAATAATATTATGGTAACTAAAGCTTGCCAGCCGTGGAATTGTTTCCTCCAGATGTCTAAATAATCCACGATGTCGCCGAAATTCATCATGTCGCTCATCGGGGAAGTCAAGGGATACAGAAAATTGGTTCACACCAGCTTCGAACAACTGGAAATAATTCCTCTCATCTAATAACGCCCCGTTAGTAACAAGTATCAAGTATAGCAGTCCATTGGGTTGTTTAATAGCCTTAACTATGTCCGCTATGTCCTTGCGCAAAAGTGGTTCCCCGCCCGAGATCTGCACCACAGGCGGTTTCAGAAGCCGGACTAGGTTACCATAATCACGAGGTTGAAGCTGGTTCTCATCTTTTATCATGCCACCAAGGTCACAATGGCGACAATTGCAATTACAGGAAAGCGTTACCTCAAAGGAAACTACTAAAGGACGACCAGTCATGTAGTTACGAATTCCTTTCGCCATAAGCTCAATCCCCTGCCAGGGAGAAAAATTTGTCATCTCGAACCTCCTCAAGAATTACAATTTCTATCTCCATTTTGCGGCTTTACCGCAATCATATTACAGTTATCGAGCCTTGAGGGATACGGGAAGGAAATCAAAGATAAAAATGAAAAAAGCAAAATTTTTGACTTTTGATTTGTAATTTTAACTTTTGCATTTTGACTTTTGACTTTTGTGATCTTACCCCATTCAGAATTAGGGCAGATGAGAGCTTCCAACCGTTCGCATATCTTCAAGTATCTCAGTATCGGAATAACTAACATGGGTAAACTTATGTGTTCTTTATAACACACAGTATCCATATCCTCGAACCCGGCACTCCCTAGCATGTTCTTAAGGGTATCAGCAGTAAACTGGTTAATATGAAGCTCCCTTATATTCCACCATCGTTTTCGCAGGGTCTTTGCCAGGATACCCCCGAAATTGGGGGTCGCTACCGCCACCACACCTCCAGGCTTAAGTATTCTGTGAACCTTCTTGAGAATGATAAGTGGATATGGAACATGTTCCAGAACTTGCCATAAGGTAACTACATCGAAATAGCTTTCCGGAAATTCCACTTCTTCGAAAGATTTTGCTTCTACATCTAAGCTAAACTCCCTTCTAGCATATTCCGCGGCGTCCTGTGATAATTCAACTCCCCTAACAATATATCCCATTTTGGAGGCATCGAAAAGAAAAAACCCCTCGCCGCACCCTACATCTAGAAGATTTGTGCCGCTGCCATACTTTCTAATCAACTGCACTTGCGATTTAGCTGCCCTGAGTCGGCTTGTGCGGATAATAGAGGCATCATTGCTTTTCCTCTGAGAATAGTCTCCATTGATTTTGCCATTGCCCTCAATGGGGTTTACATATACAAGATGACAATTACGACACCTTACATGTCTGCCATATTTGCCACCTGGCAGCATATATACAGTCTCTATTCCCTTTTGAAAATCCCCGTCCGTTATATTGGACTCGAATAAAACGGTAAAATCGTCCTTCCCGCAGTTAGGACAACTTCGATATTCAAGTACTGAGTTCAATTTTTCTTGCTTTAATCCTCTCTTTATGCAAAGAAATTGTTTTTCTTAGCTTTCCCCTTTGGAAAAAGAAATGGAAAGACGTTTGGCTTTCTCATAAGCGGCGGCGATAGCCTCAAGTATACTGGAGCGAAGATTCCCTTTCTCTAATTGAAGAAGTGCTTCCGCCGTGGTGCCCCCGGGTGAAGTAACCATATTCCTTAGCTCAGCAGGATGTTTGCCTGTCTCTTGAAGGGTATGAACAGAACCAAGTATGGTTTGCGTGACCAATTTTTGGCTAATACTACGTGGCAGGCCAATATACACGCCGGCATCAATAAACGCCTCAATAAAAAGAAAGACATAAGCCGGACCACTGCCGCTTAAGGCTGTAGCCATGTCTAAATATCTCTCCTCAGCAACATAAATTTCCTCACCTAAAGAGCTAAGTAAGCGTTGAGCCATTTGTTTTTGCTCCTGGCCAACCCCACCAGTTGCTGTCCACACAGTCATGCTCTGACCAATTTGTGCTGGCATGTTGGGCATAGCCCGTATTACAGAGCGGTGATTTAGACCTTGACATAAGCTCGACAAACTGGCACCGGCTACTATGGATAACACTACTTGCTTGGGCGATAGATTCTTTATCTCTTCCATAGCTTGAGACAAATCTTGTGGCTTTACCGCCAGAACAATTAAGTCAGCGCCTTCTATTACCTTTGCATTATCAGCCAAAGTGCTAACCCTGTATTCCTTATTTAGCCACTCTCGCCGCCATGCGCTGACATCGCTCACTACTATATCCTGTGGTTCAGCTACCTTCCTGGTCAAGATGCACTTGACCATCGCTTCCCCCATAGTTCCACCACCAATAAAAGCTATTTTCATTCTCCTCCTTGTATTCTCTCTTTAATCCCTTGCCTTAACTATACACTTTCCGCTCTGTTATGTATCTTTCTACCTCGTGGGGCACAAGATAACGGATAGACAATCCTTGAGCCAGGCGCTGACGAATCACCGAAGAGCTAATCTCGATTACTGGCATATCAAGTTGGATAATATTGTTTTTTATCCCAGGTACAGAGGCTTCCAAAGAATCCAAATTTATGCCTGGGCTTATTCTAGGTGCCACCACAAAATGGCACATCTGGAGCAACCTATTTGGCTCTTTCCATGAAGGTAGGTCAGCTAGAGTATCTCGACCAAGAATAAAGAAAAAATTTGCTTCAGTGCCAAGCTGTTCTCTGAGCGCCACTAAGGTATCCACGGTATAAGAAGGACCGGAACGCTCCACTTCCAAGGTGCAAAGCTTGAAATGGGGATTGCCAACAATAGCCCGACGCACCATTTCTACTCGATGAAACGCCGGCGTGATGCTGCGTCCCGCTTTGAGCCATGGCTGTCCTGCGGGCACAAAAAGAACTTCATCGAGCCTTAGCTGCACTCTTGCTTCCTCAGCCAGAATAAGATGCCCTATGTGAATGGGGTCGAAAGTACCACCAAGAATGCCTACGTTCATTGTTTTACTTTTCTAGGTTTGGGACGAAATACGGCTAGCGATGTGTGGGGTAAAACCACTTCTTCAACCTTGTTCATTTCCCCAAGCATTTCCACAGCCTTGGTAGTCAACTCTAATATATCATAACCAGTAGCTGCCGAAATATAAAAGACAGGCAAATCCAGTCGGCTAAGAGCTTGCCTTATTTCAGGCAGATGAGCCTGAACTTCTGGCAGGTCTACTTTATTAACAGCCACGATTTTAGGTTTGCACAGCAAATTAGAATCATATAAAAGTAACTCTTTGTTAAGCATGTCTAAATCACTATAGACTGTAAAGGAGGTGCCATCCAGCAAATAAATAATTAACTTAGTCCTCTCCACGTGGCACAAAAACTCATTCCCTAGCCCTTTACCGGCATGAGCACCTTCCACAAGCGCTGGTATTTCAGCAACGACAAAATTACCCCTATCACTTTGCATAACTCCTAACACAAGCTCCCGTGTGCTAAAAG
>Ga0210056_1004805_pt1 | contig 10435 bp, 9 predicted proteins | sample CryGeyCG2014_080_2_FD_183965 | JGI IMG/M metagenome (GOLD analysis project Ga0210056, IMG submission 183965) | Groundwater microbial communities from aquifer - Crystal Geyser CG07_land_8/20/14_0.80 (SPAdes) (version 2) | ecosystem: Environmental > Aquatic > Deep subsurface > Groundwater | place...
ATAATCACGCCTTTTTCTTTCTGCATTTCAGCTTCGGGAAAAGTTGAATTCAAATAAATGTCTGAAACAACGTCAAAAATCTGCTTAAAATGCTTGGCATCGGATTTTGCATAATAACCCGTATATTCTTGAGCCGTAAAAGCATTATATTGCGAACCGATAGCGTCTAATTCTTTTGAAATATCAATTGCTTTCGGCCTTTTTGTGGTTCCTTTAAAACACATATGTTCCAAAAAATGCGAAATGCCATTTATCTTTTTGTTTTCATACTTTGATCCGGCTTCCACTAACACCAAAACAGTCACCGTAGGATTGTCCTTCATCGGCACGGTTATTACCCTCAAGCCGTTCTTTAAAACTTTTTTTGTATATTTCATTTTTAAATAAATTATTTATAAATATCATGACTGCCAATTGCGTGAAAACGTACCAAATCTCCCTCAATAAAAGTAAAGCCGACACGGTAATTATATGAAATAGAGAAAGCCCAATATTCTTTCATTGTCCCATGTAATTTATGAATTTTCAATTTTGGATCAAATGGATTATTTCGAAATAATTTCTCACACTTCAAAGCAGATTCCTTCGCCTCTTTAGGCAATTTTTTGAATTGCTTCATAAATTTTGGAGAATATTCTATCTTCATGATTTACATCAAATCCTTAAGAGATCGAAGTCTTTTGCCTTTTCCAGCTGAAAATTCTTTTTCGCTTGCCATAATATCTCTAATAAGCTTATCTTCTTCAAGAGCTCGAACAGCATCACGAAAAAACTCACTCACAGAAGTGTATTTATAATCTTTTATCATGCGATCCACATTCTTTTTTTGAAGCGGTGGCATTGAAATGTTTAATGTTGTTCTCATGCCCTAAGTGTAGCAAATTGTGCTACAGGATGTCAAGTTAACTTATCCCTCTTTCGTACTTTCGCAAGACTTTCGCAAGGACCATCCTTGCGAATTAAGATTCTATATGATTCATTAAGTAGCCTTTCTCTTTAAAAATATTCTGTTCATTTTTTGAAAAATTTTCTTGCATATTTTTTAATTTAATTTATTTTCTCTTTTAGATAATTTTTTAGTTCTTCAACTTTCACTCTCTCTTGATTTCCTGTATCCCTATCACGAACTGTGACAGTATCATCAGTCAAAGTATCAAAATCCACCACAATACAATAAGGTGTGCCGATTTCATCTTGCCTTCTATACCTTTTACCAATATTCCCATTGTCATCCCAAATTACTCTTCCAAACTCTGCTTTCAACGGCGCAAAAACTTTTTCATTAGCATATTCAACCAAATCTGACTTGTTTTTAAGTAAAGGTGAAACTGCACAAATAACTGGCGCGATGGAAGGTTTAAATTTTAAATATGAACGCACCTCCCCGTCTTTCTCATCTTCAGAATAAGAAGAAAGTAAAAGAGCAAGAACAGCACGATCAACTCCAAAAGTCGGCTCTATAACATGCGGAATTATTTTTTCATTATTCTCTTCATCAATATAATCAAGTTTATGATTTTTTAAATCAAAATCCGTTCTATATGCTAAACCAAAAAGTTCTTTTTGCCCGAAAGGATATTCAAATTCAAAATCAACAGTCCGGCTTGAATAATGCGCTCTGTCGCCTTCGGGAATTTCAATATCATGCACCTTTTTCATATCCAGTCCGATTTCTTCCATCCATTCAAGCATTTCGTCTTTCCAATATATAAAATATTTTTCCCAATCTTCTTTTCTGACAAAATATTCTATTTCCATCTGCTCGAATTCCCGAACACGAAAAAGAAAGTCTCGCGGAGCTATTTCATTCCTAAAAGCTTTGCCAATCTGCGCCATGCCGAAAGGAAGTTTCGGATGAAAAGCGTCAACGGTATTTTTAAAATTCACAAACATTCCCTGGGCTGTTTCTGGACGCAAATAAGAAACTGCAACATCTTCTTTTTTTGCCCCAACTTCTGTTTTCAGCATTGTGTTAAATTTTTTGCCATCAAGGGGATCGGCAAAATTCGCAACATGCCCTGCCACTTCCCAAACCTTGCTGTTCATTAAAATAGCCGCATCAATGCCGTACATATCTCGGCGAGAATCCACAAATTTTTTCCACCAACTTTGCTTGATATTGTTTTTCAAAGCCAAGCCGAAATGTCCCCAATCATAAGTCCCCGCCAATCCGCCATAAATTTCAGAACCGGGAAAAATAAAACCTCGCCTTTTACAAAGTGAAACAATTTTTTCCATTAAATCATCTTCTTTTTTGTCTTTTATATTTTTCATATTATTCAACTACCCTATCTCCGCCCGCCGGAAAAACAGAATCATTGGAAAGCCTTATGTTAAGGGAAGCTTTGTTAACCTGCACATCAACATTAGCAAAATCATCGTGCCCGGTCAAAACTGCGTCATTTATAATAACTGGAGAAGTTCCCACTTGCGAAAGCGAAGGAATAAATGCGATCTGGAAAGACACTTCCCTCCCTGCGTCGGTAATACCAGCACCCTTGGAAATTCCGCCAATATTCCAAATTATTTCCTTAGTGGAAGCATTATAAGCCAGATCTTCGCTCGAAGGCGAGATTGAACCCATGAACCTAGTCCATGATGGAAGCGTTGAGGTAATTTTCGCTTTTGAAATATTGTTTGCAGTATTTGAAAGAGTCCACATAATTGTATAAGTCGTTTCCTGTTCCACCTTCGGCGGAATCGGACCGGTATTGGCGAAGGGACCGGAATAATACAATGCCTTGGCAGAAAGACCAGCATCGGAAATAATTCTCACTACTTTAGATTCTGAATTATCCAACTCTTTAAATGCATTACCCTCAAGCGGTTGCTTGCCGGCTATGGAAATTTTTACGTCAATTAAAGGCTCGGACAATATTCCGCTTGCGGCGGAGAAAAGAGAAAGTGGAGACACGGAAAAAACTACAGATCCGGAGTCGCCGGGATCCACTTCCGCAAAACCATACTGAGAATTCTTGTCCCAAATTATCGTATCCTCGGAAGAATTGTAAAATCCTTGCTCTGCAGTTATTGTTTTGCGATTTACCGCATTTCCTGAAATTTTCGCCCGGATTTCCAAATCATTTATTTTTGTTTCTAAATTGTTCGCCCAGCGGATTTCCCCATGGATTGCGGTTTTTGAATCCGCCGCATATTCTCTCTGATATACGCCGTTCACAAAAAGCTTCGCTTCAATAAAAGGCTTTTCTATCATAATAGTATGTCCTAATGAGTTAAAAACAACTCCAATGTTTGATTTATCGGAATTGCTCTGCGATCCGCTGAAAATATGAAAACTTTTTTCTTCTCCGTCAAAAACATCAACCATTTTCCCGGCAATTGAAATATTCCGCTCGGCGCCGGAAGAAAGATCTCCCAAGTTCCAGACATTGTCGCCGAGAGAAGGCGCTGGTTTGGCGGATATAAATTGAAATCCAGCCGGATAGTCAAGCTTGAGAAGTATTTTTGACGCTGATTTCGTGGCATTCAACGTTGCTTTTACATTAAGAGTAATATCTTGGTTTGGACTTGCCTGGTCGGGAGCATCAATTGAAAGATTTATCGGCGCAGAACTTATGGAAACCTCGTATGGTTTTTCCTTTACGAAAATGGCGTTGGAGCCTTCTATCCTGTATTCAAGAGAAATTTTCACCGGCCTGATGCTTCCTTGTTCGCCAAAAAGCACAATTTTTACATTTTCATTTCGCACTCCGCCAGCCGGTATAGTTCCCAAAGAACTGCGGAAACGTTCGGTGTCTTGAGATAAATCACCGGAGGAACCTTTGGGATATTCCACCAGCAAATCCGCCAGCTCAAGCGGGGAATTATTTTTATTAATAATTTCAATCTGAAGCGGTAGCTCTTCCCCGCCGGCCGTAAAAGCGTTTCCAAGCACGGAAATATCAATATTTTCATTAGAAACCGTATTGCCTCCGATGAAAAACATATAAAAGGCGAAACCAAGCGCCAAAACAAAAAAAATTATTGAAAAAATAAAAAATTTCTTAAATATGGATGTTTTCATAAAAAATTTTTCTTCTGCGCCGATTTCGGCTTCCTTTTTCTCCCAGGAATCCGGCACATCGCTTTTTGGCTGGCGGGAAAATCCACCGTAGGATATGTCCTGCATCTTAAAGTTCTTGCTGAAAAGTTTGCTCTTTAATTTTTCCAGCCTGTTTAGTTTCTCCTTATCATTTAGCATATTCCAATTATATCACAACTTACAAGTGCGTTTCGCGAAGAGCTTTATTTATTTCAGAAAGAATTTTTGCGCGGCTTTTCCCAACTTCAAAAATCAAATTTTTCTCAAACGGAGATTTAACAAGATTTTTTAGAAGTTCATCGCCGCCAATATATCCTAAATTACTTAATATTCTAAGCACAATAATAGCTTCAATATTCCGCAAATCTTCTTTTATCCTAGATTTTTCCAAAACAGACAGACCCATTACCAAATCGGAAAAAAGATCTCTGTTCGTTTCCTCCCCAGCAAGCAGGCGTTTCAGCAAGCTTGAAATATTTGCGAAAACTTCAAAAGTTTCCGGCCTCTTGGAAATATTTTCCAGCATATTCGTTTTGGACGCATTTGTTATTCGCCAAAAATCTTTTCCGCGGACTAGATCAATTTTCACATAAGAAAAATCCTGGATGACAAAACGCAACTTGGAAGACATCTTCCGCACGCCCTGCGCCGAAGCATAAATCATTCCCAAATCGCGCGTAAAAATGGAATAATATTTTCCGGTTTCTCCAAAATTTTTATTTTCTAAAATTATTCCCTCTGTGTGATAAATGTGATGCATTTATATTTTCAACATTTTTTCTAAAACTTCTAAAAGCTGTGGTAATTCATAAAAACCATCATGCCCAGCCAAATGACCTCCATTTGGAACAGAAATCAAATCGCAAGAAAGATTTTTAGATAAATATTCAGCATCAGAAAATGGTACATTTGGATCATTATCTCCATGAATAATCACAAAATTATTACAAGTTGTTTTAATTTTTTCAAAATCGAAAGATGTATCTAAAAATTTATTTACTTTCTCATACCCACCTCTTTCTATTGGGAAAGCTGGTCCAGAAACCAGAACAACCCCACTAATCTTTACACCATTAAGAGTTTCTAAATATCTCAAAATAATCGGTGACCCTAGAGAATGTCCAACCAAAAAAAATTCATTATTTGGTTCACCAACAGCATCAACTATAGTTTTAACCCATTCGTCTTTCTCTGGTTTCTCAGGGGTAGGCATAGGTAATGCACATGCATAAATATCTTTTTTAGCTAATTCACCCATTAACCAAGGTCTCCAATCACCATTCGGCTGACCATCAAAACCATGTATAATAAATACTTTTTTCATAATTTTATTTTAACACGCTTTTAATACATTCACCAATTCAATAACCCCACTATCTACATTTTTATGCGATCGCTGAATTATGTAGATGGTTTATTGTTTCTTCTGTAAATTATAAATTTTGACTCCATCATTAACACCTAAAATTTTTAATCTTTCTTCAAATTCTTTAGGTAATGGGCCAAAACCAATCCAAACACTTTTTTGAATCATTTCGAAACCCCAGTTTTTAATCTGAGCCCTAATCCATTCCCTAACTTTTTTCTTTTTTTCCGGTATATCAAAAATTATAAAAATTTTTTGGGTCTTAAGTGGCTTTGTTTTTATTTTTCTATATGGATTGTTATAAAGTGCTATACCTTTCTTAGAAAGTAAAAAGATATCATTTTTATCTTCCAATATCCCACGTTTTTTTAATCTATAAATATTTTGGTGATAAGTTTTATTTGAAATTTTATTTCTTCTTTTGACCCGCTCCCATAAAATTCTTTTTCTAATAGAATTAGAACGACAAGAAAACAAAAAAGCAACAAGTTCATCAGTAAAAGTTGTTTCGTCTAAATAATACCCCATAGTCCAAATATAGCATACTACATTTTTAAGCGATAGCAGAAAAATGTAGATGGTTATTTTAATGTGTTGTTTACTAAATTAAACAATTTCGCCGGATCATTAATAATAGCAACAGGATTTCCTTTTTCTAATGTTTCCTTGCTGTGAAGTCCCCAAGTTACTCCGATTGATTTTGCTTCACACTTTTTGGCTTCAAGTATATCCCCTAATGTGTCGGTTATATAAACTGCGTCTTTTGGTAAAATATTATATTTTTTTAATAAACTTCTGATTCTATCTGCTTTACTCAAATCAAGTTCCGAACCTAAAATATTAGAAAAAATAGAAAGAACATCTCTTTTTTCCAAATAACTTTTTATGTAAGAAGAGGGAGTCGAAGAAATAATGGCAAGATTATATTTACCTGAAAGATTTTTAATACTTTCAATTATATTTTTTTCCAATTCTTGCTTAGAATCAATCGTCCCGGCAAAATCAAAAATGACAAGCTTTTGCATTTTATTTCTCAATTTTTACTTTAAATAAAATTTCGTCAATTTTTATTTCTTCGCCGTTGTTTTTTTTGAATTCTATCTCTGAAGCCAAAACTGTTTTCTTTACACCAGATTCAAATTCCTGAATTATTTTTTTGCCTTTTTCATCTGTTTCAATAGAAAGTAAAATTATATCGCTCGGCGTAAGTCCAGCTTTTTTGCGCATCTCTTGAAGAGCACGCACTAATTCTCGGCAATTTCCTTCTGTTTTTAATTCAGAATCAATATTAGTATCAAGCACAACATTAGGTTCTAGGTTCGAGGTTCGAGGTTTTAGTAATATTTCTTTTACATTTAATTCTTCTCTTATAACTTCTGCGTATTCAACTCCTAATCCGCAATTTTTAATTTCCAATTTGCCCAACGGCTGGCGAACCGGAATTCCAGCTTTTTGTCTTGCCTGCAAACCAAGACTTATAATTTCTCTAGCTTTCTGCATTTCTATTATAAGAGAAGGCTTTTTTGAAAATTTATTGAATATTTTTTGAATAAAATTATTTTTAACTTTTGGCCAACTTGCCAAATGCACACTTTCTTCATCACCTTCATCCCCGCCTTCTTCGGGGTAAATTTTTAATTTCTGCCAAATATCCTCCGAAGCAAATGGCGCAAAAGGCGCCATTATTTTTGCCAGATTTTTTAAGACGAAATACAAAGTTTCTTTTGCCTCTTTGTCGCCATTTTTTATCCTTTCTCTCGAACGGCGCAAATACCAAGTAGAAAGATCACTGATAAAATCTTTTATAGCTCTTACCGGTTCAAGTAATTTATAATTGTCTAAATTTTTCACGCACAAAGAATTCAACTCATTCAATCGCGCAATAATCCATCTATCCAAAATATTTTCACTTGGCGGTTTAGCCGCCAAGTTATTTTCCAGTTCTTTATCCCTGTACAATTCATAAAAAGCCAGAACATTGTAAAGCAAACCGAAAACTTGGCGGTGCAATTCTAGAACGGTTTTCTCGTCAAAATTTTTGGATTCTCCCGGCTGATTCACCGAATACATCCAAAGACGAAGCGAATCTACTCCATATTTTTCTATCATTTCCCACGGGTCAACAATATTACCGAGAGACTTAGACATTTTCTTTCCTTTTTCATCAAGCAACAACCCTAAACAAATCACATTTTTGTATGCTTTTCCTTTTCCCATCAAAACTCCAACTGCGTGCAAGGTGTAAAACCAGCCTCTAGTCTGATCAATAGCTTCAGAAATAAAATCCGCTGGATATAACAAATCTACTTTTCTTTTCACCCTTCCTTTTGGGAAGGGTTGAGGAGGGGCCTCAAATGGATAATGATCTTGAGCAAATGGCATTGATCCTGAATCAAGCCAGCAATCCATCACTTCTTTTGTCCTAACTAATTTTCCGCCACAAACTTGCCCCGCTATGGCGTGGGTGCAAACAAGCTCTAATTCATCAATATAAGGCTTGTGCAAATCAAGTTCGTAATTTTCATTGTGCGGAAGAGGAATGAAGTCTAATTTTCTAATTTCTGCATTTTGAAGAGCAACAAGTGGATCATTGACACTTGATAAATCACTTAATGATAAACCCTTTATAACAAAACTAAGGGCTCTAGTGGCACCACCATGTCCAATGATAAGAATATTTTTTTCAGAATATTTATTCTCTAAATCATGAATAAAATCACCAACACGTTTAATTACCTGAGTAAAGCTTTCTCCGGCAGGTAAAACTTCAGCTGGATTGTCTAAATAATCTTTTTCATAATATTTTTTAAATATTTCCATTTCTTCCCCGTCAAAAATAGAACTAGTCTCCCATTCTTGAATCCGTTCATCATAAATAACTTTTTTTAGTGGAAAATCAATTTGTTCACATGTTATTTCAGTAGTTTCTCTTGCCCTTTCAAATGGAGAAGAAATAATTATATCAATTTTTTCTTTAAAATTTTTAGAACTTTCTAAAACTTGCTCTTTTCCTTTTTCTGTTAATTGGGCTTTATGATATGAGTCTTTATGGTGAGTATAACCAACATTACTTTCTGCCTCTCCGTGCCTTATCACAAAATATTTATTTCCAGATTTTTTTGTTTTATTTTTTAAATCTTCAATACTTCCAATCACTTCAAAATTCTTGCATTTATCGCAAGTCCAAACTGGAAGCGGAGTTCCCCAATATCTTTCGCGGGAAATCGCCCAATCTTTTATTTCACGCAACCATTCTCCAAATCTTCCATCTTTTATATGATTTGGCTCCCAATTAATATCTTTATTCTCAGAAATTAATTTACTTTTTATTTTTGGATCAGACATTCTGATATACCAAGAATCTCGTGCATAATAAATCAGCGCAGTGTGACAACGCCAGCAATGCGGGTAGCTGTGTTCGTATTTTTCTTTTTTAAATAATAAATTCCTGTGTGCCAAATCTTTTATGATATCTACGGCAACTTCTTCATCTCGCACAAATCTATTTTCCAAAAACCCAGTTCCAGACAAAAACTTTCCGTCAAGCCCGACTAAATGATGTTTTGGCAATCCAATTTTTGTTCCCAATTCAAAATCATCTTGACCGTACATTACAGCTGTGTGCACAACTCCAGTTCCATCTTCTGTTGTTACAAAATTTGCAGGATAAATCTTGTAAGCTTTTTCTAATTTGGATTTTTCATCTTTGGAGATATTATTTTTCAAAAATAAATAAAGTGGTTCATATTCCAAGCCAATCAAATCTTCGCCCTTCAATTCTTCAATAATTTCATAATTGCCTTCAATCACAAAAAGCCGTTCTTTAGCTAAAATCAAAAACTCATTTTCCTTTTTTATTTTTACATAAATAATTTTCTCCCCGACAGCCAAAGCGACATTCCCTGGCAAAGTCCAAGGGGTTGTTGTCCAAGCAAGAATGAAAGTATTAGCCCCTCCCAAACCCTCCCCAAAGGGAAGGGCTTCTAATCCTTCTCCCTTTCCTTTGGAAAGGGCTGGAGATAGGCTTTTAATTTTAAACTTCACATAAACAGATAAATCTTTCACATCTTCATAACCCTGCGCAAGTTCATGCGAAGAAAGTGCAGTTCCGCAACGCGGACACCATGGCACAACTTTGTAATCTTTATATAACAAATTTTGTTTATCAACTTCTTTTATCACATTCCAAACTGATTCTATATAATCATTGTGATAAGTTACATATGGATTTTCCTGATCAACCCAAAAACCAATTCTTTCTGTAAATTTTTCCCAAAGATCAACGTACTCCCAAACACTTTTTTTACATTCTTGATTGAATTTAGCAATTCCATATTCCTCAATGTCTTTTTTGGAAGTTAAACCGAGTTGTTTTTCAACTTGAAGTTCAACTGGCAAACCATGAGTATCCCAGCCGGCTTTTCTGCGAACATAATATCCCTGCATAGTTTTATATCGCGGAATAACATCCTTAAAAGCGCGAGCTTCCAAATGGTGAATTCCCGGTTTGCCATTTGCCGTCGGCGGACCTTCGTAAAAAACAAATTCCCCTTTTGGAGAAGATTTTTCCAAAGATTTCTTAAAAATTTTATTTTCTTTCCAAAACTTCAAAACTGCCTCTTCATGCAGGGCAGATTCTGATTTCATATTATTTTTATCATCCATAAATAAGATATTAGCAAAAAAATCAATTTTTTCCTACATCCTCTCCGGTGCTTGGATGCCGAGCAGATACAAACCGTTTTTCATTACAATAGAAAACGCCTCGGTTAAAGCGACTTTGTAAGGCGAAGTTATATCGTCTTTGTCTATTATTTTTGTGTTTCCATAATATATATTGTATGCGCGGGCAAGCTCTATCAAATAATTTGCAATATGATGCGATTGATAATTTTCTGCCGAATGCAAAACTATTTCAGGAAAACGGTAAATTAATTTTTCTATTTCATAAATTTCTTCTGGCACGTCTATAAAACTCGGAACAATTTCATCCATTTTTGCTTTTTCTAAAATAGATTTAGCCCGCG
>Ga0210056_1004807_pt1 | contig 10433 bp, 6 predicted proteins | sample CryGeyCG2014_080_2_FD_183965 | JGI IMG/M metagenome (GOLD analysis project Ga0210056, IMG submission 183965) | Groundwater microbial communities from aquifer - Crystal Geyser CG07_land_8/20/14_0.80 (SPAdes) (version 2) | ecosystem: Environmental > Aquatic > Deep subsurface > Groundwater | place...
AAACCATATTCCAGCATCAAATTTGCAACTTCTTTTCCTATTCCTTTTCCCCAGTATTCCTTTTTTCCTATGATTATTGAAAAGTCGGCTGTTCTCCATGGATTGAATATTCTTAAAAATCCTGTCTCTCCCAAAACTTCATCCTTTTCTTTGTCTACAATAACGAACCATATTGTATCCTCTGTTTTCTGCATCTTTTCATAAAATTCCTCAAATCCCTTTTCCGTCATTGGATAAACCTCACCTATAATGGATCGGATCTCCTCATCATTACACCATTCAGAAATAGCTTTCAAGTCATCTTTCTCAACGGGTCGTAAGTACACACGATTACCTTCAAGAAATTTGTTCATCTTTTTACTCCTATCTTAATATAGTATTTCTCTCAAGTACCTTCTTTTTGGTAGATGACCTCTGCTTTTTTGCTATTTTTTAATCTGCACTCTTTTTCAGCAGATTTACTCCTATCGTATTATTTTACCTAAATTGAGTGATTTTTTATCAACCTAAGAAATTTTAGCACTTTTTTAAAAAAACAAATTACCTTACATAAAAATTACCCTTTCAGAACCCCTCAAATTTCAACGAAAATAATCTACTAGTAGAAAAGTATCAAATCAGAGTGACTTGCGCGTTCCAGGGGCATTTGCGTGCGGTATATTTGACTAATATAAAACGAAATAGACCATAATTTTCAATAAGAAAGAATTTCAAAAATGTTTAATTTTAACAAAGTACTTAACAGAAATATAACAGTATTGAAAAGATATTCTAAGGTAGCAGTTTCATATGTATCTTCAAACTGCCGATAATCTAAATGGACTCAGTGAAGAAGAAAGAAAAGTTGCAATTCAATTTAATGGAAGGACATTATTTCTCATAACTTGGACGAAAAAGTAAAGAGATTAAAATATTTGTAACCCCCACTAATTCAGAAAACACTATAAAATTTGATAAGTTAGAAAAGTTTTTTAAAAATTCTTTAAAAAAGTGTAACATTTTTTGGAAATCTGGAGTCTTATTATATGAGAAGAAATTCTCAGAAAGGAAGTAGTGCAATATGAGAGTATTTAGCTGAAAATCAATGCTGGTGAAACAGGTTGTTGGTGTGAAAATGAAGAAGCGGCATCAGGAAGGTTTTGGCAAGCAGAATCTCTAAGAACTGGTGGTTAAAAATTTGAAACATGTTGCAGGAAGTTTACAGCACCAGAATCTCTTAAAAGTTTAGCCTTGTTTAAGGGCGTTTAAAAAATAAAAAATTTAACAGGAGGTAAAATAATGGGAAACGGAATTCACACAGCAACAAATGTGTCGAATGTTTTAAATTGTCTCAAGAGCAATGGCAAAACCTTCGTTGGGCGATATTTTGCAGTTGTCAATACCTGGAAAGCATTAACGAGAGCTGAAGCGCAAAATATTTCTGCTGCTGGTATATATATTGTATCCATCTGGGAAGATAGAGACGGAGAAGATCCTTCTTATTTTTCATATTCGAATGGGAAAAGCGATGGCAAAAACGCTTTTAATTATGCTGCAAATCTTGGTCAGCTTGCTAATACCCCTGTATATTTTGCTGTAGACTTCGATGCTAAATTATCTAACAAGCAAAGCATTTTAGACTATTTTAACGGAGCTAGAGATGGTTATTTGCAATATCTTCACGACCGTCACGAATTTGGATTACCAGAAATTTATTACAAAATCAGTGTTTATGGAAGTTATGATGTATTAACATGGTGTAAAGACCAGGGCATTGCTACCTACTTTTTCCAGGCATATGCTCCAGGATGGAGCAGTGGCAGAAATGCTAATCCCTGGGCTGGCTATCATCTAAGACAAGTTGCTTCAAACCAAAGTTTATGTAGTATTAATGTAAATTTGGATGTGTCAAGTGGGGCTGCCGGTGGATGGAAATATTGATACTTAATTAGAGAGGTAAAGTATGAAGAAAATTTTGTTGATTTTAATATTATTGCTTACATTTTTTTCTGCATGTAGCAAAAAAGTAACTTCTCCTTCTGAATTAACCCAAACATACAATTTTGATTCAATAACTATATTTGATATAAATAATGGCTGGGCTATTAATGAAGGGGAAGGAGAGGTGTATAAAACCCAAGATGGAGGCAAATCCTGGGTGGATGTATCTCCTAAAAATAAAAGTTCCATTTTTTCTTACAGTTGGTATTTTATGGATCCATACACTTCATGGGTTCTCTACTCAGATACCTTTACCTTATATTCAACCGAAGACGGAGGAACGCACTGGAAAAGTAATAAAGTGCCTTTCGATTCAGCAATTCTATTATTTACTCGTTCTGGTAATTCATTTATAGGGTGGGCATTAAAGAGTTATGGCATGGCATCGGGTGATGAGCCTGTAGATTTGTATAAGTTTGAAAATGATTCCTGGATGCTTGTCTCAAAGGGAGAAATGCCTCAAGAAAACAGGAAAAATGCTATCCCTTGGACTGACGAGAAAAATGGCTTTGTAATGCTTCCTGATATGTTGACTGGTTTTGTCACGATTGAATACCGTTCACCTGGTGATTACGGTCTGTATGCTACAGATGATGGTGGTAAAACCTGGCACAGAGAAAGGCTTGGCAAGTTGGAAAGCAAGAAGGATGAATTCTTTGTTATGTATGCTCCTAAACTCTTGCATTATGGAACAAAAGTAGCTGTAATTTTACCAGTTTTGTGTGAAAAAATAAGTAGCAATCATATGAATTATTCAATTATTTTCTTTTCGAAAGATGCAGAAGGAACAACGTGGCACGAAGAATCTACTCTTAAAATAAAAGAAAGGGTTATCTATATGGATATTGAGGATCAATTCCATTGGTGGGTCTTGACAGAAGGTAATCTGTATAAAACTGAGGATGGTAGGAAAAATTGGGTTGAGATTTCCTCAATAAAAGGTGCGGTTCAGATTCAATTTATAAACTCTAAAACGGGCTTTGCTCTGGTTAAGAGTGATAATAAAACTGTACTACTTAGAAGCGATGATGGTGGAAACTTCTGGAAGGTTGTATATCCAGATTGAGTTATTATTTAGAGTTGTGTTTTTAGCTTCAAAATTCTTTCAAGAAACTGAAACTTTTTGAAGTTTTAGACCCTTAAATCCTTTGTAACCTGCTGCGATTTGTTCAGCAGGTTACTCTTTTGTATCCGCACTCTTTATTAGCGGATTTATATATGAGAAAAGAATTTTTTAAAAAATTCTCATGAAAATATGGAACTTTTTTGTGGGTTTGGGAGTCTATATATATGAGAGAACAAGAATCTCTCAGAAAGGAGATGGTGGCATATGAAGAAAGTAGTCCAGAGTAAAAAACTTAAAGTGTTTTTGTTGGTGCTTATTGTTGTAGGACTTGGCATAGTCATTTATGGCATTCCAGTTATGTTAATGAAAAATAAATCTGCTAACAAGATTGTTACAAATCAGGGCACTGAATTAAACCAATCCACAGTTGAGATCAAAGCCGTTTATTTAATGCCAGTTACCGGTGGGCAGATTACCAAAGAGGACTTAGCAGCTTACCCAGAGATTTTGCCTGTAACTGATTTTGAAACATTGACTTCTCATACCAATAAACACATTGCTATATGGATTGATAAGGATGCGGTAGACCTATTACCCGAAGGATGGCTCAACCAGGAGCCTCAGAAATTTTATCCTATTATAGTAGTTGGTTATAGTAATGCACTTTATTCTATGCGTGAAAAATTGCATTTGCCAATGTATGGGCCCTGGGTTGATTGGAGTAAACAGAAATTAGAGCCTGGTTTTAGCGCCTGGATGATAAAAAGAGACGACCCCAGTGGGATGTCTGCTTTTATGAAAGGCTATGCAGAGCCAGTCACTGCTGAACGCATTTTAGAGGTAAGCAATGAGCTCCTCAAGAAGAGCTTATCCATTATTGAGTATAAGAATACTCAATACGGTTTTGCTTTTTCGTTACCTTTAACCTGGCAAGGTTATTCCATAGCAGGAGATAAATGGGAAGGGGAGGCCTCAGTTCAAGGAAGCGATGTGGTTGTTGAAAAAGGGCCAATTATATTCATAAGGCACCCGCAGTGGACAAAAGAAAACCCAAGACAGGATATCCCGATAATGGTTTTTACAATTAGTGAGTGGAATGAACTTCAGCAGGAGAAATTCTATCTTGGCGCAGCGCCAATCTATCCTACAGAACTTGGGCGTAACAGCAAATATGTATTTGCACTTCCTGCACGCTACAATTTCGCATTCCTGCCAGGATTTGAAGAGGTTGATGAAATATTTCAAAGCAAACCTCTCAAAGCATTCTGAGAAGTGTATAATTTGAAGTTAAAGAGTAGTAGAATATAGTTGGAAGGAGATGGTTTTATGAAAAAAGCGTTCTTGGTAGTAACTCTAGTTGTGCTTTTGATAAGTTTTGCAGGGTGTCGTAAAGAGCAAACAAGCATTACTCCAATTAATCCTATTCCTCAAGAACAGGCAAAGGTTGTTAAAATTGATTCTGATCCAGAGGGAGCTACTGTATCAATTGATAAGGAAAGGGTTGGAAAAACACCTTGTGAATATTCCCTTATCTACGGGGAGCACAATATTTCTTTTTACAAAGATGACTTTGAGACATACGAAGTGAACATTAATGTAACGAAGGATAAAAAAGAGCAATTAATTATGGCAGTGCTTAAGCCCTCTAAACCTTCTCCTCCAGTTTTTTTAGAAGGCGGGGAGGTTCTTCGCTTTAATGATAAGCCGAAGATAAGAAGATCGCCCTCCTCTGGCATTTATCTTAACGATACATTGAATGTAAACGGATTCACAAAACTAAATTCATTTGATATTGTTTTTCCGTCTGGCAAGAAGGTACACATTGATACGGAAAATACAGGCTATAAATACACAGAGGATGTATATATAAGGAAGTTTTCTAAAATGGTAACATTCGACGAGATTGGGCTCTATAAAATCTTTTCAGATAACAAAGTAGTGACATTTGCATCTGGTGGATATCGCGAGTTTAACTTTGAAGTCCTCTATAAGGAAGCAATAGTAGATAGCACATTAACATTGGGAAGTCTTAATGGAAATCCTGATGACCAAAAGACACTTCTACTGCCAGAGGGTAAAGAGATAACTGTGAAACTCCTATTAACAGACGGAAAGGGAAATATTGCAAGGAACAAACCAATTGGCGCTTATGATTTGAAGACAGATGAAAACGGCATCGTCACGATTAAAATTGGAAGTAACGGAAAAGACATAAGTCCATTTAAAGTCTACGGTGATGTTTTGTGCTTGATATGCGATTTCACAACATTTGACAAAGGTGGTAAACTAATCGAAACAGCCTTTCCAAATATAACCAAGAACTCCTCTGTAAAAGTCGAGGAAGGACATATCTTTATGTCGTTTGACTGTTCTGGCCTTTCGCTTAATGATTTAGGTTTCAAAGGAAATTTAAAAGGGATGATTATCCATCCTAAAGACCCTTCAATTATTTATATAAATTCCTTTGTGTCAGAAGATGGAGGTAAGAGTTTTGAAAGGTTTGGTAATGATTTAACTTTTGATACAATTGCAATTGACCCACAGCATCCTAATATTATCTATGGTTGGGCAGAAAATAACCCCTATAATGTTTTGGCTATCTTCAAATCAGAAGATTATGGCTTGAATTTTGTAAAAATTAAGGATATTGAATTTGTTAATCAAATCGTTGTTGACCCAAAGAACTCAGATAAAATATATGTATCTACCAATAAAGAACTAATAAGGACTACAAATGGCGGGAAAACATGGGAATCTCTTCTTGCCTGTGGGTCCTACATCTGGATAAATCCGCAAAACACGAATATTATTTACTCAGTCGGTTGTGGTTTCAATAGATCTAAGGATGAATTCAAAACATGGACTCCTTTAAATCTTATAAAAGATAAGCCCGCAGAATGGAATGTACTAATAGACTTTGCGTTTGACTCGACGAACTCAGATGTTGTTTATGCAATAACCTACTCTCATCTTTTCAAGTCCGATGACAATGGAGAAAACTGGGTAATGGCAACAACAAGGTATTTTGATAGTCTTACTAATATAAAAATTGATCCAACGAACCCCAAAAGGATATATCTTTCAAGTCACGAGGGGTTTTTGGAGTCAGATGACGGAGGGAAAAATTTTAATAACCTCGGCTTCTCTGCACCCCCTCCAAATAGTATCTTTAATGCAATGATTGAAGTAAGTCCCACTGGAGAATTATTTGCCTATGTAGATAACATTCCTTTTAAAAGAAGTGCTCAAGGGAATTGGATACCTCTGAATGATATTTTCATTAAAGAGGGACCTCAATGGAAAGTTATAGATGGAGAATTTTATATTGATGTGAAAACGGTTAAATCTTTCACTGCTGCTATGCAGGTTACCGAAGATAGAATAACTTTTTATAGACTTCGCTATCTGTCACTGGATTGATAAATGGAAGTGTGCTTGTGAATAAAAAGGTTTTAATTAGCATTGTGGTGGTAGTTGCTATAGGGATAATTGTTTCTGTAATTGGATTATTTCATTTTTTATCAAAACGGCCCCAGTCAAAAGAATACCTCCTTGCTGTATCTAAAGGTACATTTTACAGGATTAGCTCTGATGGAAGAGAAATAAAAGAGCTGGGAGAAAGTATGAATGGCGAAGTTCATGTTTATTCTTTTTCTCCAGATGGAAAGAAAATTCTATTTGGTATTCGCCCTTTTGGTAATCCTCAGCCGACTTCTCTCTGGATAATGGACTCGGGTGGAAGCAATAGAGAAAAGATTATTGATGTAGTAGAGGAGAGATTTGAAGATGCTTTGCTCTCTCCAAATGGAAAGGAGATTTTATTTAGAACCTCTGTTGATAAGCCTGTCGACCATTCTGAGAGTTCTTTAACTATTTATTCTCTCTGGATGATGAACCTGGATGGGAGCAATAAAAAGAGGCTCGTTGATGGAACAAGAGGAAGCGTTGAAGGAGTTTCTTTCTCTCCAGATGGAAGTAAAATTCTGCTCTTAATTAATGAAACTGCACCAACCAAGACTCTTCAGAAAATTGAATCCCTGAATTACTATTTCCTCTGGATAATGGATGCAGAAGGAAACAATAAGAAAAACTTAGGAGTGAGAGTAAAGGGGTGGCTTGAACCGGGTAGCTCATTTTCTCCAGATGGAGATAAAATTCTTTTTATTGCTTTAACTTCAGAGGGTAGATCTCTTTGGATAATGGACTCGGATGGGAACGGCAAGATAAAAGTTGCTGGAGATATAAATACAGAAGTTTATGAAGCTCAATTTTCTCGCGATGGAAGTAAAATTTATTTTGTAACAGAGGGAACTAAACCAACATTTGAATCTTCTTCCTGGTATCTTTGGACTGTAGATACAGATGGAACGAATAAAAAGAATATTACTGAGGATATGGATGGTGATGTCCTTAACTTTTCTCTCTCCCCTGATGGCAGCAAGATTGCCTTTGTGGTTGCACCATCACCGTATAAACATTTTCTCTGTCTCTGGATAATGAATGCAGATGGAACTGATAGGAAGAAACTTACGGAAGAAACGAGGGAAATTTGGCTGCCAGCTTCGACATTTTCTCCTACAGGGAATAAGATTTTGTTGCGGGATTCATCAGTGTGGATAGTAAATTTGGATGGCAGCGGAAAAGTAGATTTAGATAAAGCGACTGGAATGAATCTTTATGAGGCAGGTATTGGGTGGTTTCCTGCGATTTCAACAAAACTTTACTCTGCGCTTCAGAATGCTGATTACTATAAAAATATTTTTAAACAAAACCCCTATTATGAGTCTCTTTCTGCTGAACAGAAACAGAAAATTATAGCATTGTCTCCTGGACAGGTTATTGAGACGTATGAAAATACGGATGACTATAAAGTTGCATTAGCACTTCTATCTCCAGATTATTTGAGAGAATTAGATGACCCCGAAGGATCGATGGAAGACATAATTAAATCCAGGGAACATCGAGAAATCGCTTCATGTGAGGATGTAACCAAAGAAAGGAAGTACATGAGTCTTCCGCCTTTGTCGCCTGACGTACTTCAATTTGTAGTGTCTTTTAAAGATAAAGAATGGCCACATTTACTGTTTTTCAATTTAGACAAGTCTCACCATGATGGCCACTGGCAAATTTTAGGGTGGGGAACCAGTCCTTGAACTGGAAAAATAACTGAATGTTTCAAAAATTCTTTGAAAAAGTTAGAACTTTTTTGGAGTTTGTGAGTCTACATATATGAGAGAAGAAATTTTTTTGACAGGAGCTACAAGATGAATGAAGAAAAGGTGGTTTATCTTAATGAGAATTTTATTTAAAGGAGATGGTGCAATGTGAATGTGAAGAGGTGTTTGAATTATAAATGTTGGATGCTAAATGGAGGTGCCGGGTGAAAAAAGCAGTAATAATTTTGCTGATTTTATTTTTTATGTTTTCGTTTTTGAGTAGTGCAAAAGCAGATGTCGGGGCAATTGCTGAAGGCAGTGCAAACGTCACGCCTGTTAACAGCACGCAAATTACACTGACAAAAGAAAACCTTGAGATAAATTTCTTTTACAATAATGCAGGTGTGGATGCCCTGTTTTATATGAAGAATACGGGAGATAAGATAGACCAGAAAATGGGGTTTCCTTTTGGGGGAAACGCTGGCTATCCATCGTATATGGCAGTTTATGTAAACGGTGAGAAGCTTGCGGAAAGTGCAATCACCGAAAATGACTCTAACAGCGAAATGTGGAAGATTTTTACCGTTCCGTTTGGAAAAAACGAGGAGAAAACGATACGTGTGAAATACACTGTGCAGGATCTATTCGCACCGACATTTACGTATCTCATAAAAACTGGCAGCACATGGAAAGGAAGCATCGGGGAGCTGAATACCACAATCACGCTGCCTGATGAAGCAAGGCCGCCTTTCTTTCTCAAAGCAATACCTTCAGGATACAGCACAAAAGGAAAAACAATTGTATATCATTTAAAAAATTATGAACCAAATGAAAACATTCTGATTGAATTTCTGCCGTTAGATTTTTATAAAGAGATGGAGAAACTCCGCGAAACAGCGTATAAAACGAATAAGCCTGAGGATTGGTACGATTATTTAAAAGAGCTTCTTCCTCTTGACATCGTAGGCCCTTATGGTAGCAGAAATGTGCACGGGTATTTTGTTAACGAATATAAGACTGACGGATACAAAAATTTTGTCCAGTCTGAGCTTAAAAAAGGAATAGATGCTTGCAAGGACACAGCTTACGGAAAGATTCTCAACATCGCATACGCTGCGCACTTTGATGAGGAAGATACTTTTATAAGCGGCGTTCTGGTAATGAAAGACTTCAGCAATATAGAAAATATATTCAAAGATGAGCTCGAAAATCCAAAAACAAAAGAAGTGGAGCGGGTTGTTGCCTATTACTACTGGTGGAAGGCAAACGCACTTGGTGGAATGGCACCAAAATACGAAAGTTTTAACGCACTTGCAAAATTTATTAAATATGCAGAGAAATACATTCTATTTGACGAATGCAGGGGCATTAATAATGTAGAGATAGTGGCATATTCGCCATTCTTTTCGGATTGCACACCGATATTTGAGGAATTTATCTATCCAAAAGAAGTATCTGTCACAAAAGATGTATCAGATAAAGTTCGCAGTGTAAGATTTGATTTTCAACTTCCACATGATGCACTTTTAGAACAATATAAAAGATATATGCAGGATGATGCCAAAAAAATCTCAAGCGGTATTTCTGAACTAACATTTGATTTTGAGAGCGGTGATTCACACACATTTTTTATGACTTGCACGGTTCCTCAAGATAATCTTGCCTTACTTGAAAGTAAAATTGAAAAAATCCCACAGATTTTAGGAACAGAGCATTCGCCTTTTTACGTTTACCCGAAAGCATTCTTAGAAGACTTGAAAGAAAACTCCCTTCTTACAGAGTTTAATGTTAAAAACAACAGGGAAAACGCTATTTTGCAGCTTGAAAAGGCAGAGGAAGAAATAGACGGAAACGTTACGGATTACTGGAGAAGAATGGAAGATGGTATGTATAGCAATACATATAAGGGTGTAATAGAAATCCCAATTGAATATATAGAAAGGAACAAATACTTTTTGAAGGAAGTACCCGATAAAATACCCATTGAATTAATAGAGGAAAAGAAAGCATTTACAAATAAAGTGCTCTTTATATTGATTACTTTGATAGCTACCGTAGCAATTTTATCTGCTATTTTTATAGAAAGAAGAAAAAGATGAAGACCTAACCTGAACAGTTCTCCAAACTTTAAATTAGAGAAAAATGTAAAAGAAGAAAGAATATACTCAAAAAACTTTCACTTTTTTCAAAAAGTAATAAAATTTCATAGGGCGATGAAAAATCGCTCAATT
>Ga0210056_1004814_pt1 | contig 10428 bp, 11 predicted proteins | sample CryGeyCG2014_080_2_FD_183965 | JGI IMG/M metagenome (GOLD analysis project Ga0210056, IMG submission 183965) | Groundwater microbial communities from aquifer - Crystal Geyser CG07_land_8/20/14_0.80 (SPAdes) (version 2) | ecosystem: Environmental > Aquatic > Deep subsurface > Groundwater | place...
AAGGCGGAGGAAATTTTCAGGTTCTCCTGCATTGCGAAAAAGGAAGCCGCTACTTAACTGTAGATACATCCGATGGATATGACATCGGCTTTAAAACTTTAATTGAAAGCATAAAAAGTAATATTAGACCTCTTACCGATGAACAATTGTTAATGCCGATTAAGGTTCTATTGGCAATTGATAAATCAGCAAGAGAAAACAGAGAGGTTGAAATAGATTGAAACCACAAATTAAAACATTTTGGACGCAGATTAACGCAGATACTCGCAGATTAGAAATACAGAAATAAGCATTAAGAATTCAGAATTAAGTTACTTATTCCTTATTGCTTAATCCTGTTATTATCCTGATGTTATCTGCGAAAATCTGCGTCCCAAATAGGAGAAAAATGGAAAGATTGAAATGCGGGGTCGTAGGTTTGGGACGGATTGGCTGGTACAGTCACTGCAAAGAGATTAATGAGAGGGATAATACGGAACTCACCTGTGTGATAGACCCGGTTGCCAAACGGCGAGAAGAAGCAATAAAAACATTTAAAACAAAAGCATTTCCTACAATGGAAGAAGCGATAAACAATCTTGATTTAGACCTTTTAGTAATTGCTTCACCTTCCAAGTTTCATTTTGCGCAAAGTTGCTGCCGTTGGTGATGCGGAGGATGTAGCAATCCTCCTTTTCAAAGGAGAAAAAGGAGAATTGGTGGAATATGAATTAAACAGCGCCGCCGCCTTTCCTGTAGCCGACTGGTATATTATGGGAGAGTCCGGAACGCTCACCTATCAGAATGAGACCTTTCGCATAAAATATTTTGACCCAAATAAATTAATGTCTCTCTCGGTTAATGATTCGCTGGCGGTAGAAGGAAGAACCTATGATAATCAGGACCGCATTCCCTGGCAGGAAAAGACCATTCCTCTTGATAAAAGTAAAGCACTAAACCTTTACGATAATTTAGTTGCGGTTATCTATGGTAAGGAAAAATTAAGGATTCCTCTAGAAGATGTGCGCGAACAGATTCGCTTGATTAATGAAGCAAAAAAGATTTCCGGTTTCTACCAATAAAAAATGAATATTTTTAATTTTGATAAAGTAGAAAGAATATTAGTCTTGGGTGCACATCCGGATGATGAGATTATCGGTTCCGGAGGTACCATCCATCGTTTCTCCCGTAAGGGAAAACAGGTCTATGAATTACCTTTACCTGCGGAGGGACAGCCGCTAACACACCCGAGGAAATGAAATTGATGGTTGAGAAACGACGTCGGGAAATGAAGAAAACTGACCAATTATTTGGGGTAACTAAAAGAACAATTTTAAATTATCAATCGCAGGAGGTTTACCGGGCCGCTTACGGAACGGATGAACTCCACCACCAATTGATAAAATTAATCAGAGAATACAAACCAGAGATTATCTTTACTCATTCCCGTGATAACCATCGCGACCACAATGCCGTTTACACCATTACCCGGGAAGCAGTATTTCAGGCTTCGGAATCAATTCTGGGTTATTTAGGGAAACCCTGGCCAACCGCGCCTATCTTCTATTACGGGGTGGAGCAAGAATTGACTGAACCCAACATTGTAATTCAGATTAGTAGAGAAGATTTAGAGGCAAAGATTAGTGCTTTGGAAGCACAACTTTCGCAAGCAAGAAAGGATTATTTAAAGCATTTTAAACAAATGATAATTGCAAGGTCGCAACTCTGGGGAGCAAAGTTCTTTGGTGCGGATAAATTAGCCGAGCCTTTTTATGTTAATTACCGTAGTCCAATCCTGATTGAGTGAAAAATGGAGAGAATAAACGTTATTAAGATTTCTGCCAATGCAGAGGAAATGGGGAGAATAGCTGCTTTTGATGTTTCGGAAGCAATAAAAAAATATATTAATAAAAAAAGAAAATTAAATATGGTTTTTGCAGCAGCTCCTTCCCAAGATACCTTTCTTGCTTCATTGTCTGCAATAGATATTGACTGGTCAAAGATTACCTGCTTTCATCTGGATGAATACGTTGACTTACCCAAGAATCACCCGAACACGTTTGAGGTCTATCTAAATGAGCATTTGTTTAAGAAGGTAAAACCTAAAAAATTTTATTTTATTAAGGAACTAAAAGGAACTCCCGACGAGGTATGTGAGCAGTACGGGAAACTGATTCAAGAAAAGGGAATAGATATTGCCTGTATTGGAATCGGGGAAAATGGGCACATTGCTTTTAATGAGCCAGGTTCCCTGATTGATGATGAAAAAATTGCAAGGGTGATAACCATAGATGAAGAATCAGTGCGCCAGCAATATAATGACTACAAAAATGACCCGGATCAGAAAAAAAGGTATCCTTCTCTGGATAAAGTTCCGCGTAAAGCAATTACTTTAAGCATTCCGACAATTCTTTCGGCAAAGGAAATCTATGTTATTGTACCTGGTTCCCAGAAGGCGGATGCGGTTAAAAAGATGTGGGAGGGCCCGATTACCGAGAAATGTCCTTCCTCTACTTTGCGGCTCCATCCTTTTGTAAAGATATATCTGGAAAAGAATTCGGCAGGTCTTTTAAAAAAAATAGGAGGAAAATGAAAATCTATGTTTCGGTAGATATGGAGGGAATTAGCGGAGTATTTACTTGGCAACAAACTGGAAGGGATGGGATGAACCCTGAATACGAAAAAGCTCGTCATCTTTATACTCAGGATACCAATGCAGTGGTAGAAGCCTGCAAAGAAAATGGAGTGGAAAAAGTTGTCGTAATGGACGGACATAATGGGGGCTATAATTTTATCATTGAGGAACTGCATCCAGATGGCGAATATATTACCGGCTATTCAAGAAGAGATATTCTTTCCGGATTTGATAAAAGTTTTGATGGGGTAATTTTACTGGGATTCCATGCAATGGCCGGAACCTTCTGTGGCATTTTGGACCACACGCAGAGTTCAAGAACCTGGTTTAACTACTTTATAAATGGCAAGAAAATGGGTGAAGTGGGACAGGAAGCCGTTATGGCGGGAAGTCTCGGAGTTCCCATCATCTTGGTAACCGGAGATAAAGCGGTAGGCAAAGAAGCAAAAGAACTTCTTGGCAATGTTGAAACAGTAGTAGTAAAAGAAGGGCTGTCGCGGAATTGCGCCAGAATAATTGCTCCTTCAAAAGCGCATCAGTTGATTAAACAAGGAGTGGCAAGAGCTATCAAAAGGATTAAGGAGTTCAAGCCATATATTGTTAAACCACCGATAGAAGTAAGGATAGAGTTTCAGAATACCGATATCGCTGACGGTTATGAAAGAAATGGCTGGAAAAGAACTAATGGTCGCACTGTGGTCAAGACGGTAGATAGTGCTTTAAAAATTCTATAAGGAGGATTGAGATGATTGATATTCATACCCATATCGGGAGAGGGACGGTAAAGGATGAGCCAGCAGTGAATGAAAAGGAGTTATTAAAAAGAATGGATGAATTGGAAATAGAGAGAGCGGTGCTTTTACCAAGGGGGGTAAGCCCAGAATGCTCCTTTTTCCATTTTGAAACAGAAGATGTTTTAGAAGTTTACAAAAAACATCCGGATAGATTTATTTCCTTCTGCAAGCTCGACCCCAGAAATGGAGGGAATTCCCCGGATACTAACTTTTCCTGGCTCTTAGAGGAATACAAGGAGAAAGGTTGTAAAGGGGTAGGTGAATTAACCGGAAATCTATATATCGATGACCCCCTCTATAAAAACCTATTCTATCACTGTGGAAAGGTTGGGTTGCCGGCTCTCTTCCATTTAGCGGTGGGAGTAAAATACGGAATCTATGGTGCCGCTGATGATATTGGTTTACCAAGACTTGAAAAGGTCTTGGAAGAACTCCCTGATACTATCTTTATCGGCCATGCGATGGCCTTCTGGAGTGAGATTACTTCAGAGGTAGATGAAGAAACCAGGGGTGGGTATCCCAAAGGAGAGGTAAAATCCCCGGGAAGAGTTCCAAAACTTCTTAAGAAATATCCTAATCTCTATGGTGACCTTTCGGCGGGAAGCGGTTTTAATGCTATCTCCAGGGACCCCGAATTTGGCTATAAGTTCTTGGAAGAGTTTCAGGATAAACTTCTCTTTGGCACCGATATCTGTCATGTCAATCAGGATGTCCCGATTGTCCCTTACTTCAAGAAATCCTTAGCCGAGGGGAAAATTTCTCAAATCGCTTACGACAAGATCACCCGGAAGAATGCGGAAAAGGTTTTGAAATTATAGGAGAAAGAAAAATGGGACAGGAGTTTGGTTTTGGTTTCACAGACCCTCTGATAGCCGAAGTAGGTGGAATCAAGCAGAACAAGTTACATTTTGATGTAGAGGCTATTCTTAAAGCCTACGAAAAAATTAAGCCATTGACAAGACGGCTGGGTGTGGAACCTCCCACGCCAAGACTGGCGGGATTCTGCTATCCCCATATCGCATCTTTAGGAGCAGAGATTGTCTTTGCTGAGGATGCTGAACCAAAACCATTTCCGATGATAAAAAGACCGGAAGAGATTGATGCATTAACCGAACCAGAGGACTATTTAGCCGCGCCCTTGCTTCAGGAAAGGTTGAAAATCTGTTATGAAATAAAAAGACGTTGTCCCCAATCTCCAAATTTTATTGGCCATCCCTTGGAAGGACCGATAACCACCGCGGTTTTATTGATGGGTTCGGATTTTTTGACCCTTCCCTATGATGACCCCAAAAGAGCGCATAAATTTTTAGAGTTTTGCACGAAAAGTGCATTAAATTATGCAAGGACAATCAGCGAATATTTTAATCAGCCATTACAAAGCAATGGCTTTCCCGATGACTTCGGCGGAATGTTTCCTCCTAAGATTTTTGAAGAATTTGTTGTCACTTATTGGGAAGAAATCTTTCAGGGCCTGAAGGCATCTGAGCGCAGTCTCCACAGTGAACTCCTGCGGGTAGAACATCTGCCATTTTTAAAGGAATTAAATATTCAATATTTTGATCCAAGCGCTGACCAGTACTTAACGCCTGAACTTCTGCATCAACATTGCCCCTGTAAATTCCAATCCCGCATTTTATCCTGGCAGATACATAACCTTTCGGCGGAAGAGTTAGAAGCTTTATATAAAAAGATTGCCCGTTTTAAACCTTATGCAATCAGTTTTTCTATGGATAGATTAGAAGATGAACCGAAGATTAAACATCTCTTAGAGGTTGCCCGAAGGATGAAAGGGGGAAAATGAGTTGGTATGAAAGACCGGTGCGGATGATGCGCTGGGACTATATGCAGAATGTCTCCAAAATGAAGGATATGAACCTGGAGCAATTGGCTAAAATGAAGAAGGAGGAATGGCACATCAACTGCGAGTGGATTGTGGGAACTCCGGGAGCCGCTCCTGGATTGGGCTTTCAAACCACATTTAAGGCGGAGGGCTTTGAGAGATATCAGGGCTTTGAAAATTTCGATGCTTTAAGGGAATATCTTCCCTATGCGCATCAATACGGAATTAAATTGTTGGTTTATCTGAATATGCACTGGTATTCCTATGAATTTGCTAAAAAACATCCGGATTGGGAACAGCTTATCTCTTCTGCTGAGCCCTATGGAAAAATACATCCTCTTTATGGAAATGGAACCACTTTCTGTGTCAACTCTCCCTGGAGAAATTGGGCATTTAGACTGATTAAAGAAACGATGAAAACCGGGGTGGATGGAATTTTCCTTGACGGTCCGGTAGTTTTTTCTGATTGCTGTTATTGCCAATACTGTGAAGAGAAATTTAAAAAAACTTACGGAGAAAATCTCCCGGAAAAGGAAGATTGGCAAAATTTCTTATGGAAAGATTTTATAGAGTTCAGGCGAGATTCTTTAGCAGAATTTTTGCGAGACGCCCAAAAGGCAATGAAAGAAATAAATTCAGAAGGGGTAATATTCTTAAATGCCGGCGGCTGGCAGCCATCCGGTTGGAGAGTTGCCCGGGATATTGAAAAGATGCAGGATTATCAGGACTTTAATGGCGCTGAGGAGTTCTTTCATCCCAAAGCGGAAAAGAGTATTCTGGCTACCTCAATGATGGCAAAGTATCTAACTGCAGGGATGAAGCCGGCGGTTGTCTTTAACCATTATGCGATGGGTAGTTGGCATTATATTCCTCTGATGCCTTTAGAGATAAAATTGGCTTTGGCTCAGATAATCGCCAATAGAGCCAATCCCTGGATTTGTGTTTTTGATCCTCTGGCTAAAAATATTGGGGAAAAGGAACCGGTGGCCGAAGTTTTGGGATTTGCTGAAGAGAATGAGGAATATTATCTTAAAACCTCTTCTTTAGCTAAAGTAGCGGTCCATTTCTCTCGCCAAACTTCCACCTATTACCTTTCTCAATACACCTCCCTTTATAAGGATCTTGGAACCGGTAAGGAAGAGGGGTTAGTGCTTGACCAGGGCACCGGTAAATTGGTGGTAGACTGGGAAAGGAGAAAATCAATTAATGAATCCTTGCTTCATCATTCCTACATCGGTTGCTATTTATCCCTTATTAGAAGCCATACCCTCTTTGATATCATCCTGGATAAGAATTTAACATCAGAGAAACTTAAAGAATATGAAGTTTTGGTTCTTCCCAATAGCGCTTGCTTAAGTGAAAATCAAAGAAAGGCAATAAAAGAATTTGTGAGGAAAGGAGGAAAATTATTTGCCTCCTTTGAGACCGGCTTTTACGACGAAAAAGGAAATTTGTTGGAAGATAAAGAATGGAAAGAGTTTTTGGGAATTGAAGAGATAGAGGACCTTTTTCCTCCCATGGTGGGAGAAAACTATATGACCGCTACAGAGGAATTTGCTGGTTTTCCAAAATCTCAATTGATCGAGAGACCAATCCAGACATTAAAGGTAAGAGCAAAAAAATCAACAAGAACACCTCTTTTTTATTTGAAACCCCTTCCCAAAATATATATGTCCCTGCAAGGAGTTTCTGCCTCTCCGGCATTGCTCATCAGCAAATATGGAAAAGGAAAGGTCGTTTATTCACCTTCTCTTTTAGAAGCTTTCTACGGAGAATACAGAATAGAAAGTACCTCTCAATTAATAACTCAGATAGTAAAAATGCTTTCTTTAGAAGAAATAATAAAGATGGATGCTCCCTCCGCAGTAGAGATTGAGGTTTACGAACAAAAAGACTCTTCCCGCTACATTATCCATTTAATCAATGCTACCGGGGATATGCAAAGACCGATAAAAGAGATTATTCCGGTTCGCAATATCAAAATTTCTTTGAAGGTAAAACAGGCAAGAAAGATTTATCAACTGAACAATAAGGAAACCATTCCTTTTGTCCATGAGAAAGAAAGAATAGAATTTGTTATTCCGGAACTAAAATTGTATGAGGTAGTGGTAGTTGAAATATAAGGGGAGTAGGATTATGTCTAAATTGGCGATTTTTGGAGGAGAAAAGGCGGTAAAGAGCAATGTAGAGGATATCTTCACCTGGCCGATTATCACCAAGGAGATTGAGGGGGCGGTCCTGGAGGTGTTGCGTGCCGGAAATATGTCTGGGATCGATGTAACCAAGAAGTTTGAGGAGGAATATGCTGTCTGGCATAAAATGAAGTATGCTCTTGGTCACAGCACCGGCACCGGCGCTTTACATTCTGCGATGTTTGGCTTAGGAATTGGCAAAGGGGATGAAATAATCTGTCCTTCTATCACTTACTGGGCTTCGGCTCTACCGGTATATTCCCTTGGCGGAACAGTAGTCTTTGCCGAGATTGACCCGAAGACCTTATGCATTGACCCGGATGATATTGAGCAAAGAATCACCGAAAGGACAAAAGCGATTATGGTTGTTCATTATTGTGGCTATCCCGCAGAGATGGACTCCATTATGGAAATTGCCAGAAAGCATAATCTTAAAGTGATTGAGGACTGCTCCCATGCTCATGGTGCATTATATCAAGGGAAGATGGTGGGAACGATTGGGGATGTATCGGCCTTTTCTCTTATGAGTGGTAAATCCTTCCCCTGTGGTGAAGCCGGGATTATGCTGACCAATAACCGAAGGATTTATGAGCGAGCCCTTGCCTTTGGTCATTATGCCCGGCATAATGAGATTCAATTAGAGGATATTAAAAAAGGTTCCGGTCTTCCCTGGGGTGGATATAAATACAGAATGCATCAGCTTTCTTCTGCTGTAGGAAGGGTGCAGTTAAAACTTTATCCAGAAAGAATGGCAGAAATTGACAAAGCAATGAACTACTTCTGGGACCTTCTGGAAGGAACCCCGGGAATCAAAGGACATCGTCCAAAAAAAGGTTCCGGAAGTACAATGGGTGGCTGGTATGCACCTTCCGGTCTCTATCGTCCTGAGGAATTGGAAGGTCTCTCAATCAGCCGATTTTGTGAGGCGGTAACTGCCGAGGGATTTGCTACCTCTCCTGGATGCAACAAACCTTTGCATCTCCACCCAATCTTTAATACCATAGATGTTTATCATCAAGGAAAACCAACCAGGATTGTTAATTCTACCTCTGATATAAGACAACCTTTGGGAAGTCTGCCGGTCTCAGAAGGTATTCAAGAGAAGGTATTTCATATTCCCTGGTTTAAGCATTATCGACCAAAAATCATTGAGGAACATGCCGAGGCATTTCGCAAGGTGGCAAAAAACTATAAAGAACTACTTGCTGAAGACAAAGGAAATCCAGAAGAGCTTGGTGGCTGGGGACTAACTTTTAGGGGGCAAAAATGATAATAGATTGTCATCATCATCTTGGTGAGGAGCCTGATTATGTTGAAAAACTTGTCCAGGAGTGCAAAAGATTGAAGATAGATAAGGTCTGTCTGATGGGACTACCTGATTTTGAAGGTTTCTCCACAAATTCGCAAATCAAAGAGGCGATAAAGAGATACCCGGATTTCCTCATTGGGTTTGCGTTTGCCGATTTAAGAACAATTATTCCTGACGACATCAACAGATTTAAGGAGAAAAAATTTAGCGGTTTAAAATTCATCTATCCCCCGGCCAACTACGATACTGAGAAATTTGACCGGGTATACCAAAGAGCGGAAGAACTGGAAATGCCGGCGTTATTCCATTTAGGGATTGTTGCCCGGAATGAATTGCTAAACCCGTATCGCATCAGTTCTAATTATATGAAACCAATCTATCTGGATACCCTTGCCAGAATTTTCCCCAAACTTAACATTATTGGCGCACACTTAGGAAACCCCTGGTATGAGGAGGCAACAATGGCAGCGCGCTGGAATCCAAATCTATATTTTGATCTGAGCGGCTCTACCTTAAAGAAGAAGACACCCGAATTTCTGGGGAATCTCCTCTGGTGGACACCACAGACGCGCTACCGTGACCCTGAAGGAAGGTATGCCTGGGAGAAGATTCTTTTCGGCTCGGACGTCCCCTATAATGAAATTGAGGAGGTGATGGCAGATTATAAAAGGATCTTGAATAAATTGAAAATTAGTCAAGAAATTCAGGATAAGATGTTTGGCGGAACTATGGCAAAGATATTAAAACTATAGGGACGCTGTGCGACGAATAAGGAGCACGAGATAGCGTCGGGTGTCCGCCAAAGCAGTAGTGGCGGATGAGCACCCTGACCGACGACTGAAAGGAGGAGTGATGAAGATAAGTATTACGATTTATAGTTTGGCTCAATATTTTTCGGCAAAGAAGATGACGGTGAAAGAATTTATTGAATATGCAGGCAGAGTTGGTTTTAAGGGAGTTGATTTAGGCTATTACTGGGAGGACAAAAAAAGAGAGTTTGCCGAACTCTCCACTTGGCTGAATGACAATAACATTGCTCTCTCGGGATATATCGTGGGAAATAACTTTGGCTCGGTGGTCGGAACAGATAAGGTTAAAGAAGAAATTGCTAAAGTAAAATTAGCGATTGATGAAGCAAGGCAATTGGGAGCAAGGGTACTGAGAGTTTTTGCCGGAGAGAGAGAAGACCTAACCTGGGAAGAAGGAAGTAATTTAATCTGTGATTGTTTAGCCGAATGTACCGAATACGGAAAACAGAACAATATCGTATTAGCCCTTGAGGACCATGGAGGTTTGGCCGGCACCTCAAGCCAGGTTCTTTTCTATCTTAACAAAATAAATTCCCCCTTTCTCCGGGCAAATGTGGATATTGGTAATTTTTGGTCTGAAGGAGAGATACCTATAGATGGCGTAAAAAATACCGCTCCCTATGCCGCAATGGTTCATGTTAAAGACTTTAAGAAAATAGGAGATAATCTTGAGTCAGTTCCCGTGGGACAAGGGGATATAGATTTTACTGAATGCTTCAAGATATTAAAAAATGCTGGTTATAACCTGAAAAAAGCGTGAAAAACGATATTTTCCTTAACAATGAATAGCCGGATTGCCTTGTAATTACTATGAAAATCATCTATAATGTCAGTAATAAAACCTTTGTTGCAGAACCATACCCTAGGGTT
>Ga0210056_1004820_pt1 | contig 10421 bp, 8 predicted proteins | sample CryGeyCG2014_080_2_FD_183965 | JGI IMG/M metagenome (GOLD analysis project Ga0210056, IMG submission 183965) | Groundwater microbial communities from aquifer - Crystal Geyser CG07_land_8/20/14_0.80 (SPAdes) (version 2) | ecosystem: Environmental > Aquatic > Deep subsurface > Groundwater | place...
ATTTTCCCCCATGACGTACATGCCCCTGATCTTTCCTTCGGCGGCGGCATGCATCATCTCCACCACGGTGAGCCCTGGTTTGGCAGGGAGAGGAACACCCCAGGCCTTTGCAAATTTCTCCCGGAGATCATCATTTGCTATCTTCTGGTAGGCAGGCAGCACGTCGGGCAGAGCCCCCATGTCGCAGGCGCCCTGGACGTTGTTCTGACCGCGCAGGGGGTTGACTCCCCCGCCCTCAATGCCCACGTTGCCGCAGAGCATGGCCAGATTGGCGACGGATTTGACGTTGTCCGTGCCGCTTATATGCTGGGTAATCCCCATGCAGTAGAGTATGGATGCTTTTTTCGCCCCGGCGTACATCCGGGCGGCTCTCTGGAGGTCTTGCGCATGAACGCTCGTGAGCTTTTCCACATATTCAGGCGTGTATTTTTCCACCGTCTTTTTCAGGTCTGTAAAACCTTCCGTGCGTTTGGCCACGTACTCTTTATCGTACAGGTCTTCCTTTATGATTACGTGCGCAAGGCCGTTGAGGAGGGCCACATCGGTGCCCGGTTGCTGGCGCAGCCAGAGATTGGCGTACCTGGTCAGGTTTATCTCACGGGGATCGATGACGATGAGTTTGGCGCCGTGGGTGCGCACGGCTCTTTTTACCTTTGTCCCCACAATGGGATGGTTTTCCGTTGTATTGGTCCCGATCGCCAGGATAAGATCCGTGTGTTCTATCTCATCAATGGAGTTTGTCATCGCGCCACTTCCGAATGCTGCGGCCAGACCGGCCACAGTGACGGAGTGTCAGAGACGGGCGCAGTGATCTACGTTGTTGGTGCCGATCACCGCCCGCATGAATTTTTGGAAAAGATAATTTTCTTCGTTTGTGCAGCGCGCCGAGGATAGCCCTGCTATGCTGTCGGCCCCGTATTTTTCTTTTATCGCCGAGAAATTTTGGGCAATGAGGTCGTAGGCTTCCTCCCAGGTTGCTTCCTGAAGCTCGCCGTTTTTTCTGATGAGGGGTCTCTGCAGGCGGCTCGGGTGCTGGACGAAATCGATTGCAAATTTCCCCTTGACGCACAGGCTGCCCTGATTCGGAGGGCCGTAATTGCGATTTCCCGTTACCTTGACAATCTTACCTCTGTTTATATTAAGGTCTAGCTGGCATCCTACACCGCAATATGTGCAGGTCGTCCGTACCTTTTCCATTTCCCAGGGGCGGCCGGCAAATCTCGCCTGCGTGAAGGTTATGGCGCCCACGGGACAGGCATCGAGGCACTCGCCGCAGAAGTAACATTCGGAATCGATATAATCGCTGTCGAAGGCAGGCCCCACCTTGGTACGGTTGCCGCGCAGGGAAAAATCGAGCACCTCGTTTACCTGTATCTCATTGCAGGCCCTTACACAACGGCCGCAGAGGATGCATTTATTGAGATCCCTGGTGATCATGGCATTTGTTTTTTCCACTTCATAGCCGGGAGATTCGATGGCAAAACGTGGTTTTTCAAGGCGCAGCCAGTAGACAATATCCTGGAGTTCGCAGTTTCCGTTCTGTTCGCAAGTCAGACAGTTGTGGTCGCCGGAGGACCAGAGCAGTTCCACAATCATCCGCTGTGCATCCCGCACGGCATTTGTATCCGTTCTTATGACCATGCCTGCACTTACCGGCATGCAGCATGAGGCAACCAGCGTGCGGGCCTTTTCGACCTCTACCATGCAGACCCGGCAGGCGCCGACGTTGGTAGTCCCGGCATAATGGCAGAGGGTGGGAATGTAAATGCCGTTTTCCCTGGCCACCTCCAGTATCGTTTGTTCCGGGTAGGCTGCAATCTCACGGCCGTCAATGGTCAGTAAAACCTTGTTGTCCATTTGGCACTCCTTCTTTGGTTTCAAATTTCAATATCGCAGCGCAGACAGCGCGTTGCCTCATGAATGGCCTCTTCCCTCGTAAAGCCAAGCTCAACTTCTTCAAACCCGTGTTTTCTGGCTGTGCCGTGGAGCTCCGGCATTCTGGCTTGGGGACATTCCACCGTCTCCTCGTCGATGATAAGCGGTACATCGATCTTCTCCTCCGGAGGCGCCTCGTAAAGGGCCTCGCCATTGGCGGTCCGGATGGCATCGTCGATGTCCCTGGCTGCCTGATGTCCGGCAGCAATGGCGCTGATCATGGTATCGGGCCCGGTAACGGCGTCTCCACCCGCATAGAAGCGGGCATGTGTCGTCCGGGAGCGGCTACCCGCAACAAGATTGAAACATTCCCGCTTGTTGACCGCAATGCCGCTGTCCTGGGGAACAAAGGTCATATCGGATGTCTGTCCAATGGAGGCAATCACTGTGTCCGCACTTAGCGTGAACTCGGACCCGTCGATAGGGACGGGCCGCTTCCGGCCGCTCTCGTCGAAATCGCCTAATTTCATCCGCCGGCAGGTGATTCCGGTGGTCGTGCCCTCCTGTTGCCTGATCTTCAGAGGGGCAACCAGATATTCGATCTTAACGCCCTCTTCTTCCGCCGCCACGATTTCTTCTACTGCGGCTGGCATGTCCTTTCGCTCGCGGCGGTAGAGAATGGTGACGTCGGCGCCCAGGCGCACGGCGCAGCGCGCGGCATCGATGGCGGAATTTCCCCCGCCAACTACGGCCACCTTAGCGCCGAGCGATTTCTTGCCCGACAGCCAATCTGACTCGTAAAGATTAAAATCCCTCAGGAATTCAACCCCTCCGTAAACACCCGGAAGGTCTTCTTCCTCAACACCCATCTTCTGGCTCTTATGGGCGCCCGGTGCTAAGTAGATATAATCGTAATCCTTTTCGATTTTTACCAAAGAGATGTCCTTCCCAACACGGGTGTTGCAGAGTATCTCCACACCCAGGGCGCGGACGTTGTCGATCTCACCGGCCAGGATGTTCCGTGGAAGTCGGTAGGAGGGGATGGCCCAGCGAAGCATGCCGCCGGGTTCCGGCAGCTCTTCGAAGACGGTAACCTGGTAGCCGCGCATCGCGAGGTCTCGTGCCGCCGTCAACCCCGAAGGCCCCGCACCGATGACCGCGATCTTTTCTTTCCGCGTTACGGGAATCGGTGCGATCTCAGGTCTGTGTGCGTTATCGGTAATGAAACGCTTCAGGAATTTGATGGCGAGCGGTTCGTCCGTCTGGCCGCGGCGGCACTTGGATTGACACTTGTGGTCGCAGACACGGCCGCAGATCGAGGGAAAGGGGTTGGTTTTCAGCAGGATTTTGTAGGCGTCCTCGAAACGTTCCGCCCGGATTAGGGCGATGTAAGCGGGGATGTCCATCTCGACGGGGCAGGTATGCTGGCAGGGCGACTTGAACAATGCCGAGCATACGGCCGCCGCACAGTGGTGGTTCCGGATGTGATCCTCGTACTCCTTCCGGAAGTAGCGGATGGTGCTCAGTACCGGATTCGGGGCTGTTTGGCCGAGACCGCAGAGGGAGGCATTTTTGATGACCACGGCCATTTCTTCGAGCAGTTCGATATCGCCCTCCTTGCCCTTGCCCTGGGTGATGTTCGTGAGAATCTTCAGCATTCGCTTGGTGCCCTCGCGGCAAGGCGTACATTTTCCGCAGGATTCGTCCTTGCAGAAATCTATGAAGAACCTGGCCATGTCAACGGCGCACTTGTCCTCATTCATGACGATCAGGCCGCCGGAGCCCATGATCGCCCCGAGTTCCGCGACCTTTTCATAGTCGACAGGGGCATTGAGATGCTGGGTGGGAATACATCCTCCGGAGGGCCCGCCCAATTGCGCGGCCTTGAATTTTTTCCCCTGGGGGATGCCGCCGCCGATGTCATAGATGATGGCGCCCATGGTCGTTCCCATGGGAACTTCTACCAGACCGATGTTGTTCACGTCGCCGGTCAGGGCAAAAACCTTGGTGCCCTTGCTCTTCTCTGTTCCCACGCCGGCATACCAGGCGCCGCCCTGGAGGATAATTTGACCGATGTTGGCAAGTGTCTCCACATTGTTCAGGACAGATGGCTTCTGCCAGAGACCGGCGACGGCGGGAAAGGGCGGTCTGGGACGCGGCATGCCGCGCTTACCCTCAATTGAGGTCATCAGGGCTGTTTCCTCGCCGCAGACGAAGGCGCCGGCGCCCTGATAGATTTCCAGATCGAAGTCGAAACCGGCGCCCAGTATATCCTTTCCGAGGAGTCCTGCCTCTTTGGCCTGAGCGATGGCGACATTCAGACGGTGTAGGGCCAGGGGGTACTCGGCCCGGCAGTAGATGTAACCCTGGTGGGAACCGATAGCTTTGGCTGCGATGACCATGCCTTCCAAGACGGCATGGGGATCGGCTTCCAGAACGCTGCGGTCCATGAAGGCGCCTGGGTCCCCCTCGTCGGCATTACAGAGAACGTATTTGACATCTCCGGGAGATGCGGCGGCGAACTGCCATTTAAGGCCGGTGGGAAAGCCGGCGCCGCCCCTTCCGCGTAAGCCCGAAACGAGAACTTCCCTGACGATATCTTCCGGCATCATCTCCGTCAGAGCCTTGGCCATGCCCGCATAACCGTCCCGGGCGATGTACTCCTCGATTTTCTCAGGATCGATCAGCCCTCTGTTCCTCAGGACACGGAGCTCCTGAAGGGCGAAAAAGGGGATCTCCTGCATGGTGGGGATGACGGCTTCCGTGGTCGGCTCCCTGTAGAGCAGTCTCTGCAGGACCCTGCCTTTGACGAAATGCTCTTCGACCAGATCTGGTATATCTTCAGGCTTGAGCAGCATGTAAATGATGCCTTCCGGATAGACCACCATGATGGGACCCATGGCGCAAAATCCGTTGCAGCCGGTTTCGACGACTTTAATCTCATCTGCAAGACCCCTCTTATCCAACTCTGCAACCAAAGCCTTTTTAACGGTAAGACTGCCGGAAGCATGGCAGCCCGTTCCTCCACAGAGCAGCAAATGTGCGCGAAACACTTTCATGCGGATATCGTCCTCCTTCACAGGTAATAATCAGTGTAAGCCATCAATCTATTTTAGAATTTCCGAGCCCCTGGCCAGTACGAAGGGTATCTGAATCTCCCCCTGAAGGACATGCCTCTTGAAGACTTGTCTCATCTTGTTGGCGTTCATATATTCGTATTTGATGGGTTCCTGACCGAGGATTTCCACCGTCACCAGGGGTTCCCTGCTGCACAGTCCCATGCAGCCGGACGTCGTGACCATCACGTCCGTCACGCCTGCCTCTTCGATTTCCCGCATAAGGGCGTCCATGACATCCCGCGCTCCCGAGGCGATGCCGCATGTTCCCATGTGAACGGTGACCTTTGCCCTCCGGGCCCCATCTCTCAGGGCAGTTTCGGCCTGAACCTTTTCTTTGATTTTTTTTAAATCCGCGATCGTCAGCTTTGTCATAATGGCATACCTCATTTTTTTGTTTCATTTTTCCTTACGTATAGCTAAGGACTCAATACCCGGCCCCAATTTCATTCAGTCCCTCCTTGAGGTGCTTTCTGATGAACTGCAGCACATCAGGGTGGCTGATCGGCACGTCCTCGATGGCGCTTCGAATATTCCGCGTGTCGAGGGTGAAGAGCTGGCCGTCGCGAAGGTGGGAATAGACGAAGTCCATGCCGTCATTCCCGGCAATCAGGATGATTAGAACCCCCGCGACATCTCCCAGGGGTTGCCGGTCGATGTGGCTGCGTACGAACTCAACCGCAACCCTGGTTCCCCGGCCTTCCTCCGATGCGAGTGAAAAGCAGCCCCCCGTTCTCTCCACAGCCTGGGCAAGCATGGGGAGACCCAGGCCGACTCTCCTGACTTTCTTGGTCGTGTAGAAGGGGTCCAGGGATCGCAGACGGGCGGCTTCGGACATGCCTGCGCCGTCGTCAATAATTTCAATGGCTAGCCGATCGGCTGTCGCGTCCTCGGTTATGGTGATGAAAATGGTCTTCGCCCCGGCCCGCGTGGAATTTTCGGCAATATCCAGGATATGGAGGGACAAATCCAGCATGGTTCACTCCATGATGCAGCGACCATCACGTCTCTGAAAGGCCATTTTCAGTTCCGCAACCGTGCCCTCGCCGAGACGGATCCGGGTCGAGCCTCTGCCGATGTCCTGAATAAAATGGGCGTCCGATGATGCGATCATGGGATAGGAAGCGAGATCAGGATAACGGCTGCGGGCCTTTTCGATCCCTATTGTACAGGAAACCTCCAGGGCATCGAAGTGCATTCCCTCGTCGATGAAGCCTAACTGACCGAGAACGCTGAAACTTTCCCGGTCGATATGGGAGGCGATGGCCAGACCGCCCAGGGAATGGATCCGGTCGATAATGTCCTGAAGCGGCAGGACCGTCGCCCCGATGAGGAGCCTTTCGTTGAAGCCTTCTACCTCGTCACGGTCGTTCACAATGGCCTGGCAGCCGAATACGGCCTCGTTGTTTAGTCCCGGCAGATGCCCATAGACAACATCCTGAAGGATGCTCAGCGCATCCGTATTATCAAAGAGCGCCAGGAGGTGGACCTCCTCGCTGCTGGTGATTTCCATGCCCGGCAGAACCCGGATGGGCTTTCCCTCGGCGGCCTTAAGGACATAACGGACGTTCTCCGAGGCGTTGTGATCGCAGATCGCGATCACATCCAGTTTTGCGGCGAGGGACATTTTCACCAGCGCCCGCGGGTACATATCCAGATCGGCGCAGGGTGAGAGACACGTGTGAATGTGAAGATCACAGCGAAACGTCCTCATCATGACCCGTTACCCGTAAAAACATGAGCCTTTCCCTATCTTGCCATCACGAGTATTGATCAAGAATCTCTCTGACTTTGGCTGGTTTCACCCTTCCATGGACATGGTTATCCACAACAACCGCGGGCGCCAGTCCACAGGCGCCGAGACACCGTACCGTTTCGTAGGTAAAGAGCCTGTCGGGAGTGGTTTCGCCTTCCGTTACACCGAATTCTTTTTCCAGGGCTTTAGATAGGGTTTTGCCTCCCCGCACATAGCAGGCCGTGCCCAGACAGATGCGCACTGTATGCTTGCCGCGGGGTTTCATCGTAAAGAAAGAATAGAAGGTAACCACCCCGTAAACGCGGCTCAAGGGGAGATTCAAACCTGCAGCGATCCTTTCCTGGACGGAAACCGGCAGATAGCCGAGCAGCACCTGCGCCTCTTCGAGAGCCGGTATCAGGCCTCCCGGTTTTCCCTGGAATGTTTCGATGATATTATCCAACCCCTTTATCTGTTCTGAAGTAAATTCTCTTGAAAGTTCAATGTTGTCGGATTTCATGAAATCTCCCCTCAGTTTTTATATAATATTCAGAAAAAAAGACCACGGGAATCATGGTCTCTTTTCTGCGCGTAAAGTTTTTATATCTCGGTTTATCCCCTGTGCCTTGGGAGGATATTTCCCCTGGTTACTGCATAAAGATGCTAACCGATTTCTGGGCGATAAGCAGAAAATCGCGCGGAAAGATGCCCATATGGAGAAGCGCCCACACGCAGACTATTATCACCGCCGCATAGGCCGGCGAAAACTCCGGCCTGCCGAGTTCTTCTGTCGGTTCCCTGAAATACATGTGCATGATGACCCTCAGGTAGTAATAAGCGGCCACAGCGCTGTTTAGCACCCCGATTACGGCCAGCCAGTAGTACTTGGCCTTGATGGCGGCGCTGAGGACGTAAAATTTACCCATAAATCCCGCGAGCGGCGGCACGCCCGCAAGGGAGAGGAGAAAAATGGTCATGGAAAGGGCAATTGCCGGATGCCTCCCTGCAAGCCCGGCGTAACTTTCGATGCCCGTGTTTTCTGCATCTTTTTGTCCCAGAAGAATGACAACCGCAAAGGCGCCGATATTCATGAAGGTGTAAGCGAGGACATAGTAAAGGATGCTTGAGGAAAAGGTCTTGTCGCCGATCGTAAAAGCGATAAGGATATAGCCCGCATGGGCGATGCTCGAATAGGCGAGCATCCTTTTGATATTGTCCTGCACGAGGGCCGTGATGTTTCCCAGCGTCATGGTCAGGACGGCAATAAGCCATAATATGCCTGACCACCCTTCCAGAAAAGGGGCAAAGGCCGTGTAGAATACCCTTAAGAAAGCGCCGAAAGCGGCGGCCTTGACGCCTGTTGCCATGAAAGCGGTGATCGAGGTCGGGGCGCCCTCATAGACGTCCGGCGTCCACATGTGGAAAGGAACGGAGGCCGTCTTAAAACCGAAACCCACGATAAGCAGGGCAAGCCCCACCATGAACATGGGGCTCAGATGGAAAGCGCCGGAAAGAACGTAGCCGGCAATCTCCCGGATGTCGAGGAGGCCGGTCGTGCCGTACACGAGCGCCATGCCGTAAAGAAGGAAGGCCGTAGAAAAAGCCCCCAGGAGGAAGTACTTGAGCGACGCCTCCGCCGATCTGGGGTTGCCGGCGAGGAGCCCGCAAAGGACGTATATGGATATGGACATGAGCTCCAGGCCGATGAAGATGGTGATGAAATGATTGGAGGAGACCATGATCATCATGCCCAGAACACTGAACAGCAGAAGGGAGTAGTATTCCCCTTTTATCATGTCTTCGCGTTCGACATACCGTAGCGATAGGAGCGTCACGAGGAGGGAAACGATAAGCGCTGTGGCCTTAAAAAAAGTCCCGAAGTTGTCTATCGTATAGAGGCTGTTGAAAATGTTGGTGTTTGCGTCCCACATGCTACAGGTGAAAGCGAGGGCCAGACCCGCGCCGATAAGCGATATGACGCCTGATAGCTTCCCAATATCTTGCTTCTTGCCGAAGAAGGCGGCCAGAAGCAAGAGAAAAACAGCGCATATGGCAATAATTATTTCGGGGATTATCCAGCCGAAGGCTAATTCGGGTATTATAAAAACCATAATTTCCTACCTTATTATTTTGCTTCCGCCTGCTTTATCTGCATACTTCCCCCAGGCGAGTAAGAGGAGAAGTTTTTCATCTGCAGGCAATGCAGATAGTTCTCCGCCGATGCATCCATCTTTTTGAAGAATGGTTTGGGATACATGCCCATCAGGAACACGAAAAAAACGATTGCGCAAAGGATGGCCGTTTCTCTTTTCGTAAGGTCGAGGAGTTTCCTGTTTTCTTCTTTCGTTATCTGTCCGAACATCACCCGCTGGAACATCCACAGCATATAAACGGCGCCGAGTATGACGCCCGTGGCGGCAAGGACTCCGTAGAGCATGTTGCTTCTGAAGGCGCCCAGCAGGATGAGAAATTCCCCCACAAAGCCGTTTGTCCCGGGCAGGGCGATGGAGGAGAGGGTGACGATCATGAAAAAAGCGGCCAGCCGGGGCATTACCTTGGATAGACCGCCGAAATCGGCGATCATCCTCGTGTGACGCCGCTCATAAATCATGCCGACGATAAGGAACAGACCCCCCGTGCTGATGCCGTGATTGAGCATCTGATATATGCCGCCCTCGAGACCCTGCATATTGAAAGCGAAGATGCCGAGCATCACATAACCTAAATGGCTGACCGACGAATAGGCAACCAGCCTCTTCAAATCGGTCTGCATGATGCACATGATAGCGCCGTATATGATCCCGACAATCGCCAGCCAGGATATGATAGGCACGGCGGCGAAGGCGGCCGCAGGAAATAGGGGAATGGCAAACCTTATAAAACCGTATGTTCCCATTTTCAGCAGCACGCCGGCGAGGATGACGCTGCCCGCCGTGGGGGCCTCCGTATGGGCGTCCGGCAGCCAGGTGTGGAAGGGGAACATGGGCACCTTGATGGCAAAAGACAGGGCGAAGGCCGCAAAGAGCCAGTATTGCTTCACAAGCGGTATATTGGCCTTGTAGAGCTCGAGGATGTTAAAAGTATAGATGCCCGTTTCTCCGTTATAATGAAAGTAGAGGGCCAGGATGGCCAGGAGCATAAGGACGCTTCCCACCATCGTGAAAAGAAAAAACTTTATGGCTGCATAGATCCTTCTCGGGCCGCCCCATACCCCGATGAGGAAGTACATGGGCACGAGCATCAGTTCCCAGAAGATATAAAAGAGCACCAGATCGAGGGCGCATAAGGCGCCTATCATCGCCGTTTCCAGCAGGAGGAAGGATACGTAATATTACTTGATTTTCTCCTTAATTGCCTCCCAGGAACACAGGACGCACAGAACGGTAAGCAAGGTGGTGAGCATCACCAGCAGCATGCTGATGCCGTCTATGCCGATAAGATAGCTTGCCCCCCATTCGGGGAACCATGCCCGCTGCTCGACGAATTGCATGCCTGCTGTTTTTTCGTCGAACGTGAAAAAAAGCGGGAGGGAGAGGGCAAATTCCAGCAGGGTAATAATTAGGGCCAAAACTTTTACGAAAAGGCAATTTTTCCGCGGCGCCAGCATAAGAAACAGGGCGCCCGCCAGGGGGAGAAATATGATTGCACTCAAAAGAGGGATGTTCATAAATCAAATACCTCTATTCCATCTAAAA
>Ga0210056_1004825_pt1 | contig 10411 bp, 10 predicted proteins | sample CryGeyCG2014_080_2_FD_183965 | JGI IMG/M metagenome (GOLD analysis project Ga0210056, IMG submission 183965) | Groundwater microbial communities from aquifer - Crystal Geyser CG07_land_8/20/14_0.80 (SPAdes) (version 2) | ecosystem: Environmental > Aquatic > Deep subsurface > Groundwater | place...
AAGATCATGACACAAGTAGTACATATCCAAAACTAGACCAATGGTCTAGCCTAAACGTCCGCATCACTATATAAGCAACATAAGCAGCATTCACAGACGAGTAATAACCGAGCCAGCGAAGGGAAGGCACGCAGACATTGTCCACGAAACTTGAAAAACTCCTGAACATTTTAAGCGACAACGTGTGGCACAACGCCGACCAAATCGCTCCAGCCCTCGAAGTCCCGCAGGACAAGCTCCAACAGATAATCGCGTTCCTAGCACAGTCAGACCTGATACAGCACAACGCCGCCACAAACCAAATAAAAATAAACCAAGACTGGAAACCCCTTCTCGTAGACCAAAAAGAAACACAGCCCGAAGCCACCGCCCTCGGCACAATAATAATCCCGCCACAGCAAACACTCGTAATCCAATGCACACGCATAACAAACCTCACAGACGCAAGCCTCGAACTGGAAATCCGCATGAACAACAGAATCCGCGAAATAGTCATAAACAAAGTCAAATAGACTCCAAAACCAAAAGTCCAATCTATATATAGGGAGTTTATTTTCCTCAGAGACCAGTTCTCCGCGTGATCTTCACCCATTGCGGAAACCTGTACTCTTTCTACCATGTGTTATTTACGGGTAAAATCTTCGTATCGTTCTTGGAAATGGTATGGAGTCTATTATGTTTTCCAAGTCAAGCATCCAAGTCAGCAGTCTTTCTAGGCCCATGCCGAAACCGACGTGTGGAACTGTTCCATACCGTCGAAGGTCAAGGTACCAGTCGTAGTCTTTCTCGCTCAAGCCCATTTCTCTGATTCGCTTGATCAGCACATCCTTATCGTCTTCCCTGGCACCGCCAGTTGAGATTTCACCTATCCTGGGGACAAGCATGTCAGCAGACATAGCCACTTCTGGGTGATTCCTGTACGTCTTGCAGTAAAACGCCTTTATCGCCGTTGGATAGTCATAAACAAAGAACGGTTTACCAAACTCGTCAGCCAAAGCCTTTTCGTCGTCGTAGCCAAAGTCTTCGCCCCATTTTCTCTCAATGCCTTTAGCCTTCAGTCTTTCAACGGCTTCGGTATAGGTTATCTTCGGAAACGGCGTCTCAACTGAAGCCACTTTCGAAGTGTCTGCTCCCAACTCTTCAAACTCTTTCCCGCACTTCTCTGCAGCTCTCTTGCAAACATGAGCCAATAGCTCTTCTTCAAACTGCATCAGATCATTCATGTCAGCAAAAGGCCACTCGCCCTCAATGTGCCAATACTCGGTTAAATGTCTGATTGTTCGACTCTTCTCAGCGCGGAAAGACGGAGCAATACAGTAGACCTTCTCCAGCGAATAGATCAGAATCTCGAGATAGAGCTGAGAACTCTGTGTCAAGTACAGATTCTGGTCAAAATATTTCAAACCGAAAAGCGTGGAACCGCCCTCAACTGCAGCCGAGATAAACATGGGTGGAGAAACCTCCACGAAACCTTGGTCCTTGAAGAATTCACGCGTGAACTCTAGCACATCGGCTCGCACTTTCATAACCAAATTCATTCTTCGACTGCGAAGCCACAGGTGACGAATGTCACGCAAAAACTCCTCACTCTTATCCTTGCTGATCGGAAAAACATCAGCCAAGCCGATGACCGAAAGCTTTTCAGCCGAAACCTCGTAACCACCGGGAGCACGCTGGTCCTTCTTAACCGTGCCTTCAATTGTAAGCGAAGACTCAATCGTGATTTTTTCGGCTTCGCTCCACGCTGGGCTGTCAGCCTTTACAGTGCACTGAATCACGCCGGTTGAGTCGCGCACGACGAGAAAAATGGTTTGCTTTCCTTCCCTCTTGCGATAAACCCAGCCTCTGATCGCAACACTCTTATCCTCATATTTCCCGTCTAGGATGCTCTGGATCGGCATAAAGCGCATGCGTCTCAGCCTTTCATTCCATTATTACCTACAATGCTAAAAGCCTATCCTTTTTCGAGCTTTAAACCTCTTTGGCGCCAGATTCAAGATTTTGAAAACACAAGCAGAGATTGGCACGGGGTCAACAGCCAGTGGAACAAAAGGACGCTGTCGCCAACCATAGGAATAAACCTACCTATAAGCTGCAAGCCCGAGGCGTTCGACATTCACCATGGCGACACATAATTCTTAAATCTACGGCGTCTGAAATATCAAGCGAATAGTAATGCGAGGCCTTGCCGAAAACGAGTACAAACTGAGAACCCTCAAACGGTCAACAATCGCAATAGCTACCGTAGTCCTCGTGGAAGTCGTTTTGGGCCTTGTCGTAAACAGTCTAGCCATAGTAAGCGATGGGTTGCACGCACTGCTTGATGCCCTGACAACTTTTGCGCTTTTCATCGCGACTCAAGCCTCGCTGAAACCGCCTGATGAGGAGCACATGTACGGCCATGAGAAATTCGAATCAATAGGCGGACTAATAGGCGGGATTGTGCTCATTGGCGTGGCACTGCTGATAATGTACGAAGCAATCTTGAAGATATTGGAAGGCAAATCCATAAAACCAGGGCTAGAGTTGGTCGGTTTCGCTGCAATCAGCTACACCTTCTGCATTGACTTCTTCAGAGTCGGATCATTCCTGAAAGCCAGAAAGAGCGAAAGCTCAACTATGAAAGCAGGGTTTTTCCATGCAGTCGCAGACTTAAGCTCAACCGTCATCGCGCTTCTGGGATTCGGACTTGCAACTCTTGGATTCCCATACGGAGACTCATCAGCCTCTATGATCCTGGGCGTGTTGCTAACGTACCTCAGTGTCAAGCTAGTTTGGAGCAGCGGAATGGAGCTGACAGACACGATATCAAAAGATTTGGCAGACAAAGTCAGACATGAAATAGTCGGAACAGAAGGAGTGTGCAAGATTGAAGCCTTGAAAATCAGAAAAGCAGGAGAAAAGGCCTTTGTAAGAGCAACTGTCCACGTGCCAGACTATCTGAACCTTGAAGAAGCTCATGAACTAGCCTCGAGAATAGAATCAAACATCAGGAGGACGTTTGAAAAGACCTCTTCAAAGGACAATGTTTCACCTTATCGCGCCGACGATGAAGGCTAGCAGTCCGATGATGAACCATAGAAGCACGTTTTTCTTTATCTTTCTAGCGTTCTCCCTTGAATAATCCTTGAGAAGCATGAAGGACGATGCTGCAAGTCCAACATTGGTTATGAGCACCGGGGGAATGAACCAGAAGGACACAAGGTTCAAAAGCCAAGGTATGGGACTGAGCAATACAGCAAGGACATAGAATGACGCGGCTGCTATCGCCGCTCTCTTTTCTCCGTAACGCACAGCCATCGTCTTAACGTTTGCAGTCATGTCTCCCTTCACATCAACAATCCCCTTGGTTATCTCTCTTCCAGTGTTCGAAAGAAAAGCCATGGAAGCAAAAAGCAGAACATTCAATCTAACCCCAGCCACGATTGCTATACTTCCGTAAATGAACGGTATTGTCACGCATGTGCTTACGAGGAAATTTCCGGGCAGACCGCTTCTTTTTCCAACAGTGGTGTAAGTCACAAAAAGTAACCACGCGATTACGGCTGTCAAAAGACAGAAAATGCTCGTTAAGTATGCTGTTGAAAAGCCTATCGCGGTGAGAACAGAGGCGAAAGCCAAAGCTTCTTTTGGCTTGACTGCCCCGCTCGGGATTGGGCGGTTTGGCTCGTTTACAGCGTCGATTTCTCGGTCATAATAGTCGTTTATAGCCATGGATGCAGCGGTTAACATGAAACCAGTCGCAAACCCATAGGCAAGGTTTGGCAGTGACGAAATCAAGGCGCTCAGACTTGCAAGCGCGGCGCCCACGATGACAGCAAAACCCATCATAAAACAGTTCACGGGACGCATCAATCGGAAGTAGCTGCCAGATCTACTCATAGTGCTCAAACCCTGCAATATTTGATAAGACTTCACGAAAGCAAGTTATAAGATTCTCGTTTAGACTCGAAAGTTTAATAGGTTTGGCTCGAATAACTCCTAAAAAAGGCTTGTTGGTGACAGACTTTTGAACGACAATTATGCACCTGAAAGGTTAAGAGTCATAATTCCAGTCGGCGGGAAAGCCAAGCGTCTGCTCCCGCTGACTGCAGAAACTAGTAAGGCGTGTCTTCGTTTGGTGAATAGACCGCTGATAGAATTTTCCTTGCTGTCAGTTGCTCGTCAAGGTATCCGAAATTTCATTTTCGGAGTGAAGGGCTACACAAACTATAGAGATTTACATGACTATTTCGAGTCAGGTTATGGATTTTCCTCGAGATACGGCATTGACCCCCGCGTCCACATAAAGTATCAACCAAACGTAGACGACCTCGGCAGTGCAGATTCTGCCAGAATAAACATAGAATACTACAACGTCAGAGACCCCATCTTCGCAGTGCAAGGAGACAACATTTTCGACGTAAACGTCAAAGAGCTCGTAGAGTTCCATAAGAAGAAGGGAGCAGTTATGACAATAGCTCTGAGAGAAGTCGACAACGTGGAAGGCTACGGCATCGCCGACATAAACAAGGAAAGACGAATCGCAAAATTCGTCGAAAAACCATCACCTAAAGAAGCCCCATCAAACTTGGCCAACACAGGTCTGTATGTGGTTTCACCGGAAATAAGGAAAATATTCAAAGAAAAAGGAGTCAAAGAGATAATAAAGGAAACTCACCGCTTTGACTTCGGCTTCGACTTCATCCCCTACATAATCAAGACTGGAAGGCCAGTCTATGGCTACACTCTCAAGGGAAGCTGGTATGACGTGGGCACACCGAAACGCTACTTGGAAGCGATGCAGGACATGCTCAATGGACGCTTCTCGTCACTGACCGACTTCGGCGGCAGAATCAGCGAAGAGGCAAGAATATGGGTTCAAGGGGAAAGCGTCGAATCGATGAAGAGCAGAAGTGAAATCATAAGGAAAATAAAACAGCACAAAATAGAGGTTGAAGGCGCCGTTCTCATAGGCAGACACTGCAAGATAAGCGACGGCGTGAGAATAGTCAATTCGTGCATCGATAACTACACCAAAATCGAGAAAGATGTCGTGATAGAAGATTCAGCAGTCATGGACAGGGTCATAATAGATGAGAAAACAGAAATAAGAGACAGCATCGTCGGAAGGCACGTGACAATCCTTTCAAGCCCGAAGAAACAGACGAAGATAGATCAAGTTTCAGTCATTGCCGACGACGTGACTATAGCTGCAGGATGCAAGTTGACAGCCACGAAAATCTACCCGCACCAGTACGTGAGGGGAGAATTCGCGAACCAAACGCTGATGCAAGGCTAGACTACAAATGAGCACAAGCCTTTCAGAGATCGAGAAGAAAACAGTTCCAATAAACCAGTACATAGAAAGCCTAGAGCAGCCCTTCCAAGAGAAATTCTTAGCTAGAAAACAAGACTATCGACTGAACGCAGAGACTACAAGCCAGCTTACAGGATTCGCAAAGGACTATGTGCTGGTGGTCTTTTCTGCACAGTGGTGCAAAGACTGCGCTACATACATTCCAGTTCTGGCACTGATGTCAGAAGCGACAGGAATGGATGTTAGGATTTTCGGAGGCTTGAAGAAAGACCCTTTGAGCCACACTCGGAAGTGGAGAAGCCCGCCGTCGCCGCCCGAAGTAGAAACATTTCACATCGACAAAATCCCAACTATAGTAGTTATGAGCAAAGAAGGCAAGGAGATTGGCAGAATAGTCGAGAACCCGAAACTGGCACCTACGCTGGAGCAGAAGATTTGCGAAATCATTAAATCTCAACAGCAATGCTCGGCATACTAAGGTGTAACCTTTTGGGTATATTCGACAAATTCGGCGAATACTACGATTTGACTTACCGAGAAACAATGAACTACAAAAAAGACTGCGATATCCTAGAGAATGTTTTCAAGGTCTTCAAGAGAAAACCGAAGAGCATCCTAGACTTGGGCTGTGGCACAGGCTCTCACGCGTTGATTCTCGCGAAAAGAGGTTACAGTGTTGCGGGAATAGACATCTCAAAAGTCATGATTGAGAAAGCAAACGCCAAAGCAGGAAAAGAGAAAGTGAAAATCGACTTTCACGTTCAAGATATGCGGAGAATGAAGTTGGACAGAGAGTTTGATTGCGCCATAAGCATGTTCGGAGCGCTTGGCTTCGTCTACCTGTACAAGGGCTTGGTCGACACTTTGTCTGGCTTGAAACAGTATCTCAACAAAGGCGGCTTGTTCATCTTTGAGTTTTGGAATATCGGCGGAGTCAGAGCTTCACCTTATCAGAGATGGATGGAAGCGAAGAATCAGCAGGTTACACTTTATCGCCTTTCAGAGTCAAGCTTTGACCACTTAACAGACATCATGACGCTCGACATGAAATTCATCATAGTGCACAAGGACAAGCTTGTTGAGAGTTTCAAAGAAAAGTTCAAAATGAGATGCTACACGCTTGCAGAGATGTGGCAATACCTTGAAAGTAACGGGTTCAAGCTGGTTGCTGCCTACGACTGGGATGTTGAGGACAGAGAGAAACTGAAAAAGCCGGGAAGGGAAACGTTTCGAATCCTGGCAGTTGCGGAGAGAACCTGAGCCCACGACCTCCTAGTGCATGAGGTAAACGGCAACCGAGTCATCAACTAGAAAGACTACCTTAGAAAATTGATGATGTCGTGGATGCCGGCATTACGCCTTGAACCACTTGAATATGAGGTATCTTATATTTTCGTTTCCTGAGTCAGGCACGGCGATGATGAACCTTTTCTTGACAGTTGTTGCAAGCCTTCCCGCCTTTACAATCTCAGTCGCCGTCATCTCAGCGCCGGCCTTCTTCACCGAAACCATGTATGGCGCATGCTCAACGCCTGGACCGTGCTTGTAGACCGCAAAGTCACATCCGAACTTTATACCTGGCGTAACGACTAAACCATTATCGCGCAGGTCATGATACACGGCGTACTTGTCGTCAAACTCTTCATACAGCTGCTTGGCTTTCTGGCGCAGCTTTTTGAGGCTGACCTTTTTCTTCTCCGAACCTTCATAGACAGTTATTGTTCCTTTTTCTTCTAGATACAGGCCTTCCATCAAGTCCAAGACAAGCGGCACATCGAATTCTGGAATCTTCGGCTTAGGTATACCCAAAGGCTTTCCATAGAAACCCATCCTGTAAAGCTGTGAGCCTTCAGCCGGGTTCCACACGACCAAAAAGTTTTCGATGAGTTCTACTTTGAAGCTTTTAGGCATCACAGCCTTCCTTTTACATCATGAAAGACAATATTCGAGCCGCGTCAGCCGCGTCTTCAGCCTTGTCCGCTGAATCCTCCAAGAGCTGCAGAACATCTCTCAGAAGGATCAAGGCTGGAAAGTCGGATTTGCTGCTGAGGAGCTTTATTTCGAGTTCACGGTAGAGAGCATCAACAACCCGTTCGGCGACCTCAACATCCTTAGCCTTTTCCATGGCCTTTGCTGAGCCATAGTTGAGAACCATCATCGTTTCCCTAAGTCTAAGCACCGCTTCCAGACAGGCTTCAGAAAGCTTCAGCAAGTCCTTCTTTATGTCCATGGGGACGTTCCAGTTGTGCTGCATGATTCCAACCAGGCGAAAAGCAATGCCTTCAGAGAAGTCGGCGATCTCGCTGGTCAGGTTTGTGAACCTCAGGAAGTCTTCTCTGCTGAGCAGAATAGCCCCTATTTCAGCTAGCTCTTGCGAAACTAGTCGCCTAGCCTTGGCAACTTCGTCTTCCCCAGCTCTGATTTCATTGAACAGCTGCTTTGCTTTTTCCTTGTCATTTCTCATGTAGCAATCTATGATCTGAGGAACTTTCCTGGTTAAGTCAAACACTTTTCTAAGGTGTTCTTGGCAAACGCTCAAGGCCCTTCGTTTCACACGTTCCTCAGTTTCTGTTGGAAGCACCAAAGTTTTTCCCCGCCCGCAAAAACGGGCTGTTTTTTCCAGCATTAGATAGGTTAGAGTATTAAAAAAGGTAACGAAAACTCCGCTCTCAAATAGGGTTGCCCAAGTCTTCAAAGTTGATTTTCCAGCCGAAAAACTTGTGCAGGAGCTCTGGCAATTCGTCAATTCGGCTTCTAACTTGCTTCCAAGTGTCACGGTCACGAATGGTAACCGTGCCGTCATTAAGCGTATCATAATCAACCGTTATGCCTAATGGTATACCGACTTCATCCGCACGAGCGTATCGCCTGCCGATGGACCCCGCCTCATCATATTCAGCCACAAAGCCTTCGTCAACCAGCATCTTATGCAATAATAACGCTTTTTCTGGCAGCCCATCCTTGCTCACGAGAGGATAAACACCAACTTGTACAGGTGCAATGTCTCTTGGAAAACTCAACAACACCCTGTCGTCCTTGACGCGATATGCATACTCAAGGGTGACGTAGAAAAGTCGGTCAGAGCCGAAAGTCGGTTCGACAACGTGCGGTAAGAAACGCCTCCCGCGTTCCACAATCTTCTCGTGCTTGATATCAACATGTTCTGGTAGTATCGTGTATTTTCCAAGCATGTAATAACCGCTCTTTTTCAGAGACGCTTCAACCTCTTTCGGATCTGTTTTGGAAAGCATCCCTGCGACCTCTGCAGCTCCTTTCTTGAAGACTGGTCCCAGCTTGCCCATGACAGGCTTTATGGCAAGTTGCTGTTTTTCGACGGGTTTCTCATATTCTTTGAAGACGTACATGTCTTGCCCACTGAATTCCGTATGCCGTTTCAAGTCGTAATCTGTTCTGCACGCGTAAGCTGTGACTTCAACCCAGCCCCAACGCTCAACAAGAACTTCTTGGTCGAAAGTTTGAAGCGAGTAATGCGCTCTTTCCCATGGCAGTTTCTCGATGAAACGCTGCTTTTCTGAGGGGACACCTAAGTCGTTCAGCAGTTTTGTTGCCAACGCCATGAAGACTGCTTGCCACTCCAGCTTTACGTAGCCCTTCTTCAGCGCCTCTTTCACAGTGACCTCAGTGAGCTCGTCCGAATTTTTTAGTCTGGTTTCAGCCAAGAGGAGTCGCAGCCTTTCGTTCTCCACGTCCTTCAGCATGTAGCAGTCTGGTTCTTCTGGGTCGAAGAAGAATTCCAAGTCTACGATGGTGAACTCTCTGAGTCGCAGCAAGCCTTGCCTCGGCGAAATTTCATTCCTCAAAGCGCGACCTATCTGCATGGCGCCGAACGGAAGTTTCTCCCTTGCCATTTCATAAAGCCGCTTGAACTCCACGAAAATGCCCTGCGCGGCCTCAGGCCTCCCGTAGCCGACAGCGTCAGAGTAGGGTCCTATCGTCGTCTTAAACATGGTAAGGAACTGCTTGGGCTCGTCAAATGTGCCGCCGCATTCTGGGCAGCAAATCTCATTCTTCTCGATCATCACCTTCAGTTCCGTCAGCGTCAGTTTTTCAGCTTCTGCCTCACTGATTCTCGCACATTCTTGAACCAAGTGGTCTGCACGGAATCTTTTCTTGCATTTCAAGCATCCGACGATGGGTTCCTTGAAGTGCTCAATGTGGCCTGAAGCCTCGAAAACCCTCTCAGGAGTTATTACAGGAGACTCAATCTCCAAGATTCCAAGCTTGTACACGAAAAGCTCTCTGAGTTTTCTCTCAATGTTCTGTTTTAGTCTGGCGCCTAGAGAACCGTAAGTTACAAAGCCGCTCGCACCGCCGTATATTTCGTAGGATTGCCAGAAGAAGCCGCGTCGGCGTGCCAGCTCATTAACTGCCGTGAATTTGTCAGGACATCTTGGCTCCTCAGCCATCTAGCTCCCTTCTTGATGATGGATTCTAAAAGACTTAAGGCTTACTTAATAATAAATTTTCAAACTGACTGTAATGGCGGGTCTAAACATGAGAACTCTGACGCATCAGGAACTCCTAGACTTGGTCGACGGCGCCGCAATCTTTTCCGCGGGAGGTGGAGGCGATCCTGAGGTAGGCCATGAAATAGTGGATAGGTTGACTTCGTCAGGCTATACGGCTAGAATGGTCGCCCCGTCTGAAGTGCCTGACATTGCAAAGGTTGTAAATTTCGCATGCGTCGGTGCAACAACAAGTCTCGAATACGATTCAGACGCGGCTGTAAAAGCCCTGAAAATCCTAGAGGAGCACGTGGGTTTTTCTGCGTTTGCCACAATTTCCGTTGAGTTGGGGGGATTCAACACTCTGGTCGCGGTTGACGTTGCTGCCAGGCACGGCATCCCTGTTGTTGACGCTGATGGAGCTGGCAGGTCGGTTCCCGAAGTCCACTTGAAAGTCTACACTATCGACGGCATTCCATTGACACCTATGGTCGTAACGGATGTGCACGCCAAGAACGTGGTCGTTGTCAGGGAAACAGCAAACGCGAAAGCAGCTGAAAGGATTGCCCGTGTTCTTGCCGCAGAATGGAATCACAGCGCCTACACAGCAAGAAGAATCTTGACAGGTGCTCAAGTGAAGACTTCA
>Ga0210056_1004830_pt1 | contig 10401 bp, 14 predicted proteins | sample CryGeyCG2014_080_2_FD_183965 | JGI IMG/M metagenome (GOLD analysis project Ga0210056, IMG submission 183965) | Groundwater microbial communities from aquifer - Crystal Geyser CG07_land_8/20/14_0.80 (SPAdes) (version 2) | ecosystem: Environmental > Aquatic > Deep subsurface > Groundwater | place...
TTCCCGAATTTACCATGCTCGAGTGGTACCATACGGGGATAGACTACAAAGACCTGATGGAAGAATGCGAAGAGCTGCTTTCCTGCGTTTTTAGTGAACTGGGATGCGAAAACGTCCTTTCCTATCAGGGCCGGCAGATTCTATTGCCGCCTCCCTGGGAGAGGATGACCGTCGAGGAGGCCTTTTCCCTTCATGCTCCCATGACCGTCTCCGAAGCCCTGAAGAGAGATTGCTTTGACGAGATCATAGCATTTTACGTAGAACCTAATCTGGGAGTTGCACAGCCCACTTTTCTTCATGATTACCCCATTTCTCTCGGTTCTTTGGCCAAGGCGAAAAAAGATGATCCCGCCCTCGCCGAACGATTTGAACTTTATATAGGAGGCATGGAGCTGGCCAATGCCTTTTCGGAACTCACGGATGTCACAGAACAGCGTTTCCGCTTTCGCGATGCAGAACAATCGCGCCTGTCTATGGGGAAAACAGCTTACCCTCAGACAGAGCGATTTTTACAGGCCCTTTCCTCCATGCCGGCAGCGGCGGGGATTGCCCTTGGCGTGGACAGACTGGCTATGCTTATCACCGACAGGGCAACCATCGATGACGTGGTTGCTTTCGTGCCGGAAGATTTGTAGCATCCTCTCAGAAAAGACTTGACATGGGTATTATTATTTTTTAAAATATGCTACACAAGGGGAGGAAAAGATGGGAGAGGTTGTACGTTTCGGCGTTTCGCTGGATGAGAGTCTGCTGGAGAAGTTTGACCAGCTCATTGCCCGCAAGGGTTACACCAACCGCTCGGAAGCCATTCGGGACCTGATTCGTGACAGCTTAGTGCAGGCGGAGTGGGAGGTCGGTACCGGCGAGACGATAGGGACAATCACAATTGTTTACAGCCATCATACGAGGGAGATTTCCGATACCCTGGCTCATTTGCAGCACCGATATTACAGGTCTATCGTTTCTACCACGCATATCCACCTGGATGAACATAACTGTCTGGAGGTCCTGATCGTGAGAGGAAAAGGCGGAGAAATCAAAGAGATCGGCGATCGGCTTATCGGCGCCAGGGGAGTGAAACATGGGAAACTCTCCCTGACAACCACAGGAAAAGACCTGACATAAAAATTTCTGCAAAATTTTTTATCAGTTGGGTAGCACGAATTTAATTATTGTATTATGGAAATAACCCCCCTGGGGGGAAACTTTAAAATCGGGGAAAGGAGGAGAGCAAGATGTTACGAGGTCCAAAGTTTAAGCGGGGAGGGTCACGCTCTGTCGTGGCCGGAAGGAAAGGAGGGGAGAAGATGTTAGAAGGTTCAAAGTTTAGGGGTTTATGGTTCTGCGGTCTGCTCTGTACTGTGCTGTTCTTCGTGGTGGGTTTAGCTGCCACTTCCCATGCCGCCCATCCACTTATCACTGATGACGCAGGCACACAGGGTAAAGGGAAGTTTCAATTGGAGGTTAATGGCGAATTCAACTATGACAAGGAGACAGAAGAAGAAGTGACGACAAAAGAAACAGGCGGTGAGGTTGCACCAATCCTCTCCTATGGGATAGCGGACAATCTTGATATTGTCCTCGGTGTTCCCTATCAATGGTTCAGGGTTAAAGAGGATGGAGATGTAACTGACAAAGAAGAAGGAATATCCGATATGTCGCTGGAATTAAAGTGGCGATTTTATGAGAAAGACGGATTAAACCTTGCCTTAAAGCCGGGGATAACTTTACCGACAGGGGACGATGAGAAAGGATTAGGGACAGGAAGAGCAACATACAGTCTGTATTTTATCACCACAAAAGAGATCGAGCCATGGGCTTTCCATTTAAATCTCGGCTATGGGAGGAATGAGAACAAGTTTGATGAAAGAAAAGACATATGGCATGCATCCCTTGCTGGAGAGGTAGAGGTTGTTAAAAATCTTAAAGTTGTTGCGAACATTGGAGGAGAGAGAAATCCTGATAAATCTTCGGATACCCACCCCGCTTTTATTCTGGGTGGCTTAATCTATTCACTGTCGGAGAATTTTGACATTGATTTTGGCGTTAAAGGCGGCCTCAATAAAACCGAGACTGATTATTCAATCTTAGCAGGAATAACCTTGAGATTTTAGGAGGTAAAAAATGAAAAGCGTAAAATTTTTTGTATTAGCGGTAGCGGCAATAATTTTGTTTTCTGTCCCCATAGCCTGGGCGCATTTTGGCCTGATCATCCCTTCTGACGACATTGTCTCCAAGGGGGATGAGAAAAAAATCGGTCTCCAGATCAAATTCATCCATCCTTTTGAAGGTCAGTACATGAACATGGAAAGACCGAAGGCGGTAGGGGTGATGGTAGATGGTAAGAGAGATGACCTCCTGCCGGTCCTGAAGAGAAAGATGGTTAAGGGATTTTCCACATGGGAGGCTGCATACAGGATTAAAGGGCCTGGCGACCACATATTCTTTGTTGAGCCTGAACCGTATTGGGAGCCTGCGGAGGAGAGCTTTATCATTCATTACACAAAGGTCATCGTCAATGCCCTGGGAAGAGAAGAGGGATGGGATGACGAGGTAGGACTCAAGACCGAGATCACACCATTAACAAGGCCCTATGGCCTATGGGCAGGTAATGTATTTCAGGGAATTGTAAAGGTGAACGGCAAGCCTGTGCCTTACGCAGAGGTGGAGGTTGAATACTACAACGAAGAGGGGAAGATAAAGCCGCCTGCCGATCCATACATAACCCAGGTCGTAAAGGCCGATGCTAATGGCGTCTTCACCTATGCGATGCCGAAGGCGGGATGGTGGGGATTTGCAGCCCTTAGTACCGCCGATTTCAAATTAAAGCATGAAGGCAAAGAATATCCTGTGGAGATCGGCGCTGTACTGTGGGTAAAGACAAGGGAGATGAGATAATGCATATATCAGAGGGAGTTCTTTCGGCGCCTGTCCTTGTGGCGGGCGCCCTGCTTACCGTGGGCGGAACGGCGTTGGGACTTAAAAAGATGGATTATGAGAGGATACCGGAGGTGGCGGTTTTATCTTCTGCTTTCTTCGTTGCCTCTCTGATTCATGTGCCGGTAGGGCCATCATCTGTTCACCTGATTCTCAATGGGCTTGTAGGGCTTCTCTTAGGCTGGATGGCCTTCCCCTCCATTCTCGTGGCCCTGGCGCTTCAGGCGCTTCTGTTCCAGTTCGGCGGGTTTACCAGCCTGGGGGTCAATACATTCAATATGGCAGCCCCCGCTATCGTTGCCTATTATCTGTTTAATCTGCCTGTGCGAAAGGGCAATCACCTTCTGAGCATCGTCTGCGGGTTTGCTGCCGGCGCCATAGGTGTTGGTACGGGAGCCCTCCTCGTTGCCCTGGCACTTGTAAGCACAGGGGAGAGCTTTTTCCAGGTTGCAGAATTGGTGGTACTTGTACACCTGCCGGTGATGGTTATCGAGGGTATCATCACTGCCTTTTGTGTTGTATTTTTGAAAAGAGTAAAACCGGAGATTCTGGAGGTGAGGGGATGAAAGCAAGGATCAGGAGTCTTATCTTTTGTTCAGTACTCAGTATCTGTTATTTGATGCCTGTTTCCGCCCAGGCCCATAAGGTAAATATCTTTGCCTATGCCGAGGATGGCGTGATTCACTCAGAAAGTTATTTTGTTGATGGCACAAAATGTAAGAATTCTCTTATCGAAGTCTTTGATGAAAAGGCAGGAACCAGGCTATTGGAAGGCAAAACCGACGAAGAGGGAAAGTTTTCCTTTAAAATCCCAAAGGTTGCCTCCCTTAAACTGGTCCTCCATGCAAGCATGGGGCATCAGAATGAATACACACTTGACGAGGATGAGGTCAGGGAGGCAATGGGTGAGGGGCAACGCCCACAAGGCGCCCAGCAGAGTAAAGAGACCATGACCGGAAAAGAAACATCTAAATCTTCTTCTCAACCGGAGAGAGCCGATGCAAAGAGCCGCGGAAAAAGTGATAGAGAGGTTACACACATTGGCAGAGACATGGGTGAATCAGAGATGGAGGCTCTTATGGAAAGGGTTATTGACCGTAAGTTAAAACCTGTGATAGGGATGCTCGTTAAGTTACGGGAAGATAATGAAAAACCTGGTTTCACGGAGATCGTAGGAGGGATAGGTTATATCGCAGGATTGATGGGGGTGGCGATGTATTTAAAGAGTAGGCGAGAGGCGAGAGGCGATGAGCAAAAAAGGTTTTAAGGAGTTACTTGTATGGCAAAAGGCAAAGGATATTGCTATAACTGTTTATAAATTAACCCTACAACGAAAGTTACCAAAATGCATACAATATATTGTGGTTTGATTAGAGATTTTATACTATATGTGGCACTAATAACTTTAAGTATCGTTGTAGGGTTAACAGAAGAAAAAGTTTTTAGTCGTGATTCTGGTCTGCGTGACCAAATACGACGGAGTGTTGTAAGTGTTGCCAGTAATTTAGCAGAGGGAGATGAACGTGATACAGACAAAGAGTCAGTTCGTTTTTTCTATATTGCAAAAGGGTCACTGGCAGAATTGCGGACACAGCTTCAGATTGCTTGTGAGATAGGTTACTTAGAAAGCAAAATTTACGAGGATATAGAAAGGGAATGCGAGGCGTTGGGAAAGATGATTGGCAAACTCATAAAGGTTAGATCAGGCTCCTATAGCCCATAGCCTATAGCCCATATTTTATTATGCATCTTGAGGAATTTGCAGAGGGCAATTCTTTTTTACATCGCCTCGACCCGCGGGTTAAGCTTATAACCTTCATACCCTACGTTTTTACTATTGCTTTAATGCGCGACATAAATGGTCCGGCAGCCGGACTGTTCATTTCCGCTTCCATGATAACTTTTGCCGGCATCGGTTTTGGAAAACTCTTCAGCAGGTTGATCGCGATAAACACGTTTATCTTTATGCTCTGGATTTTCCTTCCCGTAAGTTTCCCCGGCCGGCCGGTTTTCAGTATCTTCTCTTTAACGGCAACCCGTGAAGGTTTCCTGTATGCCCTCTCCATTACCCTCAAGGCCAACGCCATTTTTCTGGCAACAATTGCCATCCTCGGCACATCGGGGGTCAACTCCCTTGCCCATGCCCTTGTCCATTTTAAGATACCTGATAAGCTCGTTTACCTCTTTTTCTTCTTCTACCGCTATATAAGCGTCCTGCACGAGGAGTATGGAAGACTGAAAAATGCAATGGCCATCAGGTCCTTTCAACCTGGTACAAATATCCATACGTACAGGACATACGGATACCTTGTGGGGATGCTTCTCGTAAGGAGTTATGAGCGGTCTCAGAGGATATACAAGGCAATGCTGTGCCGGGGATCCAACGGTAAGTTCCATATCATAAGCCATTTCAAACTCAAAAAAGGGGATATACTGTTTGGTCTGATCATGACGATGGTCACATTTATGATATGGCTTGTTGACAGGTATCCCATTTTTTGAGGGAGGCCGGGGACATGATGCGGAAGTCCGAAGGAAGCGCATCATGTCCCCGGAACAGATCGGCGATGAATCAGGGGGAGACGGTGATAGATATAAAGGATCTCGATTTCAGTTATCCTTATGGGAAAAAGGTATTTGAGGGTCTGAATTTTTCTCTGAAAAGAGGTGAGACGGTAGGGCTGACAGGCGCCAACGGCGCCGGTAAGACCACGTTGTTCCATCTGATAATGGGGCTTTTAAAACCTGATGCGGGGGAGATTTCAATATTCGGAAAGGCAAGGAAGGCGGAAAGGGATTTTAGGGAGGTGAGGCAAAGGGTAGGTCTTGTGTTTCAGGATTCTGATGACCAGCTCTTCTGTCCCACCGTCGAGGAGGATATTGCCTTCGGACCGTTGAACCTTGGGAAATCTCAGGAGGAGGCAAAGGCGATTGTCAGGGAGGTCTGTGAGAGGTTGGGGCTGGAAGGATTTGAAAGAAAAGTTACTCACCGCCTGTCAGGGGGAGAGAAGAGACTTGTAGCCCTTGCCACGGCAGCGGCGATGAATCCGGAATGCTTTTTATTTGATGAACCGGTAGTCGGACTCGATGAGGCAACAACAGACAGATTTTTGAGGTACCTGAAAGAGTACGGGAAAACTTACGTTATCATCACCCATGACCGTGAGTTTTTAAAAAGCGCCGTGGATAAGGTCTATATGCTAAAGGATAGCAAGGTTATTTCTCTCTAACAAGTTTCCAGGTTTCAGCCCCCCTCAGGAGACTTTCTCCCGACTCAATTGGGGTTCATCCGGTTTAAGCGTGTTTGTCTAAAATCTCTTTCTTCCTGAAGTCGCTTATTTTAAACTGATCTTTGACAGTTGCCAAAAAATAGTTCCGTCCTTATGAACGTCCAAACCGCAACAAATAGAATGCATAACCTCGATAACTTTGCTATCATCTTTCTGAATCATAGTTCTCCTCCTTTGAATTGAGCCTGAGATCAAAGAGCTGCCAACGAACATGATCAGTACGCCATCATGCCGCAATTGGAAACGGTCAAAGAACGATTTCCAAGTCTCATTAATCAGTGGTTGCCAAATCTGAATTTGATGGCTATTAAATAGGGGGTTATTATGGACTCATTGAAAGAAGTTGAGGTAAATACCGCGAGGGATGCACTGGCATTGTTAAGCCGTATGATTTATAAAAAGTATGGCGATGAGGTTTTGCCTCTTATAGGGGAGGTGTGCCGCAAGTTGGGAAGGGCTATTGGAAACCAGATGAGAAAAAATTTGGATTCCTTTGACCTCAAGAGTGTCGGCAATGCCTTTCTGGAAGGCGCCAGACGGCGTAAAAGTCCGGTAACGCTGCTCGAACTCACAGAAAAGAGGATTAGGGTAAGAAGTGAACGGTGCGCATTGGGCTTGGCCGGCGCCGGCCGTCCCATTTGTGAGGCCATGATGAATATGGATATTGGCATATTTGAAGCGGCTACGGGGATAGAGATTGACCTTTCTATCTTGAAGACAGTAGCAGATGGTGACGAATATTGTGATGTAGCCTTTGCTCTAAAGTAAAAGCAAGGAGGAGCTATGAAAAACAGGGTTACTGACATAGTGAATAAATAAATAGGGACAGCGACCATTTAAAAGGAATTACCGCAACGGCAGATAACACGGGCTAAAAGACTAACATCCAAATGTTTCGCACTTCTTTTAGCCTTGAACGTTATCTGCTATTCTGGCAAGGAAATAAATGACGAAAAATAGACCCGTCCCATTTTTCTTCACTATTCAAATACTATAAAGAAAAGGAGGAGGTAACCGATGAATTTGATTAATTTGATTGAGCGTTTAAAAGGGATTTTGCTTCGTCCTAAGCAGGAGTGGCAGACCATTTCTGCTGAAACAACAACCATTGCTGAGTTGTACAAAAACTACATTGTTATCTTAGCAGCCATTGGTCCATTGGCTTCCATTATCGGAATGTCTATTGTAGGGATAAGCTTACCTTTCGTAGGGGCATTCCGGATACCCATAACAACATCAGTTGTTTCTGCAGTTGTAAGCTACATCCTGAGTCTTGTCGGTGTGTATGTCATAGCTTTTATTATTGATGCCTTGGCTCCAACCTTCTCAGGAGAGAAGAACATGAACCAGGCTCTCAAGGTGGCAGCTTATTCCTATACCCCAGGTTGGATTGTAGGAATTTTTGCCATAATCCCTGCACTCAGCATCTTAGGGATATTAGGACTTTACGGCTTGTATCTTCTCTATCTGGGACTTCCTGCTCTCATGAAATCCCCTCAAGAAAAGTCCTTGGGATACACAGTTGTAGTGGTCATAGCTGCCATTATCATTTTTATAGTCATAAGTTTTGTCTCTCATGCCTTTATTTCCTATCCTACGTGAAGCATATCTATACCTGGAATGGAGTAAATGGTCACTATCCCTTTACAGCGCGATGGAAACAAGGCGAAAGCATATCAGGTTCATCAGGTACGAAAAGTCATTATGGAACATAACCTTGGAGGTATGTTCTTAAAAGAACAAGGATTGCCCGTTCCTTATTCCTTATGAGTTTAACAGGTTCGTTTATAAATACAAGGGTAATCACCGGATTAGAAAGTTTCCCTGTTATGACCAATTTCTCTGTCTTGCCTTTGCCCAGCTTACGTATCGGGAAAGTTTGAGGGATATTGAAACATGCCTGAATTCCCATCACGAGAAGCTTTATCATATCGGATTCCGTGGTCAAGTTTCGAGATCTACCCTGGCCGATGCCGACGAAGTTCGAGATTATCGAATTTACCAGGACTTGGCCTATCATCTTATCTCCATTGCCAGGAATCTCTACAAGAACGAAGAACTGGCGGTAGATATCGATTACGCCCTTTATGCTTTCGACTCAACAACCATCGATCTGTGCCTGTCCCTTTTTCCCTGGGCGCATTTCCGGAAAACCAAGGCTGCCATCAAGATGCATACCTTTCTCGACCTGCGGGGCTCCATATTTTCCAAAAGGAAACTACCCGCAACGACAGCTAACAGAGTGCTTGAGGCTATCCCCAAAAGGCTACGCCCTTCTCAATCACTAGAAACGTTACCGCCATTGTCCCTAAGTCAGAAGTGTGGTTCAACAAGCTGAGCGAAGGAGGAAAAAGAAAGATGAATCCGCTTTTACAGCGTATTTCAGATGAGAATCTTGGAACCAGAGCTCAGCATCTTTTTCTTGAGGCAGGACATGATATTCAAACAATATGTCAGCATATCATTAAGGCTTTTATTTTGCTATATCTTCTTTTTATCATTTCTGATCCTGCTTTTCCACAGGAGACCGGAAAGGTTCAGAAAGTGTACGATGGCGATACGGTGTTGCTGTCAGATGGCCGAAAAGTAAGGTATCTGGGAATTAATACGCCGGAATGGCAGGAACCCTTTTATTTAAAAGCAAAACGGCTTAACGAGTCATTAGTGATGGGGAAGGATATTCGCCTGGAGTTTGACGAAGAACGAGTAGACAAATATGGTCGTTTGTTGGCGTATCTTTATGTGGGAGATCAGATGGTAAATGCCGAACTGATTGAGGACGGTCTCGCTCACGCATTTTTCATCCCACCGAATCGGAAGCATAATGCATTACTGCTCAAACTTCAGGCAGATGCCAGGGAACGCAAATTAGGGATATGGTCTAAACGTGGCAAGATGTCTGTCCTTAAGATTACCGGTGTCCACCCACCTCGCTCCACTGAAGGAGAACTGTTTCAACCCTATTCACGGATTGCTAATATCAGTAATATTAAGGTCAATCTTACAGGATACACACTTTCCAGTGAAACAGGACCCTCGTATAAGTTCCCTGATATTGAGTTGGCGCCCGGGTATACCGTCCTTGTTGTCAGCGGAAAGGGAATCAATAATCTGAACAGCGGAGGTCAGCTCATTGTCTACTGGAATGATCAACCTGCCAAATGGGATGAAGAGGAGGACACTGCATACCTCACAGCCCCTGATGGAACTCTGATAGACTTATATCATTACAAGGGACGCCGAGTCTCACGAAAACCTAAGCAGTAAACTCCTTATTACTATGTTCAAGATAAAAAAGTTTAAAAGAAAGGGAGATAAAGATGATAAAGAAAATTGATCATGTAGGAATTGCCGTTAAAAGCGTGGATAGTGCAATATCATTTTACGAAGAAATGCTTGGTGGAAAACTTGTTTCAAAAGATCGTGAGGAAGGTCAAAAGCTTATATCAGCCAAGGTTTCCATAGGGGATAGCATGCTGGAAATTATGGAATCACTGAGTGTTGATGGTGTAATTGCTAAATTTATAGAGTCTAAGGGAGAGGGAATCCATCATCTATCCTTAAGGGTTGAAAACTTTGAAGGTTTCTTAAATGAACTGGAGGGAAAAGGTGTAAAGATCGTTGGAAAGGAAGTCACTCCTGAAAGAAAAATCGCCTTTATTCATCCAAAGAATACCTCTGGGGTACTAATTGAAATCTTAGAGAAGAATTAAATTCAGCTATCCCCGAAACTGGAGGTGACTTATATCTTAAAGTTCATAGGTGATCAGTATGCCCGGAATAATTAAGAAAAGATCAGAGAAGGCCGGCCTTCCGCCCGGAGCCCTCATTCACATTGGAGAGAAAAAGAGCGAAAAAACAAAAATTACCAGGTTAAGTTATAATGAGCTGGAGATTGAGGAGATGGAGGCCCTCTCAATAGAAGAATGTCTTACAGGTAAAGATGGGTCTAAAGTTACCTGGATCAATGTGGATGGTCTGCATCAGATTGAGATACTGGAGACGCTCAGTAATTATTATGGATTGCATCCTCTTATACTGGAAGACATCCTCAACACAGACCAGCGTCCTAAGGCAGAAGACTTAGGTGACTTTATCTTTATCGTTGTGAAGATGCTTTACTATAACAGTGGCGATGAGATTGCCACCGATCAGGTCAGCTTAATCCTGGGGG
>Ga0210056_1004835_pt1 | contig 10396 bp, 11 predicted proteins | sample CryGeyCG2014_080_2_FD_183965 | JGI IMG/M metagenome (GOLD analysis project Ga0210056, IMG submission 183965) | Groundwater microbial communities from aquifer - Crystal Geyser CG07_land_8/20/14_0.80 (SPAdes) (version 2) | ecosystem: Environmental > Aquatic > Deep subsurface > Groundwater | place...
GCTGAACAGTTACATTACTTTTATCACTACTTGGCGCGGAAGTATTGCCAGATCAAGGCCGCGCCGCCCACAAAGAGCGCCGCGATCCAGACGTAATCCATGACGCCTTTGAAGGGCGTACCCAGCAAGATACCCAGGATGATGAGAGCCGTGGCCGGGAAGAAGGCCCAAGACGATTTCCCTGTGCCGGGCAGGAGCGCCACCAGCAGGAAAGTCAGCCCCAGGCCAATAAAGAACACGCCGCCGGTGTTGAGAATCCCAAACACATCCGAAAGGGCGGAGACGCAGCCGAGCGTGATCAACACGCCGCCGGGGATGATCGCCCACCAGCGCTCGCGGCTGGTCAGGTAGATAGCCCAGAAACCCAGGCCGATCGCGCCCAGGAAGGCCAATCCGCCCCAGCCAAGCTTATCCAGCAGGAAAGAAGAAGCGGACATGCCAAGCAGGGTGAAACCCGGAATGGCTGCCCACCATTGCGAGCGGTTGGTGACGAATACGTAAAGGAAGGCAATACCGGCCAGCCCCAGGATGGTTCCCCAGAACAGGTCCCAGCCGCGCTGGATGATCCCAAACTTTTCAAGAAATCCCAACACGCTGCCTAAAATGAGCAAGACGCCGATCACAATGCGAAAGTCAATGCGTTTCATGTTTATCCCTCCAGACTTCCGAAGTCTTCAAGACTTCGGAAGTCTGCGTTAGTGTTCTCCTATTGAATGCTGATCGAGCCGACGCCGGCCTCGATGTTCAACTCGACGCGGTTGGCCGCCTGGTCGTAATCCGGCGATTGGTAGATGTTGCCCTCCAGGCGCGGGAAGCGGGCGCTGTTGATGCTGCGGGCGGAGAGTCCCTCTTTGATGCGGATGCGCGCGGCCACGCCTTCGGGCACACGGACATCCACCGAAGCGACACCGGCGTTGATCTCCGCCAGGGTGTTTCCACCAGCAGCGGGCATTGTCAGCGAGGTGGAACTGGCGCCGGTTTCCAGCTTCAGGTACGGGACGCGCAGCTCGCTCAAGTCAATCCTGGACTCGCTGGCCCCGCTGTTGATGGACAGGGATAGCGGGATATCGCGTGTCAGGTTGAGGTGCCAATCGTAGCCCTCGCCGATAAAGGGGCCGAAATGAGACGCCGAACGCATGCGCACCTCGAGCTTGTCGCCGACCATCTTGGTCTTATAGTCCAGCCCGTAGCTGAACGTCCCCGAAAGGAGTTGGCCCGCTCCGGCTCCGCAGCCGATGGTCATCCGCCCGGCCCCATGTTTGAGGCGCAGGCTGGCCTGCTGCGCGCCTTTCAATTCGATTGCGACTTGCTCGCCTTCTTCGCCTTTGGGCCGCCAAATCGCCCGGATGATGAACCACACTCCCAACAACCCCATCGCCAGCAGCCAAAAATAACCCCAGACGTCGTCGGTGATGCCCAAGGCTTTCAGCAAGAATAAAGCGCTGAGCAAAATGAGAACACTACCCCAGAACAGGTAATTGCGACGCATAATAGCCTCCTATAAGCGTTTGCGCAGCAGGCCGCGCAGGATGAACCACAGGCCAAACAGGAAGAGCAATCCTGCCAGGGCGTATTCCTGGTACGCGCCGAAGATGCTCATCCCGCCGAAGATGGCGGCAAAGACGAGGAACATCACCGCGCTGATGACCAGCAGGTTCAGCCCGCCGCGCGCCTCCTGCCGGAAGTTGCCGCCCAACAGACCGGAGAGCAGCACGCCGATGCCTACGAAGCCAGGGATCAATGCCCACATGTAAGCCCATGATTCCCAGTTGCCGGTGGCGTTCTGGTAGTAAAGGATGCCGCCGATGCCGGCCACGATGCAAGCCGGGACAGCCATCCCCGCCGCGCCGGTCAACAGGCCAATGAGCAGGAGGATGCCTCCAGCGATGACCACCCACAGCGGCCATTCGAAGGTGAGCGTCAGCCATGCGGCCAGGTCGGGACGGAACTTGGCTACCACCAGCCATGCCGCCACCAGGATGAGGATCAGACCGAGAGCCAATTGCGTACGGTTTCTTCTGTTCATAACATTCTCCTCTTGGTTTTATTGGGAAAAGCCTCATGTATATTTACGCCATTACAGATGAAAAGTTACGCTTATTATAGCGTAGGGCCGGTTTCCATACCGGCCAGCAGTGGCGGAGGGGAACTACGGCAGGTTGATAGTTTGCTGCTCCATCACAATATCCGGCACATCCCAGCCTTTCTGATCCATCAATGCCTTGAAGGCGCGGCGAAAGAGCAGGGTGACTCGCACAAAGACCTCCAAGGTCTTTAAGACCTCGGAGGTCTATGGTCTGGGATAGCAGTTACCCGGCCATTACGTAGCGGTCAATCTTCTTGGGTTGTAAAAGGATGTAATGGCCGTAATGGAACCTGGAGCCGAGCAGTTCGCGGCGCAGGGTGGAAACATTCGCTTTCTCGCGGATGAGCGTCTGGTACACGCCAGCCCGTTCTATCTGACCCACCAGGATCAGGCCGATCAACCGGTCGCCGCGAAAGACAAGTTTGCGGTAGTTCGATCCATGCCGCTCGGCAAATACTTCGATATCAGCGCCAGTGGTGCGGTGGACCTCACCGACGGAAATGACCGGCAGGCCGCCCAGTTCCATGGCGTTGAGCAGGCTGAAAGCGCCCGCATAGGTCGAATTTCCCCCCGCCATGTTGTCGCCGGCGATCTGACCCATCGCTGCTGCGTTGGTCCAGATACCGCTGACGATGGGTTCTCCCGAAACGATGTCTTTCGTCTCCACTACATCTCCAGCGGCGTAAATATTTGGGTCGCTCGTGAGTAAATGTTCGTCCACGATCAAGCCGCGCCCTGTCTGTAAGCCGCCTTCCGCAGCCAGGTCTAGGTTGGCGCGGACGCCGACGCCCACGACGATAAGATCGGCTTCGAGTTCACGGCCATCATCCAGGGTGACCGAGGTGACCTTTTTGCCTCGGCGGTTGACCTGTTTGATTGTGTGTCCCAGGATGGTTTCGATGCCAGCCTTCGCCACCGCCTCGGCAAAAATGGCTGCGCTTTCGGCGTCCAGTTGCTGCGGCACGATGCGGTCGAGTAGTTCGACGACAGTAACGCTCAACCCCAGATGCCGCAGGGCAAAGGCCGATTTCATGCCAATGCGACCCGCGCCGAGGATGATCGCGCTTTTCGCGCCTTGAGCGGCTTTGGCGATGCCGAGCGCGTCCTCCCATGTGCGCAGGGTGAAAACACCTGGCCCATCCAGCCCTTCGATGTTCGGGCGGATGGGGCTTGCGCCGGTCGCCAACAACAGGCGGTCGTAAGCGATGGTCGAGCCGTCAGTCAGGGCGAGAGTATGCTTTGCCGGGTCGAGGCCGGTGGCGCGCGCCTTCAGTCGCAGGTCGAGATGCGCAGGCGTCAGGCGCGGCTCACGCAGGATCTCATCCCCCGTTTTCCCTTGATGGATAAGATACGGGATGAGCGGACGGTAATACGGCGGATGGGCCTCATCAGAGAGCATGACGATCTCGGCGGTGGGGTCGCGTTTGCGGATGGCTTCAGCCGCCGCCATGCCTGCCGCCGAAGCGCCAACGATCACATATTCCATGGCGTTACCCTCCTGCGACGGCCGAGGCGAATTCCCGTCGCTTGTTCTTGCTGAAACCCTCCACCTCCTCGTAGAGCAGAGCCTTTGTCGGACAGGAGGCGACGCACGCCGGGGATTCTCGCTCTGGGCAAAGGTCGCACTTGACCGCTTTGCCCAATTCGAGTTGACGGCCAACGACCCCGTACGGGCAGACCATCACACACGTCCAGCAGCCGATGCAGCGACTCGCGTCGCACATCACCGCATCGGTTTTTGGGTCGCGGAACATGGCGCCGGAGATGCAGGCAGCGACGCAGGGGGCTTCATCACAGTGGCGGCAGAAGATGGGAATCTTGCGCCCGTCCGCCGCCTCGACATAGACCCGGTTCATCGGGTGAGGCTTTTCAGATGGACTGGCGAAGATATTTTTGGCCTGTGAGTGCTCGATGGCGCATTGAATCTCGCACGTTTTACAGGCGGTACACAGATCAGGTTGAACGAAGATGCGTTTCATCACCAACCTCCTAGGCAACGACTTTCTCTGCCAGGCCGAGACCCTTGCGTCGTTCGTTCATGGCCTCGAAGAGTTTTTCCGCCGCCTTGACGGGATCGAGTTCGACGATGAAATAGCCGCCAAGCAGGTCTTTTGCCGTCTGGGTGAGAACCTGGGTGACCAGCGGACTGCCAGTGACCGGCGGGACAACGCCAACGTGGGTGGGCAGGCCGAGCGCCACCGCCCATGTGCCGATGCTGATGGCTTTCTCCATGGAGACCTCCGGCGCGGAGGCAACGACTGGCAGTTTATCCAAATCCACGCCCAACTTATTGGCAATGGCAACGGCGATGGCAACCGCGCGCGTGTTGTCCACGCATGAACCAGTGTGCAGGACCAGCGGCAGCGGCGCATTCAAACCAGCCGCGTTGCCCAGGACGGTGAGCACGGCTTTCAGGCCGGGACCGGCATATTTTTCGGTAGCCTCGGAGGTCATGAGACCGTGGCGTGCGAAGGCGCCCGAAGCACAGCCGGTGGCCAGGATCAATACATCGCGCCTGGCCAATTCCTTGATCATGGCGACGAAGTTGCGGTCCTGTGGGACCTTGACGTTGTTGCACCCGGCGAACAGACAGACGCCGGTGATGTTGCCGTTGACGATGTTGTCGAGCAGGGGCTTGAGGGGATCAGCGCCATCCACTTTGGAGAGAATGCCGATCACCGCCTCAGCAGAGACACCCGCGATGGCAGTGTTGCGAATATCTGGAATGTGGACTTTGGCGGCATCGCGCTTCTTGAAGGCTTCGATCGCCAGGTGGATAATCTCGCGCGCCCCCTCGGCGGCGTGCTCCTCCTCGAAGTTGATGTGTGTCGCGCCGGGCATCTTGGCGATGCCCATTGTCGTGATGACTTGGGTGTGGAAACTCTCGGCTACTTTGGTCAGGCTGGGCATCACACACTGGTAGTCCACGACCATGGCATCCAGCGCGCCGGTCAGGATAGCAAGTTCCTGCGAGACGGAGGAGGTTGCCATCGGGATCCCATGCCGCATCATCACTTCATGACCTGTGCAACAGATGCCAACAATGTTGATCCCTTCTGTAGCACCAGCCTGCCTGGCCTCGGCTTCCATCTGCGGCGCGAAAGCAACCACCATATCAGAGAGCACCGGATTGTGTCCGTGGACTGCGATATTGACCGCGTTCTTCTTCAATACACCCAGATTGGCCGTTGCGACGGTCGGCTGCGGCACGCCAAAGAGGATGTCGGAGAGGTCAGTGGCCAGGGCCATGCCATCGTAATCAGCGATTGCACATTTGATACCGCCCAGGAGCAGGTTGACCGGGTCGGCGTCCACACCGTTGGTGGTACGGTGCATGATCTCCGAAATGGCCGAGTCGATGCCGTAGGGCAGCAGGCCCATCTCAGCGAATTTCTTCAGGCGTCCGGCGGTGAGCGTTTTCATGGCCCACCCGACCGGTACGCTACGTTCAGCAAATTCTTCGAGGGACAAATCGGCCAGTTCAGCGGCGACCTGTAGATCGGACTTGCCATCCAGTTGGATGCCCTGCCGTTGGGCAACGGTGCGCAGTTTGTTTGAATCCTTGATGCCATAGTCCGGCGCTTTGCCCTCGGCGACCTTTTTTAGGGTGTGGGCCAGGTGTTTGGCATGACCGGAGTGCGCGGCGGTACCGCCAGCGATGGAGCGATCAAGTCCGCGCGCTACAATGGTGTCGGCTGTCGCTCCGCACACGCCGGTCTGCGGGCCATTGCCAAAGGGATCAATGCGACAGGGTCCTTGCAGACAGTGGCGGCAACACAGGCCGGTCTCGCCGAAGCCGCACTGGGGCAACTGGGCAGCATACCGATCCCATGCAAGTTCAACGCCAAGTTTCTGTGCGACGCCGAGCATTTCGATGGAATCGGGAGAAATGGAACGATCTTCAAACATGTAAACCTCCTTAATCAATCGAATTAGATGAATATTGGCAACAAAACACCCCTAATCTGAAGAAGACCAAGGGTGATTACACCTGAACACTCAAAGCTGATTGAATAGCGCTTATTATCACGTATTTATGCTAGCACATATATAAAAGTATTTCTACATTGTACGCGGCCATTTTTTGACCCAACTGGGCCATTGCACTTACAATAACCCCCGTTTACCTGCTTCTGCGGCTGCTTGTACTCTGTTCTCGACCCCTAATTTGTCGAAGAGCTCCTGGACACGACGTTTGACGGTAGTTTCACTCCAGTACATGACCTTGGCGATGGCGCTATTGCTTTTTCCACCAGCGACCAGATGGATGAGACGCAACTCTTCCTCCGTCAATCCGGATAAATGCTGTTTTTGAACGCGGGCCATATCCGCAAACTGGCGCAGTACCTGTCCCATCAGATCAGGGCTAAGTTGACGCCCTCCGGCATGTACCGAACGAATCGCGTCAGCCAGTACTTCATGAGATATGTTCTTTAGCAAATAACCATGAACACCAGCCTCCAATGCCCCGGAGATATACGCCTCATCATCATAGGCTGTCAGAATGATTATCTTAACCTCGGGTCGCGTGCGATGCAATTGCCGAATGACTTCAATACCATCCAATCCTGGCATCCTGATGTCTAAAAGGACGATATCAGGGTTGCAAGCCTGGACTTGACTCAGTGCAATAACGCCATTTTCAGCTTCACCGACAATCTCGATATCCGGGTGATTGATGAGCAGACTCCGAATCCCCTTGCGAACCAGTTGATGATCGTCCACTACCAAAAGCCGTATCTGAGTCATGATAAATTCTCGGACGGTACAGTCAGAACGATGCGGGTGCCGTGATCTTGTTTAGATTGAATGTCTATTTGGCCGCCAATGCACTGGGCACGCTCCTTCATGCCGATCAGGCCCAAATGCTCGCCAGGCGCATTCACGAAACGCTCGAGGTCGAATCCAATACCATTATCTCGGATGGAGATGCATACCTTCTCTTTGGAAAATTCCAAATGAATGTCTGCTTGCATGGCTTTGGCGTGGGTTGTTATGTTGTGAAGCGCTTCCTGTATCAACCGATAGATACCGATTTCAATGTCGGTTCGAAGCCTGTAGGGATCACCAGAGACATTCAAGGTGCATTTGATTTGTGAGTACTGTTGACAGCGGGAGGCAAATTGCTCAATCGCCGGCACAAGCCCCCTCGCATCCAGGATCAGTGGGCGCAGGTCGTAGATAATACGGCGGATTTCCGTGTCAATTTGTTTTAATAAGGCCTGCACATCTTCCAAATGATCTATTGCTGTGCCGTTATTGCCCAAAGCCTGGCTTTCCTTTGCGCATTGCGTTTCGAAAAGAGCGCTGACGATCATTTGGGTCATACCATCATGCATATCATGGGCGATGCGCGCTCGTTCCGCTTCCTGGATATCAACTGTGGCCCCTAACAATTTATGGAGTTGCTCCGCTTTCTGGGCTAAATCGTCTTTTGCGATGGCCAACTCATGGGTTCTCTCTGAAACCTTACGTTCCAATTCCTGGCGGGAGGCGTGCAACTGTTCATACAGATTGGCGTTATGGATGGCAATCGCTACCAGCGAGGCATAAGTCACCAATAGCTGCTCATCTTCATCTGAGTATTCGGTGTTCTTGTTCGCAGCACCGATCATACCAATGGTCTGCTCGCGAACCCGCAGCGGAACGCCCAGAAACGCCCGCACCGTGGGGTGGCCGGGAGGCTGCCCCACTCGTGCTGGATCATTCAATGCGTCTTGAGAGCGCACAGGACGATTCTCCAGAATGGTATTACCAAATATATTGCGGCGAAGTGGGATCAAATGGAAGCGATCATAGAACTCTGGCTCAGCCTCGAACCCTTGAATGGCGACCAAATCCAAGGCGCTGCCATCCTCGGTGGTTAACCCGATAAACCCAAATTGGGATTGTGTTAGCGCCAGGCAGTGGGTTAAACTCGTATCAAGAACCAATTGTAGATCACGTAATGCAACGACTTCAATGGCCAGTTGGTAGAGTGATTCTAATTTGTGTTGGTAGGAAACTACACCCCGTAACTCACATATTTCGCATTTAGGTTCGAAAACAATGGGTGAAACATCAAAGGTGGACATTTATCAAATGCTCCAGGCTTTTGCGCTGGGGAGAGATTTTTTTACCTCTCTGAATTGGGAAATCTAATCTTGATACTGTTTTGATATAAAACACCCCCGGTCGGTTAGAGTTTCATGTTGTTATCGCGGCGCGTTTCGTCAACGACGAATCGAAGCGGCGGTTCCAAGGGGATACTGCGTGTGTGTAAAGCAGGCATGGCATTTCTCAATCTGGAAATATTCTAGCGTGGTTGAGCGCGCAATACAATTCATCGGCAAGGAGATACGCGGCTACATTCCCGGCGACTCTTTCAGCCCCAGAATCCGACCCCACATTTACCGTCAACAACCCCATTATTTTCATTTGCCAACCTTTGCCTTGCCGGTTGAACGGGCGATCGCGCTTGCAGTCCAATATGGCATAACCAGCAGCCAAAAGTAACCAATCAGCAATCCCAAAACGCCTGCATCCCGGGCCACCTGGGACAGCGGCGGATATCCCAAATTCGTGATGATGAACCATCCCAGCGCGTCGAGCGGAAATTGCACAGCCGCAACGGTCATGCCCAAGATTGTCGCCGTGGTTGTTCGTTCTGCTACCGGGACGCCTCGCAGGTGGAATCGGGTCACACCATACATGAGGGGAGCTGCCAGAAAAGCGCTGGGAAGCGCGGCCAATGGAAAATAGGGCGACTGTCCCAGCAGGATAATTATCAATGCGCCCGCGATCCAAATGACGATGCCGATAACCAGGCCTTCCGCCGTTTTTCTCATCATAAGTGATCCTCTGCTTTTTTTTTATTTTTCAAGCCTTCAGCCCAAGCATCCTGCTCCACATCGCGTCGCGCATCCCGTCGGACATCCGAAGCATGACGGCGAGCATGACGCGCGCGTCCGGCGTGGCGATATAGCGGGCGCGGGGATTCCTGGTTGTCAGCGCACGCAGGATCACCGCGGAAACTCTCTCTGGCGCTGAACTCATTCCCTCGATCTGCCCGATGAAACGCATGAACGGAACCAGGAATCGGTAGTATGGTGAGTTCGTATTTGTAGTGTGCTGTTGCCCATGTTGATTGGCGGCCGCGTTAAAGTTTGTACGCACACCTCCTGGCTCGATCAAAATAACACGCACGCCGAAGGGACGCGTTTCCATCCGCAGGGCGTCGCTCATTGCCTCCAAGGCGAACTTGCTGGCGTTGTACGAACCGATGAACGGAATCGCGAGTCGTCCGCCCATCGTGCTGCTCGACGCCCGCGTCCATTTCGACCCACGTCAGGCCGCCATCCGTGGACTTGTAGATGTGGCCGATCAATTGTGTGCCCACCCAGATCACTGTTGGATTATGCGAGTCTACGGTTGCGCTGAAGACGGCGACATCAATTGTATTGACCATTCGCTCGATGCCGGTATTGCTCTGCACCCAGGATAGGCCGCGGTCGTAACTGATGTGGAAGCCGCTGTGGGCGTCGGTCACGTACCAGATATCGGGATCGGCAAAATTCACCCGGATATCATAGCCCAGGCCGCCGGGCGGGCCTCCCAACCGTACCCATGACTCGGCCAGGTAAGCCGGGATGCCGGGTGTAACCGGCGGTCGGGCTGTCGCGCCTGGCGTCACCGCTCCGGGACTTGGAGCCTGCCTCGCGCCGCTGACGGTGATCTCTACCTGGCGTGTCTCGATGCGGTCGCCCATGTCCACCGCCAGCTCGTAGCCGCGCGTCTCCGCCGGGCAGACTTCCATCTGCCCGATCTTGTCCACCGGCTGGGCGTCGAGGGTCACGCCGAAGCCCCCGGTCACTTCCCAGCGCAATACCGTACACTCACCGGCTTGCAGATTGGAGCGCTCGGCGGTGAAGGTGATGAAGTCCGCCGTGGCAGGCGGCTCGGTCGCCTGTCCGCCGCAGGCGGAAATGATCAGCATCATAAAAGCGAAAGTGAGATTAAGTAGGGTGAGTCTGATTTTCATGAGTTTCTCCTTTCAGTTCTTTTTACTGACCATCTATTATGTTTATCAACCGCTCTACTTCACGCCCCAGCGAGGGGCCGACATTCGATATGCTCTGCAGCCCTTCAACCCCATCGCCTGGTAAACCAATCCAATATCCTGTTCCAAATCTTCGATGGCCCAGGCCAGCACCACATCCTTGTTTTCGCTCAAATAGCGCTCGCCCGCTGCCAGCCCGATTTTGTTCTTGAAAGAGGTGTATGAATCGGGCAAAAAGGCTTTGTTGTTCACAAAGCGCATGAATTTCTCTT
>Ga0210056_1004840_pt1 | contig 10388 bp, 10 predicted proteins | sample CryGeyCG2014_080_2_FD_183965 | JGI IMG/M metagenome (GOLD analysis project Ga0210056, IMG submission 183965) | Groundwater microbial communities from aquifer - Crystal Geyser CG07_land_8/20/14_0.80 (SPAdes) (version 2) | ecosystem: Environmental > Aquatic > Deep subsurface > Groundwater | place...
TCACAAAGACCAACATATTGCCTCCCTCCAGTACAGCCATTTGACCATGGGGTCAGCTTCGTTTGACATATACCTCCCCATCCATTCGCCGCTATGGAATTTGTACAGTTCGTATTACCAATAACTTTTTCATCAGCAAAAACTGGCTGCGTCATCCCCAGCGAAACGAGCAAGAAAAGAAAAAGCGAGAAGAAAATACTTTGTATTCCGATGTGTATGCTTTCTTTTTTCATAAAATAAAGAAAAAAATAATATTTTTATATGTGTACTATATAGAGAGTGTTCTGTTTATTGTCCAGCCCCGGTGAGTCCAGCTATGGTATTGACGATGATAAGTCCGGCAAGGGCAACAACAAGACCGATGATGGTATAGGTTATATTTCTCTTGGCTGTTTTGGCAAGGTCTTCATCCCCTACAGACACGAGGTACTGTATCCCTGATATCACGAAAGCGAGTACGCCTAATACACCGAGTATTCCCAAAAGCCAGTTCAGCACTCGTGCAACAAGATCAAAAACTGAAATACTCGAAAGACCGCCAACTGTCTTTGAAAGAGGGAGGCACGTACCAGCCTTGACAGTAGATCCTTCAAGACAATAATTAAGTCCGCCACCAGAGTCTGATCCAGTACTCGAGGTAGAACCACCGCTGGGAGTTGATCCGGAGCCTGAGCCTGAGCCTGAGTCTGAGCCAGTACTCGAGGTAGAACCACTACCATCAGAAGTAATACAGCATATACCTGCACCACAATCATTCGTTGAAGCAGGAGCGCCAGAACAACTATCAGCATTTGTAGCACAAGAGCCTGTGCGTGCATGATTATCAAAATCAGTGCATGGTGTGGCGGAAACAGATGATATTTGTGAGAAAAAAACTATTGAAAAAAATGACAAGAAAAATATTTTGCGCATAGAGTTTTATTTTTTAAAAAATTTTTCTAATAAAAGTTTAATAAACAACAGTAGAATAACCCCAAAAACTAGTATCGCCCGCTCCTGTGAGTCCTGCAATAGCATTGACGATAATGAGACTAACCAGAGCGACAGATAATCCAGTAATTGTATATATCATAATCGTTTTGGCTCTTTTTGCCTGATCTTCATCGCCAGCTGATGTGAGATAGAAGATGCCTGAGATGACAAATCCTATAACAGAAAGAATACCAATAAGCCCCAATGTCCAATTGAGAAACCGAGTAATAGTATCAAAAATTGATTCATTGACAAGTCCATAAACAGCATCCTCAGTGTCCATTATACTAAACCCAGAAGGATCGGTAGCATTGGTAGTCAATGGCGCCAAGAAGAGCAGAAACAAAGAGAGAGAAGTATAAAAAAGAGAAGAGAACTTATGATACATTTTCTTTATAAACATATTTTTATTTTATTATTCATTTTGGCCTCTTAGTGATTGTTTCTTCATCTCTTCCTATCATACATCACCTTATGTTTTTATCATACTCTTTTTTTGAAAAAAAACAATACTTCTATTTCATAAAAAAATCATCCTCCCAAAAGAGAGAATGATTTTCTTCAATAATTGAGGAATATCCTCATCATAGACTAGAACGTTGTCACGCCACCTGCATTTCCTAGAAGACCACTGAGTGCGTTCACGACAATGAGACCAATCAGAGCAACCACGAGACCGATGATAGAATACATCATCACACTCTTAGCCTTTTCTACTTGATCCTCATCACCAGCAGCGGTGAGATAGAGAATGCCAGAGATGACAAATCCGATGACTGCCAAAATACCTGTGAGACCTAAAAGCCAGTTCAAAATCCTAGAAATAAGATCATAAAACGATTCATTTGCAAGTCCTGTCTCAGGACCGCCTACATAATCCGAATCCACTCCAAAACCTACTGGCGTAGGAGTAGCAGCACCAGCCATAAGTGGCATAAAAGCAAGAGCGCTTGCAATGCCGGTATATGCTATTTGTTTTATATTTTTCATATTTTCTCACCCCCTTTCTTTTTGCGACGACTCTGACGAAGAGCCGATACATTTACTTTTTATTTTCCCAAAGGTCCTGAGCGGAGTCGAAGGGTTTATTTACTTTTCTTTTTTTATTGAAAGAAAGACGCGAGCTGTCCGGTCAGGATAAGAGAGATCAGTGCAATCGTGATGCCGATACCAGATTCGAGAGCGATTTTTTTTGCCGTTTGCATTCTCTCTTCGCTTCCGCTAGCAGTGATATACACAATACCCGAAACAACTAATCCTAGTATACCAAGTACACCAACAATTGACAATACAAAATTGAGGACATTGGAAAGAAGTGATGTCAAAGGAGGAGCATCGCTGATCACTCCTGCATAGACGGTACTAATAGGAAAAATATTATTCATCACTCTTGATTGATATTGTGCATATTATCTGACGGTCGTAGACGTCGTATCACAGGTAAACGTAAATGCGTTGGTTTGTATCAACCCAGCCAGTGGTTTGCCCGCTCCCCTATCCACAGAGAGCATCGTCAGTACAACATTGACAATAAGCCAGGCACCAAGTATAACCGCAAAACCGATGAGAGATGCCTTAATACCGCCTTTGGCGGTAGTCATTAATCCATCATAACCTGCGGAAACGATATAGAGAATAGCCATCGCCACGATGACACAGATAGCAACAACGGTCATAATACCAAGTCCCCATGTAATCAGACCCGCTCCCCCGACGATGATATGACAAATGGTACACGGCGCCATTTCAGAAGCAGTACCACTATTACGTCCACAAGGAATCAGTGCGGCGTCAACAGAAAGCGGCGCGAGTGTGAGAAGAAAAGAAAACAGAAAAAAACTGAGAAAAAAAATGCGACGATTCATAAGAAGAGTATTTATATAATAAAGGAATATTTATACAAAGAGAGTATACCATAAAATCCTTCATCTTTCATATTTTATTTTTTTACAAGAACATTTCTGGGAGACTTGAAGTTTTTTTCAGCATGCCTGCCAGCCTGTAGGCAGGGTTCCGTCGTTTCGACGGATGAAAAAAAGTTCACGCAAAGAGTTTTCTCGCTGGAGAAAATGAATGTCTACCCAGAAAGGTTGCTTGTGGAAAATAAAGAGAGCAAAAAAATCGCTCCGATGTGGAGCGATTTTTTCTTTATTTCTTTCTCCCTGCTTTCGTGCGTTCTGTTTCTGTGAGAAATTGTTTACGCAGACGAACATTGTGCGGGGTGATTTCGAGGTATTCGTCTTCGAGGATGATTTCCAATCCTCGTTCGATCGATATCTCGAGCGGTGGTACGAGTTTGATCGCTTCATCTGCTCCCGAAGAGCGCATATTGCTCATCGCCTTTCCCTTGATCGGATTGACAGCCATATCCGTTCCCTTGGTGACATTACCCACTACCATTCCTTCGTAGACTTCAGTTGATGGAGAAATATAGAGCACACCACGTTCCTGAAGATTGTTCAGTGAAAAAGCAAGTGCCTTGCCGGTCGCCATCGAAACCATCGATCCTGCTTCACGCTTCTTGATTTCTCCTACGAATGGACGAAATCCGAGCACGCGAGTATAGAGAGTTCCTTCACCACGTGTATCTACCATAAACTCACCACGATACCCGAGGAGTCCCCTGGTCGGCACTTCGAAAATGAGGCGTGTAAATCCACCAGACCCTTCTTTCATTTCCATCATAATCCCTTTGCGTTTTCCCATTTTTTCAATGACCGTACCTGATACTTCGAGTGGACATTCTACCGTTACTTCTTCGAATGGTTCGGATTTCACGCCGTCCACGTCTTTGATAATCACTTGCGGTTGTGAAACTTGAACTTCATAGCCTTCACGACGCATATTTTCGAGCAAAATAGCCACGTGGAGTTCGCCACGTCCATACACTTTGTAGTGATCGTCAGCGAAATCGATACGCAGTCCGACATTGATTTCGAGTTCTTTCTGCAAGCGTTCACGGAGCTGTTTGTTTGTCACAAACTTCCCTTCGCGTCCAGCAAAAGGAGAATCATTCACGACGAAGTTGAGAGAAATCGTTGGCTCATCGATATCGATAGCTGGCAGAAGCTCTACATCTCCTGTCGTAGAAATAGTATCCCCAATTTCGATGGTGAGCAGTCCTGCTATCATCACGATATCACCTGCTTCCACCTCAGTCGCTTCAACCCTGGAAAGTCCACGAAAAGTGAAAAGTTTCACGACGCGAGCCGTTTCATTTTTCCCCTCTTTATTTCGCATAATCACCTGATCGCCAACTTTGAGCGTCCCTTCATACATACGAGCCACCGCCAAACGTCCAACAAAATTGTCATATCCGAGGTTGAATGGTTGGGCACGAAGTGGACTCTCGACGGCACTCTTGGCAGGTGCTACTTCGGAAAGAATCGTATCGAGAAGAGGAAAAAGATTTTCACTTTCTTCTTCAAGTGTCATTTTGGCAATGCCTTGACGAGCAATAGCATACACCGTTTTGAAATCAAGTTGTTCATCATTTGCTCCGAGATCAAGGAAGAGTTCATACACCATTTCTTTTACTTCTTCTGGGCGGGCAGCTGGCTTATCGATTTTGTTTAAGACAACAATCGGTTTCAGTCCCAGTTCAAGAGATTTCTTGAGTACGAAGCGTGTCTGAGGCATCGGACCTTCTTGGGCATCCACCACGAGTACCACGCTATCAATAGAACGAAGAACACGCTCTACTTCAGAACCAAAATCCGCGTGACCAGGCGTATCAACAATATTTATCTTCGTATCTTTGTAAAAAAGTGAAGCATTCTTTGCATAAATCGTGATACCGCGTTCCTGTTCGAGTGCATTGGAATCCATCGAGACACTCGCATCTGTGACCATTCCTGTTTGGCGCATCAAAGCATCAGTAAGGGTTGTCTTACCATGGTCCACGTGTGCGATGATAGCGATGTTTCTTATTTCCATAACTTTGTACCTTGAATTATTTTCATTGAAAAAAGGCGCCGAAACGCCTTTACTAAACGTTAAAGAATTATAACCTTTCTACTATCTTCCGTCAACCCCCTACCGATTAAGAACGCCTACTCTCTGTGATATCAGACTGAGAGCACCATCTATAGTACGTTCTCCTTTGTTTACAGAATCAATCATCTCTGTGATGATTGTCGACATACCTTCGGGATTGCCTTGATATCCATTCTTTGCTATAAGGTTACCAAACGCAAATGGCGACAGAGCAACATCACTTTTCTCTGCCTCGATGAGGTCACGACGAGCAGCGGGCCTTCTGGTGTTTTCGAGATATTTTTTCGTAGGATCAAATGTCAGCGTCACCGTCTTCGTTGTCCCACTCAATGCATTCTTTAGGGTGAATAAATTATCCTTGTGAGGGAATGCCATATAACGCAGGAGTTGCCATGATTCATGTATACGTACGGTATTTCGCTTCACCAAGTCTACTGATGTATTGGCTTGTTGTTCCGTCGGATCAATCAGTGTTTTATTTTTTGCTACCACAAAACTCCAATAATTAGCATAATTGACGGGTGCTGTACCTGCAAATTGCGGGAGCGGAGCAACAGCAAAATTAAATTTCGCATTTTTCTTCTTCAGTTCATCATAGCGCCATGAATAATCAATCATCATACCGAGCGTCCCCTCATAGAAGGCATCAATCGAATAATGCAGACGAGGATTCCATGTGTATGCACCAGATTTGATATCAGAAAATTGTGTATAGAAAGAAAATGCTTTGGCACTTCCTCCGTCGTTCAGTGAGAATTTGCCATTCATCGCATTACCAATACCGGAGCCGTTTTGTAACATCAGAAGTGTGAGTATGTCCGCTGATCGATTGACGTTGTAAGCCGTTCCGAGAGCAATAGCCGACTGCGTGATGTTGCCTAGCCTATCAATATGATTCAACTTATTTAGATCACTCTGCACTTCTTCCCATGTGGCTGGTGGATTTACAATACCCGCAGCATTGAATATATCTTTGTTGTAGTAGAGTCCCAAAGAATCAACAGACATTGGCACACCGTATATAGTGCCATCTTTCATCAGATCACTCGATGCTACATCAACGAAAGAGTCTTGGAAAAATTTCTCTGACCCTTCTGCTTTCGGCATCGGAACGATTTTGTCTTCGAAGGAACTCCTCCAGGCATTACGAATCATGAAAACATCCGGACCATTCCCTGATGCCAGTGCACTCACCAGGTCTTCCTTATATGTTTCTGGAGACATCTTCCGATAATTGATTTCTCTCACGTATGGATTGATGCCCTTGTACTGACCAAAAATTTCTTTGTAAGCATCTGTATCATCTACCACTCCCCACACTTCGAGTTTCACGCTATATGGCTGTATTGGTGGACCACTCTTCAATCCACAACCAGAAAGGAAGAGACTACTGACGAGAACAAGTGCCATAACTGGCAACATTTTTTGCGAAGAGAAAAATTGCATAATGAGTAACAAAACGAATTACAAATAGTCTCCCTTATTTCCTCACAAGGAAAGCATAGTGATATCCTCCCACATTTATTTCTTCTTCAATGGTAAGATGCGCATCAGTTACCAGTGTTTTCAATGCTTCTTTGCTGATGCGAAGCTCCTTGTCTGGTCCGACAAGAGATTCACTCGGATCCCATTCCATAATAACAGCATGTCCACCGGTTTTCAAAATACGGTTCACTTCAGTAAATATAATGTTCTTCTTCTGGTTCTGAAAAAGAATATCTTTGATAACCACCCAATCAACACTGTTTGAAGAAAGTCCTGATCCATTTTCTTTCTCAAGGTTCACCCGTTTTGGTACCATATTCGTCAAATTATAATTCTTCGCACCACTTGTCACGACTTCGAGTGCCGAAGGCAGGACATCCAGAGCATACACTTTGCCTCCATCCCCTACGCGCTTTGCAAACTCAAAAGAAAAAAACCCAGCACCACAACCGAAATCAGCGACAATAGCGCCTGGTTCAATCTTGAGCTGATTCACGACAACAGTAGGATCTACAAATGTTAACCCAGCAGGAGTGTTCATAAACAATGTAAAAATTATTTTATTTTAAAAGCACCTCTATTATACATCAAATAGAAAAATGAGGAAAATACATCTTGCTTTGGATCTGTTTTTCCTGTACAACAAGAAGAGAGAAAAGTATGGAAGCGTGGCCCCAGCCCAAGGCTGGTCCGCCTTGGGCGGAGAGTGGTTGTAAATGGAATTTGTTCTTGGGTAAAAATATGGAAGCGTGGCCGAGAGGTTGAAGGCACCGCTCTCGAAAAGCGGCATACCGGTAACGGTATCGGAGGTTCGAATCCTCCCGCTTCCGCAAAAATTCGGAATTCATTGGACGAATTTCGAATGTATTTTGAAAGCAACCCCGATACCGACTGATCGCACGCGCAGAGCGCGTAGTGGAAGGAAAGAGTGTTTTTCTTTCGGGGTTCTGCCTTCCAAGTATTCGGGCAGGTGGCGGAACAATGCGGACGAAGTTTTGGCAAAACTATTTTTTGGGGAAAGGATTTGCCAAAACTTCGGCTCATTTGTTTTTAAATTTGGATATCGCAAACGGAGGAGGAGAGGTCTGGGGAGAAATCCTCCGCTTGCTCCTCTTTTTGTTTTGGCGAAATTCGGGCGGGCTTAAAAAAAGAATTAACTATTTTTGTTTGACTAAATGGTAGATATTTCATATACTAACTATAGTAGTAAAACTATACGAATATGTCAAACGAAAAATCCATAATTGGGGATAACATAAAGAAATACCGAAATAAGCTCGGTATTTCTCAAGATGTCCTCTCAAAAAAAGCGGACTTAGCTTTTCATACTATTGCTAAAATTGAAGCTGGTTCAACGCCTAATCCCACCATTGATACAGTCAAAAAAATTGCGGACGCATTAGGCGTTTCGCTTGATGTGTTAATGAAATAAAAATATGAAAGAAAGTTATTTTTTCAAACCAGTTAAAGAAGATATTGAGAAAAAGAAAGCGATGGAAACAAAACTGCTTACTGCTGGAGAGCATGAAGAAACAGAACAAAAAACAATGACACTAAAAGATCATTGGCTATCTTTACGCCAATCAATTCAAGATAAGTTGACCATTGAAAAACCAACAGCAGAAGAACAGGAAAAAACGAAATTGTTGAGCGAACTCATCACGCCTAAATTGATGGCTGAATACAAACAAATTCTGAAGAGTTTTAATGATAAAACCAAAAAATCAGAAGAACACTCGCAAAGAGAATTTATTGATATCAACTACAAAGAACTCTCCGACAACATTGAAAGTTGGATTGAAAATTTAGTCGATGAAGTAAAAAGCAAAAAAGAAACAGGTCTTGATGAAAATGACACCGAAGAATTGCGTGCTCAATGTTGGTTGCTTTTTGATTCAGTTGGTAGCGTGATGAACACAAAATCTCTTGAAAAAGACATTGCTGATTTTTACAAAGACAAAACGCCCGATGAAAGCGATGAAAAAGAACAAGAAAAACAAAAATCCGAATTGGTAAAGGATTTACAAAGTCGTTATCCATTAGATAAAATCGAAGTTGAAATTTTGGTAGATTTAGTAAAATCTACCAAGAGCGAGAATGAAAACTACTCACCCAAAATTCTTGTTGAAACAATTTCTCGACTTTGGAGTGAATATAAACTAGGCGAGAAAAAAGGGACTATCGCAAAAATTTCTCTTGGATACTTATTGTCTAAAGGTGTAGAGAGTTTTGCGCCTTCGTTGTTTCAAAACATAATGGCTCAGGATAAATTTAATGTTGCTGTCTTTTTGGAATATTTTGGATTAAATAAAATATCGGAAATTATAGACGCAAAAACAGATATTGAATTAGCAAAAGTGATGAACGAAATTAATCATCAAATCAACGAACGAATAACAAATTCCCTATTCTTTCAAGAGTTTGAGTTTATCCATGAAAAATCTTTGGGAGAAATTTTTTCAACATTGGAAAGAGGAAAAAATTCAACAGAACGAATTTTGCAAGATACAATTTCTAAATTTGCTCCGACATTAGCCGGAATTGGAATGTCGCTTGCATTTTTAACTAAAATCAATCCAGCTCTTGGCGCGATTGGTATCGGAAGTTTACCGATAATGTATAAAATTGCCAAAAAACAAAATGATCAAATTTGGCCAATGTATGAAAAAGAAAAACGCGAAGGAGAAAAAATCGCCACTCGTCTCGGTTCTATAAAAAGCGGATTTGAAGAAGTAAAAACTTCTCCCGAAACGCCGTCTGTTGCTCATCATGTAAAAGAACAAATGGATACGAAAGACACTCTCGGAACGAAAAGATTTATTGAAGAAACAAAAATGCGTCTAAAGCGCATGATTCCTTTTGATGTTTCAACTATTGCAGCGGCGGGAATGGGCGGTGCGCTTCAAGAAGCGGGTATGATTTCAGGCGGAGCTGTTTTATCGAATATTATTTATTCAAATCAATTAAACAGACCTGTCCAAGAATTAGTCAATCTTTATTTCAATCAATTTTCTCGCTACATACAAGATATTCAGCGAATGGATGAAATTTTAGGAGCATATGAAAAATTAGATTTGCCTGAGGGTGAAAAAGAAAAAGATCGCGTTCCTGTTTCTGAATTGGAAAATCTTGATATTTCCATTAAAAATTTGCGTTATAAAAATATATTGCGTGATGTAAGTTTGGATATTAAGCAGGGAGAATTTTTAACCATTGCGGGCGCTTCTGGAGCAGGCAAATCAACGCTGTTGCGTAATTTAGTCAACTTATATAAACCTGATGGTGGAAGTATAGAAATAGGCGGGGTTAAAAATGATAAAATAAAAAAATACGGAAAAGAATCTGTTTATTCCATAGTGTCTTACTGCAACCAAAATCCGCAAATTTTTGAAGGAATGACTTTGCGTGAAAATCTTCTGTTGTGGTCAAGTGAAGAAGTGGATGATGGAAAAATAAAGAAAGTGTTGGAAGATTTGCATTTGGAAAAATTCATTGGAAGACTTGACGAGGAAGTCAAAAATTTATCAGGTGGTGAAAAAGTTAGAATTGGAGTAGCTCGCACCTTGATTAAGGGGGCAAAAATTATGTTGCTCGATGAGCCAACAGCCAGTCTTGATTCTCAAGCCGCGACAGAAGTTAGAAAAATCATCAGCGAAATAAGTGAGAAATATTCGGACACAACAATTATTTGCGTTTCCCACGATGAAGAATTGATCAAATCAAGTAAGCGTTCTGTTAACATGACAGAATTACAGAAATAAGCCCGCCCGAATTTTGCCAAAACAAAAAGAGGAGCAAGTGGAGGATTCCTCCCTAGACCCCTCCTCCTCCGCTTGCGACATCCGAATTCAGAAAAAAGGAATCAGCCGAAGTTTTGCGGAATCCTTTCCCCAGAAAATTGTTTCCGCAAAACTTCGCGCATTGTTCCGCCACCT
>Ga0210056_1004845_pt1 | contig 10384 bp, 16 predicted proteins | sample CryGeyCG2014_080_2_FD_183965 | JGI IMG/M metagenome (GOLD analysis project Ga0210056, IMG submission 183965) | Groundwater microbial communities from aquifer - Crystal Geyser CG07_land_8/20/14_0.80 (SPAdes) (version 2) | ecosystem: Environmental > Aquatic > Deep subsurface > Groundwater | place...
AATTATGGGTAACGAAGCGATGTTTCATATTTACTTTTACAGGAGAAAAAAGACTTGACCAATTACTGCTTTACCCGGAGTCTTGGCAATAGAAGTTAATACGCCGTCATAATCTAAAAATAACATTATATATTTATTACTCAATTCTTCTTTCAGCTTATTCCAATAGTCAAAGATATTTTTCATATCTCTTGATGGTGTTTAATAGTTATATCTCCCACCTTTTGCAAAGCATATTTTGTACACAAGGGTCCGATTAATTCATAAATAACTGTAGTGGCAACAATAGTAGTAAAAATCATACCCCCTACCTCGGGAAAATCATTTTTGGCAATAAGGGCGCAACCCAATGCAACACCAGCCTGAGGAAGTAAACCTAACCCCAGATATCTCCTTATGTTCTCTTCTACCTTAACAATATATCCACCCCATACAGAACCCACAGTTTTCCCCGTTGTTCGAAAGAAAATATAGATTATTCCAGTTATACCTATTCCTTTTAATAATCCTATCTCTAGGTTTACTCCTGCAAGAACGAAGAAAAGAAGATATAAGGGCGAATCAATTAGTTTTAAGACATCAAAGAATTCAAGATTTGACTTGTTAATATTTATTAAGACGGTACCCAAAAACATATTTGCTAAAAGAACAGAGAGGTGTAATAATATAGCCAATCCTGTAGTTAATAAGATAAATCCTAAGGTATAAATAAGAAGTTCTGTTTGGGTACGTATGAATTTAGAAAATAGGGGGGCAAAACAGGCAATTAACCCACCGAGCATTAAGGCACCGATTATTTCTATTAAGGAATGAAATATAACCTTAAATACAAAAGTATTCGATGTATGAAAGACGAGTGCCTTAGAGATAGCTAAAGATAAGGCAAAGATGATTAAACACCAAGCATCATCTATGGCTACCACACCTAAAAGTATATCTGTGAATCTACCTTTAGCCTTATACTCACGCACAACCATAACTGTTGCTGCTGGTGCGGTAGCGGAGGCGATCGCTCCAAACAAAAGAGCCACGTAAAAAGGCTGCTTTAATATAAAAAAGAAACTTAAGGTTACAAGAACCCAAGATAAGACTACCTCCAATATAGAAATCCAAAGCACCAGCCTGCCAATATTACGAAAGAACGCACGAGTAAAACTTTGACCCAGACCAAATGCGATAAGACCTAAGACAATATTGGAGATAAAACCCGAGGAATTAATTAATTCTTGCGAGGTTAGATTTAGAATCGAAGGTCCGATAAGAATACCTAATAAAAGATAGGCGGTTACTGCAGGGAATCTAATCTTGTTTATCAGTCTTGCTGAAAATAAACCTGCAATTAGAATAAAACCCAATCCTAATATAGTATTCACACCGCACCTTCTTTTTTATTCAATACTCTCCATCTATTTAAACTCTTTCTCGATTCTAATTTTAACTGGCTTTGAACCTTTAAGAGACAATCCCGATACATCTTAAATACATCTGAGTATTTTGAATACGAAGAAGGTGCGGGATTCACTTAAATAACGCCCTCCTGACGAAAAACATACCGGATGATATCAAATATACCAATCATTCCTACTAATTTACCGGCTCTATCAACCACTGGAAATTCTTCTTTAAGATGCAGATTCATCAGTTTGTAAGCCTCTTCTAAAGAAGTATCCTCTCGTATAGTAATAAACTTGCTCTCCATAATATCCTCAGCCACCACTAAGTTGCCCATCTCTTTAGTAAACTCTACTTTGAATATGTCTTCTTGTTCCTCGTCCAAAAAAGGCACGGCTTTCAGTATCTCTGGCTGACGTAACTGAAATACATTAATGAGATTACGGAAAGAAACAATGCCTACAAGACAGCTATCCTCTCCAATAACAGGCACCAAAGGGAATATATGAAATTTAGCAAATATCTCTAACAGCTGCTTTAGGGTCGTGGAGCGTTTTACGGTAATTACCTCTTTTGACATCACCTCTTTTACTTGCATATTTCACCCCTTAAAATCTAAACTTTTTTTAGCGCGGCCAGTTCCGTAATAATATTGCCTGCCCAGCGATAAATATTGTTCTCCGAAATAACTTTTCGCATTTTATATTAGGCTATTTTCTCTTGTTCGTAGTTTATCGCCCTTATCGGATAAGGAATATTAATGCCTTCTTGAATATACCGTTTATGTAACCTCTTAATAAACTCATGTTTTATCAGATATTGATCAACAAATTCCTTAACCCTTAATATAACTGTGAATTTTATACTAGAATCGCCAAAAGTATTATAGCGGATAAATGGCTCAAAATAAGCAACCCCACCGTTTATTTCTATCATAACTGACTTTGCTACTTCACAAGTAATCCGTTCTACTTTCTCCAGATCACTTTTATAATGTACCCCCAAATCCACTAAAACTGCCATCTCCTTATCAGGTAAATAATAGTTCGTAACAATGGCTTTATTTAATTTATCATTTGGAATAAGGACAATATTATTAGGCAACATTTTGATCTCTGTCGAACGCCAGTTAATATCAACCACATAGCCTTCTTCTCCTGTTTCCAGTTTAATATAATCACCAACTCTTATCTGCTTAGCAACAGTAATATGAAAACCGGCGAAAAGATTGGACAAGGTATCCTGGAGCGCCAATGCAACTGCTAAACCTCCCACGCCTAAAGTTGCCAATATCGGAGTTATAGATATTCCTAAACTGTTAAGAATTATTAACGCGCCAATAGAGAAAACAAAAATCCTGGCAATATTCTGGGTGAGACTAGTAACAGGCAAGGCAGAATCAATTCTAGAAGCATAAAATTTTATTAACCCGGATAATAAATTCGCTAATGCCAATACTACAGAAATTATTCCTAGAATAAGAATACTCTTGCTCATAAGATGCACAATATTTTCTGGAAGTTTTGAAAATTGCAACGCAAAATACAAAGCCAATATCAAACATAAAACCATAAACGGGCTTTTAGCTGCTTGCACGACAATATCATCCAGTTGCGAAGATGTTTTTTTAGCCCAATGTGAAAGACGATTGAAAATTATCTTCTTAACAATAAACCCTATAAACAAAACTACCAGAAAAATAATCATGGGCATAAATATTTCCGCTAAACTAGCGAATCTTAAAAGCAAGCCTTTATTCATTTATACCTCACAAGTTATATTTTCTTTAAAGCAACCATTTCAGTAATAATATTTGCTGCCCAGCGGTAAATATTATTTTCGGCGATCACCTTACGCATATTTTCCATTCGTCTTTGTTTTTCTTCCTTGGGCATCTGGATTGCCAACTTGATACTGTCAGCAAACTTCTCAATCGAATACGGATTGACCAGAATGGCATCAGTGAGTTCACGCGATGCCCCTGTAAATTGACTTAAGATTAAAGCCCCAGATAAATCATCCCTCTCTGCCACATATTCTTTAGCCACCAAATTCATCCCGTCATGCAGTGAACTAACGATACAAATATCGCCTAGTTTATAATAGGGCTGGATATCATCCTGAGAGAAATATTTTTTAAGATAGATTATCGGTTTCCAATTCCCGTCTATATGTTTCCAATTAATTTTTTCAACCAATTCATCAATTTCACCAATTAAGTCATGATAACGCTTAATGTGCGTACGGCTTGGGGCAGCCAACTGGATAAAAACAAATTTCTTTTTATACTCAGGATACTTCTCTAAAAATCTGTCTAGCGCTAAGATTCTTTCAACTATACCTTTAGTATAATCAATCCTATCTACGCCCACTGCGACAATTTTATCATTAAGCTCAAATTCTTTCTTTAGCTTTTCTACCTCCCTTATCGGGTCAACCTTAAATGAACCATCACCTATGCGCGCGTTAATACTTATAGGAAAAGCCCTAATAAAAGTCTCTTTCCCTGAACGCACAACACTAAATTTTTCGGTGTCTATGCGTGACTCAAGTAGGCGATTAGCAGTATCGAGGAAATTATTACAATGATTTTGCACATGAAAACCAATTAAATCTGATCCTAGCATGCCTTCAAGAATTTCATTTTGATAAGGGCAAATCATAAAAGCTTCTGGGGTAGGCCAAGGTATGTGCCAAAATAAAGCTATCTTCGCATCTGGACGCTTATCTTTAATCATCTTGGACAGAAGAGTAAAATGATAATCCTGTACAAATATAAACGGATTACTCGCTGGCAACTCACTCAAAACACTGTCCGCAAACTTTTGATTTACTTTTTTATACATCAGCCAATCAGATTCTTTAAAAACAGGGCGCGTATGAGTGTTATGACATAAAGGCCACAGTCCTTCATTAGAAAAACCATAATAATAACCTTGCTCCTCCTCTTTATTAAGCCAGACTCTTTTAAGAATATACCGATTGTCTTCAGGGGGCACGCCGAGCTTATCTTTAGAATTAACAAATTTCCTATCAGCATTACCACTGCCATGGGCAATCCAAGTTCCCCCGCAGGCGGCAAGAATAGGATGGATTGCAGTAACCACTCCACTAGCCGGCCTTATGCATTTTTCTGAGCCAGTTTCTTCATCTATTATATGCATATACGGCTCACGGTTAGAAACTACAAATAAAGCTTTCTCGCCTAATTTGGCGCGGATCAAATCCCTTAATTTTACTTCTGTCCAAATCTCTTCTTTTTCCAGACGCGCCTGCGCTTCATCTGAAATCGTCCTGCGTGCGACTCTTAAACTCAATGCCACCTGCTCAACTTCACTAGCAAGTTTACCTAAATCCCCTTTTTCTCTAATCGGATGCGCTTCGTCAGTTTCGCCTTTCTGGAAAAACTTAAACCAATCCGTTAAGCGCTGTATCGGCAGAGCAAAAATCTGCCTGTGCAGAAGAATGGATAAAACAAAAATAACCACAACTAAAATTATTAACGTTGAACTGATACGCCTCCAAAGCTCAGTTAACCTCGCAAAGACATAGGAAGTGTCGTGTATAACCTCAACCATTCCCAAAAACTGCCCCTCATTATCAACTATGGGAAGCATATAGCTGTAGACTTGGTAGTCTTTGAATTTCTCTAACTCTCCCCGCGGAATCTTATTGGCTATAATATCTTTAATATAAGACTTGTCTTTTTCTTTCCAATCGGCGAATCTTTTAGTAAGCGCGATTATATTCCCGTCTTTATCGTAGATAGCGCAGCCCTGCAATCTTTCCCGAGTCTCAAATTTCTCCGTAAGATAATTTGCATTTTTTAAATCATTGCCTAAAAGCACATGTTTCACCGATAATTCCATGCTTTCGGCAACGGTCCTGGCTTTTCGCTTTAAGTCGTCAGTAAGCTTCTCTTCTTCTAAGCGCGCCTGAAAAAAACCAAAAAGCGTAAATGCAACGGAAACAATAATTAAAATGGGTAAAATAAACAAAAGAACTCTTCTCATAAATAATGACCTCTAATTTTATTGCGGTTTTACCTTGCTTAATTTAGAAGGTAAAATCACGATTTCCACTCTCCTATTTTTCTGCTTATTCTGCACTGTGTCATTCGGCGCTACCGGATGAAATTCTCCATAGCCGTTTGCGGAAAGACGCTGTGGCCTAATTTTACCTTCGCCGATAAGATGATGCAATACTGCCAATGCGCGGGCCGAGGAAAGCTCCCAATTCGACCTCCATCCCGAATATTTGATCGGATCATTATCAGTATGGCCTTCAATAGCTACATTTGAATTGGGAACATCCCTATTCAAAACTTCAGCAACTTTATCAAGCGTAATCTTACCATTCTCTTTTACTTTGTCTTTACCTGAATCAAAGAATATCTCGGAAACAAAAGTAATCACCAGGCCGCGCTCGGTCATTTGTAACTTTGCCTTATACTCCCCGATTTCTTTTTTAAGTGATCCCTCTAACTCTTTTTTTGCCCGCTCAAGCTCAGAAAGTTCCTTACCTTTCTCTTCGTAAACTTGACGGACTTCCTTTGTTTTATCTTTCTGAAGTTGAGCAACCCTATTTTTTAAGTTAGCATTCTCTATTTCTAACTCGTCGGTTCTTTTGGCTTTCTGGATATAGGTGCATCCGGATAACATAGAAACCATAAGAATCGTAATAATTATTAATTTATTTTTCATTTTTTATTGGGATAGATATTTATTTAATTCCACCGAAGTTCTTTTTCCAACAATCCCGTCAGCCTTAAGGCCATTTGCTTTCTGAAACTTAATAATGGCTTCTTTTGTTTTAAGTCCAAGCTTGCCATCAACAGACCCTTGATAAAAACCGGCGCTCTTTAATGCCTTTTGAATCTGCCTCGCACTTAAATTAACAGGAGCGGAATATGTTGTGCTTTTGGCTGGCTGAACGTCTTCATAATCCCAAGAAGAAGTATTTTGCTGGTATGTTTGCGAAGGCCCCTGATAGTCTGATTGCTGCGTTGTTTGTTTTTTTGAGCCTGTTGCGCAACCACTTATAATTAAAGCAAACAAGGCAATCCCCATCAATCTCATTAACATGTTTTTATCCTCCCAATAAAAGAACCATCCTGAACTCGCGTGCAAGATGGCGGCCCGACCATCTAAACTCCTCCAAGAATACAAGAATACTTATGTATTCTCAGACCACTTATACTAAATTATTAGATGTAATATACCACAACTAAAGAAAAATTCAACAAATCAATAAGATGATCCCTCTAAGAACGGGCAGTAATATTCCACAAGTGGAAGTTTGATAAGGCAGAAAATATGATCATCCACCTAAGAGAGGTGGACATTGGCGATAAATTACGTCTATTAGCTACATTTTGTCAACATATCTTCATTTATTTCCCTAAGATTACTTTGGAAATTGTTTCTACACCTTTGCTAATAATCCGCGGAACATAAAGAAGGCCGCAGCTAAGATGCACAACGCTGCCCAGAGGTAATCTTTTTTTAAGCCCTCCTTCATATAAAATATGCAAAACGGCACAAATACTGATAAAGTTATTACCTCTTGCAGGATTTTTAGCTGTCCGAGGCTCATCACCTGATGCCCAATTCTATTTGCGGGTACTTGCAGAAGATATTCAAATAATGCAATACCCCAGCTTATTATAGCCGCGACGATCCAAGGTTTATCGTTAAAATTCTTTAAGTGGCCATACCAAGCAAATGTCATAAATACATTGCTACTTACCAGCATTAAAGCTGTAATAATAAACTTGCTCATCGCGCTGCTCCTTCTTCCGTAGAAACGTTAATAATGCTTGGATAATATCCAATGGACTTGGCAGGCATCCTGGGATATGCAATGCTACTGGCAAAATATTCTATTACAAATCCTAAAATTGCAAACAATTTAGAAAGCAGTTGAATATTATTACTTCAAATTCTGTTTCGGTTCTGAAATCTTAACCGTTGGAATTTCCTGCTCATGGGCCAGGCTCTCCATGAATTCAAATGACGGTTGGGCGTAAACCTTATCCTTATCCCACAGCACTACCTTATCTCCCAGAAAGAATACTTTATGGAATAAAACCCCATTCGATTTAATTTTGTTTTACTTGATCCATTTACCTGATATTCCCAGACTTCATATTCTTTACCGGTTATTGTCACCTTGCTTTCCTTTTGTGGTACGCCAAAGACCCGGGCCACCTCTTCCTTAGGCATCCCGTAAACCAAGTTTTTATATTCGCCTTCGTTAAAATCTTGAAAAACGAAAGCGCACCCTGATAAACCCAGCAATAAAACCAAAATTATTATTTTTCTCATGTTTCCTCACTTACCTAATTTCATTTCAACAAAAATACTCTACATGCCAATAGACATATACTATCAGAGTTAAATAATATGGCGCCAAAACAGTACTTTGGAACACATCTTGACAAAGAGCCAATTCTAACATAAAAAGCCTTAACTAACGGAAATCATTACATTTCACCTCATAATTAAAAAGGCTATAAAATAATGATTATTTAAAATACCTCTCCACATCTGAGATTATTGAATAAACATCTTCTTTAATCTTTATCTTCCTTAAGCGCTTAACGGTAAATTTATCTCTTATTACATGTGAAATCCTGGCTAAAAGTTTAAGATGAATTCCAACTTCTTCTTGCGGTGAAATAAGCATAAAAAATATATACGTTTTTTCTCCATCCAATGAATCGAAATCTACGCCTTCCATAGACCTGCCGAAAACAAGAAACGGCTTTTTTATACTCTTTAGCTTTGCATGCGGAATGGCGACACCATTGCCGATACCCGTAGATCCTAACTCCTCTCGCGCCATCACCGCTTTCAATATCAAATTTTTGTTCTTTATCCGGCCAGATTTGGCGATAACTTCTGCTAATTTACAGATTACCTCTTTTTTGGTTCTTTCTTTTAGATCAAGTTCTATATATTTATCTTTTAGTAGTTCGTTTATTTTTATATCTTTACCACCGGCTCCATCCATACTAAATATCTTTCCTCTCTTCTACAGATTTAAAAATAAGACGCAGGATAGGAATAATCTCCTCCGAATTATCCTACGCCTTTAGCCAAAATCAATTATGGTTTCGGCGGGGTAGGGGTAGGCTTTGCTTCAGAAGAAGCCTGGTTGCTAGAAGATTCATCCTTCTGCGAGGATTGAGGAGTTACCTGCGCAGGTTGAACCTCTGCCTTCTGTGGCGTTACCGGCGTAAACGGAACTTTCTTCTTTCTTGCCATTTTCATTCACCTCCTTTTGTTTCAACCTTTACCTTTAATATATATTTAACCACAAAGAATACTACCAGCGAAATCGCAAAAAAATCAATTAAAGCTGCTATGATTAAACCAACTTTAATATTAATCCTGCCAATATGAAAAATAGCCTCCTGCCATTTATTCCCCGGAAGCATAACCTCGAGTAAAGGCATAATTAAGGCTTCTACAATAACCGTGATGACTTTGGCTACTGCCTGCCCCATTACAATGCCTATAGCAACTCCCATAATACCGTAAGATTCAATAAATTTTAGAAACTCCTGTGTTATCTTTATCTTCTTCATAATCTTCTTCCAACAATTTAATTCCTTATCTCTTTATTTTTAGAAGGAATTTCTTCTTGGGGTTTAAGATATACCTTTAATTTCTCCCAGGTTTTTGACCCTACCTTACCATCTGCGCTAAGGTTATTTCGGGTTTGAAATTCTTTTATGGCTCGCGTAGCCTTAGGGCCGATATTACCGTCAATTTTACCCTGATAAAGGTTAGCATTTTTTAAGGCTTGCTGGATCTCTTGAGACGAAGGTAAAGTTGCTAACTCAGAGCTGGTACTTTCTATAGATTTTGATACAGATACTGTGGGTTCGTTTTCCGTTAATGGGAATTCTGTTTTAGAAGTGGTTTCGAGAGGAGCCTGCTTTATTTTTTGATTGCATCCAAATACAAAAATTAACCCAATAACAAAAAGAAAGAAAATATTTTTGTTCATATTGGTCTCCAAATTAATTTGCTTTTAAATATCCTGCTAATTTTTCTTTCGTCTCTTTGCCGACAACGCCATCCGCCTTTAAACCATTTGCCTTTTGGAATTCCCTAATTGCCTTTTTAGTGCTCTTTCCAATCTTGCCATCAATATGACCATTGTAAAAACCGGCATTCTTTAAAGCAAGCTGGATATCCTTATGGGTTAAGGATTCTTTGCCAGATTTATAGAGATATCCTTCATTGCCCTGCGCACCTGTAACAACTACGGTAGAAGGGCCGTGCGAATCTACCTTTCCTTTTAGATATCCCACTGATTCCCGCGACTCACCATTCTGTCCTTCTATACTAGATTGCCTTTGCTCAACCGAATCAACTTTTGCCTCTAAGGTGCTTACTTTTGTTTCAAGATTATTTAGCCTCTTACTTGAAACTGTAGAACAACCAGCAAGTAAAAAAGTTATAGGTACGACTACCCACCATCTATTCCCCATCAAAGCCTGCCTTTCTCTTTTAGATAATAGCGGCGGCTAATATGGCGATAACTAACCGCCGCTATCTATTTTGATTGTTTATTTAGCTGGTACTGCTTCTTCAACTGCTACGGTAATACTTTCTACATTTTGTTTTCCTAATGCGTCAGCAGTAGATTTCACCGTTACCTTATCTCCTGCTTTCAAATCAGAAAGCTTCAAGGTAGCATTGCCTTTGGTGATTTTTGTTTCAGATGCGACAGAAAACGTGGTATTTATGTAGGTGCTGGTAACTACATCCTTCAGTTGCTTTACCACAACTTCGGATTTTACCAGGTCTACTGAAACCACTTCACCTGAAACCGAGATAACCTTCTCTTCCGCCGCTCCTTGAGCATAAACCGGAAGGGCTACCCCCACCATCCCAATTACTGCTAAACATATTACTGTGAACTTCATTACTCTAACCATTCCCCCTCACCTCCTTCCTTGTGATCTGATTATTACTAC
>Ga0210056_1004846_pt1 | contig 10382 bp, 7 predicted proteins | sample CryGeyCG2014_080_2_FD_183965 | JGI IMG/M metagenome (GOLD analysis project Ga0210056, IMG submission 183965) | Groundwater microbial communities from aquifer - Crystal Geyser CG07_land_8/20/14_0.80 (SPAdes) (version 2) | ecosystem: Environmental > Aquatic > Deep subsurface > Groundwater | place...
GAAAATGTACCGCTGTAAAACTTTTCCGATACCCCTACCCGCCCTCTCAGCTTGAAGCAATTTTTTCACAGCTTCAGGGGGGTTGGGGGGATTATGGAGGGTGAAAATGGGAAAGACGTTTATGCCAAAAATCAGAACAGGGAGGGAATTGAAGCAAACTCAATCGGGGGGACTTCAGTGGACGGTCAACCATGTCTATAAGAATTCCGAATTTTATCAGAAACGATTCGATGAAGCTGGAGTCAAACCCAAGCATATCAAATCATTAAAAGATATCTCTAAACTTCCTTTTACCACCTCTAAAGATCTTCAGGAAGGATACCCCTTCCCTTTAAGGTCAGTCCCCTTTGAAAAGATAGTTCGAATCCACGCCTCCTCTGGAACGACAGGAAAGAGAAAAGTCCTCTGCTATACTCAGAAGGACATTAATGATTGGGCCAACATGTTTGCCCGCTGCTATGAGATGGCCGGATTGACCACAAAGGATCGGGTCCAGATTGCGGTGGGGTATGGCGTATGGACAGCAGGAGTTGGTTTTCAGTTAGGGGTCGAACGGCTGGGCGCCATGGCCATCCCCATCGGACCGGGAAATATCGATATGCAATGTCAGTTCTTAGAAGACTTTCAATCGACTGTCCTATGTTGCACCGCCTCGATGGGCATCCTTATGGCTGAGGAAGTGGAAAAGAGGGGTCTGAGAAACAAAATTGCCCTTAAAAAATTGATCATGGGTTCTGAACGTTCAAGCGATGCCCAGAGAAAGAAGATGAAGGAACTCCTTGGCGTCGAACACGTCTTCGATATCCCAGGTCTTACAGAACTCTACGGCCCTGGGACAGGTCTTGACTGTATTTACCATGAAGGCATTCATTACTGGGCAGACTACTACATTCTCGAACTTCTCAATCCAGAAACACTTCAACCTGTTCCCCCTGGAGAGATCGGCGAGATGGTGATCACAACTCTACGGAAAGAAGCTGCGCCTCTTGTCCGGTACCGGACCAGAGACCTCACCAAGCTTATTCCAAAACGATGTTCTTGTGGTTCCATTCTTCCAATGCATGACCGATTACTCGGCCGTTCAGACGATATGTTTATCATCAGAGCAGTCAACATCTACCCCGGCCAGATTGATCACATCCTTTCCAACACAAATGGTGTTGGCAGTGAATACCAGATTCACCTTGACCGGAAAGAGGATGGCAAGGATTATATGACCATTAAGGTGGAAAGGGCGGAAGGGGGTAATTCGGCAGAAGATCTACCCTTAGCCAGTACTCTTGAAGAAATGATTAAAAAACAGATTCTCGTGAGCGGCAAGGTAGATATTGTTGACTACGGGACCCTTCCGAGATCAGAGCGAAAGAGCAAACGAGTCTTTGACAATCGGGAAATTTAACTGCTTCGAAAAGGAGGTGATTGGAACTTAAAAAAGGCTTGACGAGAGGCAGCAATGGTTGTAAACAGTATATGGTGAATTTAAAATTTTTAAATTCAGAAAGGAGGATTAGAGAAAATGAAACAGAAGAGTATATCCATTATGGCGGTAGGATTAATAGTCGCGCTCTTATTGGGGAGCAGTTTCCTGGCTCTGCCTGCCCAGGCCCAAATTAAATTGAGTTATGCAAACTTCCCGCCAGCTCCAACCTTCCCCTGCGTTCAAATGGAAAGATGGAAGACGGAAGTAGAAAAGAGAACTGCCGGAAAGGTAAAGGTCGATACCTATCCGGGTGGCACCCTGCTCGGCGCAAAGAATATGTTCGACGGGGTTGCAGCTGGAACGGCAGATATCGGGAACACCTGCACCTCCTATTTTCCGGGAATGTTTCCTGTGGTGGAAGCCATCGATTTACCTCTTGGATGGCCAAGCGCTACCGTAGCAAGTCTCTCTCTCTTGGACCTTGTTGAAAAATATAAACCCAAAGAACTTGAAAAATTTAAAGTCCTCACCATGTTCACCTGCCCACCGGCAAACGTCATGTCCATGAAGCCAATTCTTAGCTTAGAGGATATCAAAGGTTATGAATTGAGGGCCTCAGGAACAGGCGCAAAGATTCTTGGCTTGCTCGGAGCAGGCCCTGTGGCCATGCCTCAATCTGATGTTCCTGAAGCGCTACAGAAGGGCGTTATCAAAGGGAATGTTTCTTCACTGGAGGTGATGAAAGACTTCAAATATGCTGAGCACTGCCGCCATGTGACAAGCAATGTCAACCTCTTCGTCGTCTCGTTTGCAGTGGTGATGAATCAAAAGAAATGGGATTCTCTCCCAGCAGATGTGAAGAAGGTATTGGATGGCCTTCGAAAAGATCAGGCGATCTGGACAGGACAGTATGTGGACAATCACGTGAAAGAGTCGATGAAGTGGTCTGAAAAAACATATAATGTTCAGGTATACAAACTCTCACCAAAAGAACTTTCCAGATGGTACGCATTACTTAATCCAATGACTGACACATACTTGAAAAACGTTGGGGCAAAGGGATTACCAGCCAAAGCGATCCTTGATGATGTGATGAAGCTCAAAGAGAAATACAGCAAGGAATATCCTGATTAATTTCGCTTCTCCAACATTATCTCCTGAAAGGGGAGGCAAAAGCCTCCCCTTGCCCCCCTTTAGTCTCCGACCCAGAGCGGTCTCTGACCCGGAGGGAAAAAGGGGGGGGATTTGAAAGCTATTTTTTAACCAATGCCCCATGCCCGGAGGGCACCCTCGAACCATGAAAATGGTCAGAGGTGTCAGGCAAAGGTTACGGTTACGAAGCCCGTTTCGTTTAGTGTCCAACGGTTACGTGAACTTTTTGAGCCGAACAACGTTACCGAATGACGATACGGGCATCGTTACCCTTGCCGTAACCCGAAGACTTCATTTTCTACATAAACGAGGCAGGTGATGGTATCGGCGCTTGAGAGAATAAGTAATAAGCTAAATAAATGGTTCACCTGGATTGGTGGGATTGCCCTTCTGACATTGACAGGCATTGCCTGCGCTAATATGCTGATGCGACCAATTGGGTCCCCTCTTAAAGGCGCTTACGAGTTGGTGGGATTCTTTGGAGCTCTCGTGGTCGCCTTGCCTTTGGGTTATGCCCAGATTAACCACAGTCATATCTCAGTAGATATCTTAGCGACTCGATATTCAAAACGGACTAAAAGAATAATGGATAGCATTAGTTCTGTTGTATGTATGGCTTTCTTCATTTTGGTGGCATGGCAGAGCGCTGATTATGCCACCGCCATCTGGAAAAGAGGTGAGACATCAGAAACATTAAGGATCATCTATTATCCCTTTGTTTATTTGGTCGCCTTCTGTTGCCTTCTTCTCTCCTTTGTTCTATTGATCGACTTCTTAAAATCCCTTGTTCCCAGCAAAGGAGAGAGATAGATAGATGATTGGGATTATCGGTATTCTCATTCTTCTCGCTGTGATGATCGTCCTTCAGATGCCCGTTGGTTTTTCAATGGCAGTGGTGGGTTTTTGTGGATTATGGTATGTGACAGGCCTTGACTCAGCTCTTTCCATGATTGGGACCGAGACATGGTCTAATTTCTCTTCCTATGGTCTCACGGTGATTCCTCTCTTTATCCTCATGGGAACCATCTGTTTCCATTCCGGGGTGAATAAGAACCTTTATGATACCGCCTATAAGTGGTTTGGCCGGACCCGAGGGGGCATCGCCATGGCGACCGTCATGGCCTGCGCAGGGTTTGCGGCCATCTGTGGTTCCAATAACGCTACGGCGGCGACCATGACGACTGTTGCTCTTCCGGAGATGAAAAAATATAACTATAATAAGGCGCTTTCTGCTGGCTCCATTGCATGTGGCTCGACGCTGGGAGTAGTCATTCCTCCGAGTGTGGTGCTTATCATCTATGGTATACAGACTGGACAATCGATTGGCAAACTTTTCTGGGGTTCGACCCTCCCAGGAATCCTGATGACTATCCTCTTCTCTCTTACAATCTATCTCCTTTGTGTAAAACATCCGGAGTGGGGTCCAGGAGGTCCGAAAGTAACTCTAATAGAAAAGATCAAGGCTATTCCTGGGGCGACTGAGATGATCATTTTATTTGGCTTAGTGATGGGGGGTCTTTACACAGGCGCCTATACTCCCACGGAAGCAGGGGCAGCCGGCGCCTTCTTCGCATTGGTGATCGCTGGCGCTGTAAGAAGGAAGCTCACATGGAAAGGGTTTGTTACTGCGATTGTGGATGCATTGAAAGTGACATGCATGGTGATTGTCATCGTTTGGGGCGCTGTCATTTTCGGCCGATTCCTCACGATCAGCCGGCTTCCATTTGTGGCCGTCGATTTTGTTTCAACGCTTAAGGTGCCTCCTTATATGATTATGATCTTCATCTTGATCATTTACGCAATTGCGGGGATGGTGATGGATGCCCTCGGCTTCCTGTTGATCTCCATCCCCATCTTCTTCCCTATGGCGATACAATTGGGTTATGATCCGATCTGGTTTGGTTGTATTCTTACGGTCGTCACCACCATGGGAGCGGTTACCCCCCCTGTGGGGATATGCGCCTATGTCGTCTCGGGAATGGCTGAAGATATCCCTCTTTCAACCGTTTTTAAGGGAGTTCTATGGTTTATTCCAGCATATGCAGTTACTATGGCAATAGTGATAATCTTTCCACAAATCTCGCTCTTTCTACCGAGTCTGGTGAGGTGATCTGGAGGTTTCTATGAAAAAGTTTGATTACTTCAAACCAAAAACCCTCGAGGAAGCTCTTGCCCTTTTTGCCAAATACGGCGAGAAAGCAAAATTGATTGCGGGTGGGACGGATGTCATCGTCATGATTAAACAAAAGACGATTTCTCCTGATGTGCTCATCTCCCTACAAGGGATTCCAGGTCTAAATGAAATTAAATGCAATGGATCCCTAACCATAGGTCCGATGGTCACTCACCGGGCGATCGAGAAGTCTGAGGCGATCAGAAAGCACTTCTCCGCTTTAACCGATGCCGCTGATTTCCTTGGCTCCATTCAGATCAGGAATGTGGCAACCATCGGTGGCAATATTTGTACGGCTGCCCCTTCCGCAGATACAGCCACTCCCCTTTTGGTTCTCGGGACTCAGGTCAGGATCAAAAGCCTTAAAGAAGAGAGAACAATTCCTATTGAGGAATTTTTTAAAGGCCCAGGGAAAACCGTATTGAAGGCAAGTGAAATGGTCAAAGAACTACTTATTCCCAAATTATTACCTAATACTGGATCGGCTTACTATAAACTTCAGAGACGACTTGCCTTAGACCTTCCCATCTTAGGAGTCTCTGTTCTTATTTCTTTGGACAAAAACAAAGTCGCCTGTTCGGATATGCTTTGTACAGCCTCACCTATTTCATCTATTCTTCATAAGATGGAGGAAGATCAAATCGTTTGTAAAGAAGTGAGGATTGCCTTAGGGGTCGCAGCGCCGACGCCATTGCGGGCAGTGAAAGCAGAAGCTCTTTTAAGGGGTAAAAAACTGAGCGATGAACTTTTGGAGGAAGTAGCGGCAACGGCCTCCAAAGAAGCTCAGCCCAGGGACAGCATCCGAGGCGAAGCCTGGTACCGCAGAGACATGATCAAGGTTTTGGTAAAACGGATGGCGATGAAATCGATTGAGAGAGTGATCCAGCCTGAAGAGACGATCTTTCCTGAAAGGCTTTGGTAGCCCTCGATAGAGGCTGGAGGATCGTCTCGCAAGGTGAGACTTGAGGGAAGAGGCCGAACAAAGCTGATCGAGGTTAGAGGAGCATCCCGCAAGGCGGGATTCGAGGAGTGCCTTACGGCTTGAGGCAAAAGATCTTACCTCTAACCTCAAGCGCAGCGGTCCTCAAGCGCAGCGATCTTGGAAGGAGAATTTCATGAACAAACGTATACTTAGTTTCACATTGAACGGGGAACCAGTAGAAGTGGAGATCGAACCCCATCTCACCTTACTACAGGTCTTGAGGGATAAACTGGAGCTTACGGGGACCAAGGAGGGGTGCGGCATGGGCGAATGCGGCGCCTGTACAGTTCTTTTAGACGGAAAAACGGTTAATTCCTGCATCTTTCCTGCCATGGAGGTGGATAGAAAGAGCGTTACCACCATTGAGGGTTTGACCGATGCCCAGGGCAATCTTCATCCCATCCAGAAGGCTTTCGTCGAGTATGGAGCCATCCAATGTGGTTTCTGTACACCGGGGATGGTGCTCTCTGCCAAAGCCATCCTGGATGAAAATCCAAAACCAACAGAGGAAGAGATTCGAAGCGGAATCGCAGGGAATTTGTGCCGTTGCACGGGTTATCTCCAGATTGTCCAAGCGATCAAAGCAGCAAGTGGACAACAATGAGTTTATTGGGTTTCTTGGGTCCATTGGGTTAACTCAATAAACCCAACAAACTGTGTAAACCCAATGAACTAAATAGGGGAGGCAGTCATGGAAGAGTTTATCAACATTGGAAAACGAATCCCCAAGTTGGATGCAGAGGAAAAAGTTACAGGCAAGGCGGTCTATATTCACGACCTGAAGGTCCCAGGGATGCTTTATGGGAAAATCCTCTATAGCCCTCATCCCCATGCAAAGATCAAAAGCATCGATACCTCTAAAGCAGAGAAACTTCCTGGGGTGAAGGCTGTTTTAACGGGCTATAACATTCCTCCCATTAAATTTGGTTTTTATAAAGACAATGTTCCTCTTAAAGCCAATAAAGTTTGCTCTTTACGGGACGAGGTCGCTGCTGTAGCTGCCACAGACCTCGATATTGCTGAAGAGGCTCTTAATCTCATCAAGGTCGATTATGAAATCCTTCCAGCCATATTCGACCCAGAAGAGGCCATGAAGGAAGGAGCGCCTCTCATCCATGAGGAACATGTTGGCGGCAAGGAAAAGAAGCCGACCAATGTCCTCAACCTTCCATGGAGACTCATTGCAGGAGATGTGGAGGAGGCAAGAAAAAACTCTGCTTATGTGGCTGATGATCGTTTCAAAGTCACATGGGTTACTCATTGTTGCATGGGAACGAGTGGATGTGTAGCTCAGTTCGATTTGAAAAATAATCTCACTGTATACAGTATCACCCAGATTCCTTCTTTGGAACAAAGGGACTTCACAGATGCCCTCGCTGCAATGGGATTGAAGGGGAAAAAGGCTCGAGTGATCAAAACAATGATTGGGGGTGGATTTGGAAGCAAACTCGATACCTACGCCTTCGAATACATCGCCATCCTGCTTGCTTATAAGGCTAAGAAACCTGTCAAGATTATTTTCACCCGTGAAGAAGAATTCTTCGCCACCTCTCCCAGACAGCCTGCCATCATTGATATCGCTCAAGGATGTACGAAGGAGGGAATCCTGACTTTTCGTGACATCAAGATGACCCTCGACAATGGCGCTTATACTTCTTGGGGGGCCACCACACCCTCGGTCATGATGATGCCCATCTCCTCTCTTTATAAAGTTCCCAATGTCCGTTATATCGCTAAATGTGTTTATACGAATAATACCTACTGTCAAGCGATGCGTGGATATGGGAATCCTCAAGCCACTTTTGCCATTGACTCTCAGATGGACATCTTGGCTGAGATGGCCGGAATCGATCCTCTCGATTTTAGATTGAGAAATGCTAATATGCCAGGCGATGTGACGCCTCAGAACTTTAAGATCAATACCTGTGGTCTAAGGGAATGCATTGATGCCGTGGCGCAAAAATTGGATTGGCGACAGGTTCGAGGAAGGAAAGATGGAAGAGGAGTTGGGATGGCCTCCCTCATCCATGTGGGAGGAGGCGCTCGGGTTTATAAATCGGATGGTTGTGGAACCATCATCAAAATGGATGACTTTGGGACCGTCAACGTTTTCACTGGCGCCACAGATATGGGACAGGGATCCGAGACGGTGATCGCTCAAATTGTCGCTGAAGAGCTTGGAGTCAGGGTAGAAGATGTGGTGGTCACCCATTCGGATACTGATATTTGTCCGTGGGATGTTGGAGCCCATGCCAGTCGAACGACTTTTGTGGCTGGAAATTCTGCCAGAGGCGCTGCGAAAAAAGTAAAGGAACAACTCCTCGAGGTAGCAGGCAAGTCATTGAGTGAAAGTCCTGAGAATTTAGATATTCGGGATCGAACCATCTATTCAAAGAAAGACCCCGAGAAGAAGTCTCCTCTGGGAAAGGTATTGAGGGCTGCCCATTATACCGCAGGCGGAAGCATGGTCATGGCGGAGTGTTTCTATGATCCAAATAATGAGAATTTAGATAGAGAATTCAAAGGGAATCTCTCTTTAACCTACGCCTATGGAACACACGGCGTTGAGGTTGAGGTGGATAAGGAAACCGGTCAGGTAAAGATTCTAAGATATGTTGCTGCTCATGATGTCGGGAAAGCCATTAACCCAATGCTCCTCGAAGGGCAGGTCTACGGTGGAGCTACCCAGGGAATCGGCTATGCTTTGACGGAAAGGTTGATTTTACAAAATGGCAAGGTGATGAATCCAAACTTCCTTGACTATAAGATGCTCACTGCCAAGGACGTCCCCAATTTTGAGACCATCGTGGTTGAAACGAACGATCAATTTGGACCTTTTGGCGCCAAAGGGATTGGGGAACCAGGGTTGGTCCCCACAGCGCCTGCCATCGCCAATGCCATTTATGACGCCGTGGGAGTGAGGATCAAAGATCTTCCCATCACTCCAGAAAAAGTACTGGCAGCACTGAAAGAAAAAACCAATCCAAAATAATGGAAGGCTAAGGTCAAGGTTAAGGCTAAGGAATGTCATTCTGAACCCCTCGCTTGTCGTCATTCTGAAGGAGCAAAGCGACTGAAGAATCTCGATCAGGACAGGCTCCGTGAAGAATCCCCGCCTGCCATAGCTGTGCGGCGGGCAGGTCAGAGATCCTTCGTTTTCACTCAGGATGACACCTCAACCTTAACCCCAATCTGATAGTATTCAATTCATCATTCCAATATTCCATCATTCCATTGTTCCAATGTCACTCTGTTTTGTGCAAAATTGTCATTTCCTGTGTAGATTTTTCATAAATTGTCCTCTTTTGAGTTCTTAACCGCTATCCATTAATACCCCCCACATTTTTTAATAATCAAATTTCTAATTAAATATCAATCTATTAGAAGGTAAGCATGCACTCCTTATGAAAATTTTGAGCATTTTGGAATAAAACTTGCTCTTTTGCCAATCGTAGGAAGTTCTGTGCTCTCAATAAATTAGATTTCGAAGGCGAAAAAACGAACAGAGCCATCTACAGACATCAGAAGGAAGCACAAATATGACAACCCAAAATCTTAAGAGAAAGAAAATAAATAACCATCTAACAGATCGAAAAAGAACTCGACCGTCCAAAGACTCGGCCATCATCAAATCCCTGTCTACTAAACAAAAAAACAGCTACACCGAGGAAGCATTACGGCAGAGTGAAGAACGCTACCGGACCTTGGTTGAAGAGAGTTTTGATGGAATTTGGATTCAAAAGGAATTTAAGATCGCCTTTGCGAATCGTCGCCTCTATGAAATGCTTGGCTATGAAGAAGGCGAATTAGAAGGCCTTGACCACTGGCTCGTCTATCATTCTGATTACCAGGCCCTCACGCGGGGAAGAGCTGATGCACGTATGCGTGGAGAGTCTGTTCCCTCTACCTATGAGGTAAAATTCCTTCGGAAAGATGGTTCGTCTTTCTGGGGAGAGATCCATGCCAAAGCCATTACTCTGCGGGGAGAACCCGGAGTCCAGGTCTGGGCCAGAGATATCAGCGAGCGTAAACACGCAGATGAGACTTTGCGTGCCGAGAGGGAAAGATTCCTCACTTTGTCGGAGAATGCTCCTTTCGGGATGGTGATGATTGATCAAGGCGGTAACTTCAGATATATGAATCCAAAATTCAGAGAATTATTCGGTTACGATCTGCGTGATATCCCTGATGGAAAAACCTGGTTCAGGAAAGCTTATCCCGATCCCACTTACCGACATGAGGTGATTGAGGCCTGGATAAATGATTTAAAAAGTTCCAAACCAGGAGAAAAGCGATCAGGGGTTTTTAAAGCCTTTTGCAAAGATGGAACAGAAAGGATCGTCAATTTTATCTCTGTCCAGTTAGAGAGAGGCGAACAATTGATGGTTTGTGAGGACATCACCGAGCGCAAGCGTATAGAGGAGGTGTTGCGTGAAAGTGAGGAAAGATATCGCACCCTTTTTGAGGGGTCTAAAGACGCTGTTTACATAACGGGCCAGGAAGGGAAATTCATTGGTGTCAATCCAGCCTTTTTAGAACTATTTGGCTATAGCAAGGAAGAGTTAAATTTATTGTCAGCCCAGGATACCTACATCAATCCTCTTGACCGATATCGCTTTCGACAGGAGATAGAGCAAAAAGGGTTTGTAAGAGAC
>Ga0210056_1004847_pt1 | contig 10377 bp, 8 predicted proteins | sample CryGeyCG2014_080_2_FD_183965 | JGI IMG/M metagenome (GOLD analysis project Ga0210056, IMG submission 183965) | Groundwater microbial communities from aquifer - Crystal Geyser CG07_land_8/20/14_0.80 (SPAdes) (version 2) | ecosystem: Environmental > Aquatic > Deep subsurface > Groundwater | place...
CATTCCCTTTTCCTGTTTCCTCAATCCTTCCTGTTCCAGGATAAATACCTGCCTGATGGGTTGAAATATAAAGAACGTCTGAGTCTTCATAAAAGATGTCCGATGTTCCATTGCCATGATGCAAATCAATATCTATAACTGCTGTTTTTTTGTTCAAATTTTTCACGCCTATTGCAAGATTGTTGAAGTAGCAGAAACCACCACCATAATCCCTGCCAGAATGATGACCTGGTGGTCTAACAAGTGCAAAAACAGGTTTTTTGTTCTCAAAAGCATATTTCGCTGCCGTTATTGCTCCGCCTGCTGCAAGACTTGCTATATCAAATGTTTCTTTGTGTACCGGTGCTTCAAAATCTATAAAACCAATGTTTTTTATTGTGTTGATATAATCAATGTCATGCACCTTACTTATTTGCTCAGCAGATGCTTTCTCAGGAGATAAAACATTAAACAGTTTTTCCTTTTTCAGTCTTTCAACAACTGCCTCCAGTCTTTTCGGGCTTTCTGGATGCCCTGGACTCAGAATATGTTTCTGGTAATCAGGATGATAAACAATCATAGATAAGGCATGGGCTTGATGCAGAAAAACCTTTTTCTTTATCTGATTACCTGTACACAGTAGGACGAATCCCAACAGCAACAAGATATATACATTTTTCTCAACTAAATTTGGTGATGCTACCTTCCTTGATGTCTGCTTCAGAGCCTCTTATCTGAGACATCATCTCAGGATCAGTTAAAATGTTCATGGTTTCCAGAATATCTTCTAAAAGACCTTTGATGTCATCCAATGATTTTGCAACCTCCTCTGGCATTTGAGTCGTAACTGCTCCAGCTGCTCCGCACATAATCGTATATATGTTTGTTGTGATATATATAGGTAACGATATCATCAGTATCAGACGACAAAAAAAGAATAATTTATCTCTTTTTGTATTTCAACAGTATTATACTAAACTCCGCAACATGGATTTCAACGTTAAATCCTCAACCGAAAAACTTTCGGTTGCGGAGTTTACAGACCGATTCATTACCTTTACCATTTTTTCTCAACAAGCTTTAAATCAACTGTAATGCATAACAACCTGTGAACAAAAAACTGAAAGCAATCGGGATAGGTCTCATAGTTATTGCCTTGTTTAATCTGCTTGTCTTTATCCCTGGTGCTGGATGGTTCCTGATATTTACCTTAGCGCCGCTCCTAGCAGGGTATTTCTCAGGAAGATATGAAAAAAACTATAAAAATGCCTTATGTGTTGGTGTTATATGGAGCGTAATACAAATCATAATACTCATAACGGTTTTAAGTAGCATTTTTAAGTTTATCAGCATCCAGTTCAGGGTTTTAGAGTTTTTCATCATCATTTTGGTTTTTGTTTTCAACATCTGTTTCTGCGTGCTTGGAAACAGAAGCGCATAACTCCTGAATTATTACAGCAACAGCAAGACCTGTGAGAATGCCTGCAAGCATACCCGTCATTAATCTAATTATGTTTATGCTTTCCCAGAAACAAAACATCTGCCCTATTCCATCTATTCCTATAGGCAGTAAACCAATAATAATGTATTGCCATTTGAAATCAATGTATCTGAAAACAGCGATGCATGCACCTATCACCAGACCTAAAAATATTCCAGTGCATCTTGAGCAGTATGGCATCTGGTTGTCGTTAAGGAAAAAGCTTCTTGATGCTTTCTGATGACAGAAACTGTCGCTTGTGGAGTAAACAAATCTTGCAACAGGATTCATTTTTTCTGTTTTGTTTTGAAAATCATTTGCTCCAATCTTTCCTTTCTCACCAAAATTAACAGTGTTGCCTGGAAGTGTGAAAGGAACAATTAACAGCAACAGGAGCCATGTTAAACAAACAATGAAAAAACATAGTTTTGATTTACTCATGTAAATTCATTCCTTGACAGGAGTCATCTTTTGCACATCTTCAGAAAGTTCCTGAAAATATCATAACCATGCTCAGTATGCTCAACCTCAGGATGAAACTGAACACCGTAAAACGGCTTTTTTTTGTGTTTTATCGCCTGATATTTGCAGTTTTCAGAATGCGCCAGACAGAGAAAATCTTCTGTCAATTTTTTTATCTCATCATTATGGCTTTCCCACACAAAAAATTTTTTTGGCAGGGCATTAAAGAGTTCGTTTTCATTATCCACAAAAAGTTCCACTTTTCCGTACTCAGGTGTTTCTGCCTGGTCTGCTGTTCCACCAAAATATGTTGCAATATACTGATGGGCTACACAAATCCCAAGCACCGGGAAATCCGCTTTTTTTAGATAACTGCCTATGTTCCCAAGCCTGGCTGACTCGGTACCTATCCTGGGTGCGCCACCTGAAAGCACAAGCCCGTCCACATCAATTTCCTCAAAAGGAGTTGTATTGGGTATGATTTTTGTTTCCACATTCAAATACCTTAATACCCTCCATTCCCTGTGCGTCCACTGTCCACCATTGTCAACTACATAGACTTTCATCATTTTAAAAGGGGTTTCCATGATTTTAACCTTTCCCAGCGGAGATTATATAAACGTTATCAATATCATCACCAGAAGATTCAACATCCAGTGACCAATCATGAAACCAAGAACATTTTTTGTTTTTGAGTAAACAAAACCTGTGATTACCCCAGAAACTGCTATAAAAAGTAATGCCCCTGCACACCCCATCAAATCCTTTAGCCAGAATAACTCATACACATGTCCGAGCATCCATGCCCCCATCTGAACAAACATTCCATTCATTTCACCAAATCTTTTTGCAATCTCTGCCTGAATTATTCTTTTAGAAAAAAAATCAACAGGCATAACGTTCATGATGATAAGAATATTGTATAAAACAAAATTCCATCCTTTAACATTGAAAACATCAAAAAATTCTGGGTTAAAAAAATAATAGGAGAACACCCATAGAAACAAAAGCAGATAAACAGCAATCCCGTAAACAAAACCTTTGTCAAAATTCCCAAGCATAAATGGTTTTTTCATTAACACCAGAATTGTTACTGGCACCATCATGAATGAAATAAAAACAGAGACCTGATGATAATAAGCATAATTTTTCAGGAAGAATTCTAATGCAAAAAACATTACTGTAGAGATAATGCACATCAAACACAGGTTTTTCAGGATTTTTTTCTGCTCACTGTCCATTCTCATTCCGTCCTTCTATGGAACACTTCCATTGATATAAGCAGGGGTATGAGAAACCATAAAAACAGTGAAAGAAAAGGCGCCCAGTATGGTATACCCTTAGGCCGAATGCCTTTTCCGCCTGCAAGTACTCCGAGACTTAGGTCATAGGCGCCTATCGGTGAGAACAAATCAATCCTGCTCCTAAGCAGATTATAGTCAGTGTTTGTCTGAATTGTTTCCATAGGCATACCCATCAGGTATGCTATGCTTAATGATACAAGTGCCCAGAACACTGTGAACAAAAACCAGGCCCCTATACCTGATAGTATTGCGGTTCCAAGTGTTTTTGAAATTGTTGAGAAAATCTGCTGTATCGAAATAAATATTCCAAAAAATATTACTGTAAAAACAATGAAACCAAATATCATCTTTTTTGACGGCAACCCTGCCACATTTGCGACAGATAATACCGCGGCTAACAACATAATTATCCCAGGCAGGCTCAGTGCAGCCCACAACCCAAGAAACTTTCCAAACATAATCTCCCTTTTTGAAACAGGCCTGCATAAAAGAAAATCTATGCTGTTTTGAAGTTTTTCCTTTATAATACTGTCAAAAGAAATGGCTATGGCTGCCATTGAGCCGACAAACGCAACGAATGAGGCGGATATGAACAGGACTGCATCAGGTCCCATGCTCAATGCTTCTGCCATATCACTGTTTGGAATCATCTCAGGTTTTACGGAAAGTACCGCCAGACCATAGGCGCCCCCGACCACTGCAAGCGCGAATAATACTATGAGTATGAGCATTCTGATACTTTTCAGGTTTGAGAGAAATTCCCTTTTTGCTATCGCAAAAACACCTTTAATGTTCATTCTTATCACCTGTGAGTTTTAGAAATATTTCCTCAAGACTTGGCTCTGTTACCCTTATTGAATTAACCTTTACCTTATTTCTAACCAAAATTTCATTAATTGATGAGGATACATTCCTGCTGCAAACAACATTAATCCCTGTCCCAGTTTTTTCTACACTTAGAACATCAGACATCTTTTTAACAGAATTCAACACAGCATCGTTTATTCCTTCTGCATCAATAAAAACATTTATCCTTTTTTTCATTCCTATTTTCCTGCTGAGATTTTCAACAGAATCAAGCCCTATTATTTTTCCCTTGTTGAGAATGCAAACCCGGTCGCACATCTGCTCAACCTCTGATAAAATATGGGACGACAAAAATACTGTAACGCCCTCCTGATTCATATCCTTAACCATTTTTCTAAACAAACTTATTCCTTTTGGGTCCAGACCTGTTGAAGGCTCATCCAGAATCAAAACTTTAGGATTGTTAATCAATGCTGATGCAAGTGCAAGCCTTTTCTTCATACCATGCGAATAGGTTTTTATCCTCATATTCATGAAATCAGTTAACCCCATTGTTTCCAGCAATTCCCTTGCTTTTCTCTTTCTTTCCTCCTTTTTGATGTCGTAAAACTCAGCATAAAAACACAGCATATCCAAACCTTTCATCTCACCATAAAAACCAGGTGTCTCAGGTATCAACCCAACACATTCCCTTGCCCTTACACCATCCAGGATCGTATCATACCCGCACACACTCACCCTGCCGCTTGTCGGTCTTGAGATACCAGAAATCATCCTGATTGTTGTTGTCTTACCAGCAGCGTTAGGACCAAGGAAACCAAAAACTTCTCCTTTTTCAACCCTGAAACTGATGCTGTCAACAGCAGTAAAACTTTTCCTGAAAGACTTGAAAACCTTTGCTAAGTTTTGCGCCTCTATCACAGACATAATAAGGCATTTGCCTGTTAAAAATGTTTTCTAAAAACCGAAAGTATAATTTATAAATACCTATATGCCTGGTATAACTATAATGCTCCCACAGAGGAATTTGTATCAAATTCCTCTTGGACTCTGGAATTGTGAAACAATTCCATATGTTCGAGGGAAATTCTTTCCCTCTCTCGAAGGAATTTCCTGAGAATGAAGGAATGAAATTCCTTCAATTCCTAGGAAATCGCTTTGCGATTTCCGTCGGATCGCAATTTATTCACTCTGCTCATAAATTGCTCCCGTAGTGTAGTCCGGACAATCATCGAGGCCTCTCGAGCCTCAGACCCGGGTTCAAATCCCGGCGGGAGCATTTACAAATTGTGAGTAGAGCGAACAATTTGGAATTCATAGGAATCAAAAGATTCCTATTCTCTCAGGATTTCCTTCGGAAATCCTTCGAATGCGAGGAATTTGTAAACGAAGTGAACAAATTCCGAAGCACTATCTTATTTTCAAGGGTTTTAACCCTGTTTTCTTATCTTTTTCTCTTTTCAATTTTATTTTGTTTAGTTTTAATATCACAATTTCATTCACAACACCCACTACACCCTTGAACAGATGACCGCCGTAAACATTCTGTTTTTCATCTGCTAATGCGCAATGTATGTGAAAAGTCCCTGCTATGCTTCCCTGCATTGAAACAAGCTCCATTGGCTTCTCAAATGTTTTTCTAACATATTTTTTTCCATCAAAATATCCTAACTCAAAATTTTTTAACTGCCCTATCCCTGACAAAACTATTCCTGATGAAATATTACATTCTTTAACAATCCTTTCTATTGATTCAAAAAAATCTTCACCATCATCTAATTTTGCAACGACAATGTTTGATTCTGTTTTGAATTTCATAAAAGTGAAACGCTGTGTTGCATCATTAGGTTTTCGAAAAAGGCAATTTTTTCAATAAAAATAGTCAAAAAAGTGCACCAAAACCCTTTTATAATAGTCAAAAAACTGCTCCAAACTTTATATATACTGGAGGCAACATAACAACTAATGGTGAAAAAATGAGGGATAATGATGGAACAGGTAGTGTAAGTAAAGTATTAGTGGTAGTGCTAATGGGGATAGTGATAGGGAGTGGTTTTGTGGTAGTGACCTCAGAGAATAATCAGGTTGATGCGACGGGTAAGAAAGTTTCTTCAATTCAGGAGCTAAAATTATCTATTTTAACCGTCCCATTGATATATGATAATAAAGTAATAGTTGGCTGTGATGATGGAAGGGTATATATGTTAAATCTTGACTTAAATCAGACAATATGGACTTCTCCAGTATTGAATGGAACCATGTCAAAATATCTTACCGCAGATGCTACAGGAGTATATGCTACAACATGTACTCATGAGACTCCATATCCTGTTGAAGGAATTGTTTATAAACTGGGCCTCTCTACCGGCGAGATACTTTGGAACTATAATACTGGCTCCGGTAAAATTGGTGGTACAAGTGAGAATTTAGTATTTGTAGGTTATACAGGTTATAGTGTGGATGATGGCTATATCATAGCTTTAAACAAATTAGATGGAACTGAAGCTTGGGGACCTGTACACATTACCGATTGTGCCACTACACTACCTGCACTTGATAACAGCAAAATATACATTTCTGGCAGTGCACAAACAGGTGTAAAATTTAAAGCATTTTATTATGATGGTACAGAGGCTTGGAGTAATTATTTAGGGGATGCAGACCATGGAAGATACCTAGCAGTTGATGAAAATGAGGCGTTTACATTATTTGCTTCACCAGATTCATCACCGGATTACTATCTAAGGATATATAACTCTTCATCGGGAGTTGCAAAAGCAACATATGATATATTGGAAAGAGAGGCTTATCATTGCGATTTCGCGGTTGCTCCTACCAAGGTAATTATTACAAACAAAAACGGGGTCTTTGCCTACGAAAGAACAAACTTCGGTTTATTATGGAGTTTGGACAACTCTTCATTGGGAGGTGAACCCATAAGAGAACAACCAATTGTAACAAAAGATACTGTTATTGTTGGAACAAAAAACAACAAGATAAATTTCGTTAATTTAACAAACGGGGTTGTGTACAAAGCAGAAGATGTGGGTGCAGAAATAACCTCCCCGTTAAGTCTTATATCAGGTTCTTCCGGGCGCGTTTATGCTGGAACTAGTAATGGCATCAAATCAGTATCATTCCCAACCCTTGGTAATACAACAACATGGATATCTTATGGGGGGGATTTCAGGCATACTGGATATGTTGATTGTTCAGCAGTGGAACAATTACTTCCTGATTTAACTTTAACCTCAGAAGATATCTCATTCTCAAACAGCAATCCGAACGTGGATGAAACAATAATGATTAATGCAACTGTGTATAACACTGGTGAAAACATAAGTCAAACATTTTCTGATGGGTTTGAAGACGATATTTTAGGCATAAAACCCGCAGAAAGTAATTTAACGCACGGATGGTACATAGTGCATAATTATGATGGCGAAGGAACTGTTGAGATAGTATCATCGCCAGTCCACTCAGGCAATCACTCGCTATCGATGACTTATGATATTGTCGTTGTAAAGACGTTCTCAGAAAATGTAAAAGAATTTAAGTTTTATGTTTACAAATCGGATACAACAAATAACTCACACATCGAGATTTGTCAGGGCGCCTGTCCGCCTATGCACGATGAGCTATTACATCTAAGTTTTAGGGATGATGGGTACTTTAAATACATGGATAAAGATAACATTACTCACATAATCCAACCTTACGCAGCTAATACATGGTATAAGATATCAATAATACTTAATCAAGATAACTTTGATCTCTATGTTGATGATGAGTTAAAGCTGGATGACATTGACTTCTGCCATACAAATAGAAGCGGTGACCTTAGATTTTTATTTGATATGGGAACAACAGAGAGATGGGATGGATGGCCTGGAGCTAAAGGCGGAACCACTTATTTTGACGACGTAGAAGTTAATTACATGCCCATATACAACGTTACCGTTAATTTCTACAATGGTAACCCATCAGCAGAGGGTATTTTGATAGGAACAGATACAGTATCATCCATACCTGCTGGCGGCAGTGCAACCGCATCCATAAACTGGACACCAACAACACCGGGCAATCATACTATTTATGTTGTTGTGGATCCTGATAATTTAATTGCAGAAGCAGATGAAACGAATAATGTGGTATACAAGAGTATTTATGTAAGTGGTGCAGGTCTGCCTGATTTAACTTTAACTTCTAGTGACATCTCGTTCTCAAACTCAAATCCTGTTGTGAATGAAACGATTGCAATAAATGCGACAATACACAATGTTGGCGAAAATACAAACCAAACATTTTATGATGGTTTTGAAGAGGACACAGTTGGGCAATCCCCCTCTGAATGGATTTGGGGGGAGGGAAGGGCGGCAATAGGGTCGTGTTCAGTTGTTGATGACCCTGTAATTTCTGGAACAAAATCCTGTAGGTTGGAGAATTCTAATGGGTTAGATTATGTGTTTTTACTTAGGAATTTCTCATCGGGGAAGCAGATTGTACAAACTTGGAAGGCTATGGCTCCACCAACGGGCACGGCAGCCTTAAGTATGGGCGTATATTCTACAGAGCATTCTTTGAAATACTGCTGCGATGTTCGTTTTCATGATGGAAGTGTTAAATGTATGAACGGAAATAATTTGGAAACTATTAAACCATTTTCACCAAATATAACTTATAGCTTCAAAATTGTTACTGATAACGAAGATTTTAAATGGAGTCTTTGGGTAGATGGCATTCTTTATAAAGAACATATGAATTTTTCTAACGACTGGAATTATGTTCCAAATTGTTCTCTTTTTGAAGTTGGGGATGTATATCCCTATCTGGGTGGTGCTGGTGTGATGTATATTGATGATGTATATGTTACATCCGGGAGCAATATCACAATTCATTTCTACAATGGCAACCCATCAACAGATGGTGTTCTGATAGGAACAGATACAGTTTTAGCCATATCAGCAGGCAGCAGTGCAACCGCATCCATAAACTGGACTCCAACAACCGCAGGTACTCACACTATTTACGTAGTTGTAGACCCAGATAATCTAATTGCAGAATCAGATGAGACGAATAATGAAGCGTGGAAGGATATAACAGTAAGTGGGGTTGGTTTGCCTGATTTAGCTGTAGCATCTTCTGATATCTCTTTCTCCAATCCAAGTCCTGTTGTGAATGAAACGATTACAATAAATGCAAATGTGCATAATATTGGGGATGTTGATGCACATAACGTCACCATTGCATTTTATGATGGTGTTCCTTATGAGGTAGCATTTGACTCCTCAGACGCCATCATCTTTTCGTTTGGTGTGTATAATGGAAAACTATACTCTGGTAGTTACGGCGATCCTTACTGGGATCAACCAGGTTTGGGAATAATTTACGTTTATAATGGAACAAACTGGGACGTAGCTTATGATACACCTGAAGATTGCGTGAAGTGTTTTTCAGTATACAATAGTAAATTGTATGTAGGCACACAAAACTGCCGAGAAAATGCACAAGTATATGTTTATGATGGTAACATGTGGAGTAAGATCTGGTCAACAACCGATCATGAAACTTGGGATTTTGCAGTATATAATGATAAATTATATCTTGGCACTGGTTATCCTACGGGTAGGGTCATGGTTTATGATGGCAGTAGTTGGAACACATCTTTTGATTCACCTGCTTATCACCTTCAATCTTTAGAAGTATATAAAAACAGATTATATGCGGGTTGCAGCGGCGGTGGGATGGGTGCAATCTATGAATTTGATGGTAATTATTGGAATTTAAGCTACGATCCGCCGGAAGATGGCTTTCCAGACATTGTAGAGTATAATGATAAACTGTATGCATGTACATGGGATGGAAACATCTATGTTTTTGACGGTCTTAGTTGGAACATATCTTACAGTCCATCAAAAGGTGTTTACCGTTTAAGTGTATACGAAGACAAACTGTATGCTGGCGGAGAAGCAGGAATTATATATGTCTTCGATAGAAACAGTTGGGCTACAGCTTTTGATTTGCCAGAAGAATGTGTTTATTCGCTAAAAGTATATGACAGTAAATTGTATATGGGTACAGGCGATAACGGGAGGGTGTATATTTATCCTGGCGGGACACTAATAGGTACAGATACAATATCACTAATACAAGCAGGCAGTAGTGCAGTCGCATCCATAAACTGGACACCAACAACCGCAGGCAATCACACAATTTACGTTGTTGTAGACCCAGATAATTTAATTACAGAATCGGATGAGACAAACAATGAAGCATACAAAATGATATATGTATCAGGAGAAGCAAATCAACCGCCAATCGTAAACATCACATATCCAGAGGATG
>Ga0210056_1004858_pt1 | contig 10363 bp, 8 predicted proteins | sample CryGeyCG2014_080_2_FD_183965 | JGI IMG/M metagenome (GOLD analysis project Ga0210056, IMG submission 183965) | Groundwater microbial communities from aquifer - Crystal Geyser CG07_land_8/20/14_0.80 (SPAdes) (version 2) | ecosystem: Environmental > Aquatic > Deep subsurface > Groundwater | place...
GTCTCAAGGGCAAATATTTGGTCGGTATTCTCACCGAAACATTCTTCAATTCTGTCAAATCCCGAGAACGCCCCAAAGAGTGAAAAATGGGGTGTCCATATGTGGGCAGGGACGACAAAGGCATCTTTAGATGCTTTTAAAATAATCTCTACCATATTTTCTGACGGTAGCGAGAGTATGGGTCTTCCATCAGAGCCAAGTTTACCATATTTGGAAAGGGCTTTAGACACCCTGTCTGCGTCGTCAAAGGATGGAACATACACAATATTATGTATCTTTCTTAACCTTCCGTTTTTTACATAAATGTTGCTTACCTCTGTTTCAAGGATGAAATATACATCGTCGCACAGGAATATTCCATCTGCGTAAGGAGTAAATGCAGATTTAAGTTCCTCCCTCCAGAGAGGATGGGTAAAGTCTCCTGTGGCGACAAGAGATAGTCCCTTTTCTTTTGCTCCCTTTGCTATATTTGAAGGAACCATCTCCTTTGAAGTTGCCCTCGAGTATTTAGAGTGTATGTGCAGATCAGCAAAAAACTGCATATATTACCTCCCGAACCTCCTTGAAAGTTCCTCTATACTCCATTTTATCATCGTGGGTCTGCCGTGTGGACAGAAGTAAGGATTCTCAGTTGCAAAGAGGTCGTCTATAATTGCATTCATTTCATCGGGAGTTAATTTGTCTTTTTGCTTAATTGCCCCTCTGCAGGCGAATATTCTGGCAACATCGGAAAATGGTTTTGCATCCCTTATCTCATAGAGTATCTGCTTGAACTCGTCTTCGGTGAGGTCTTTTAAGAGAGAAGATACACCGGTTATCCTTACGGTCCTCTCTCCGAACTCTTCTACTTCAAATCCAAACTTTGCAAGGATATCCCTGAGCTTCACAAAAATCTCGTATTCATTTGCGGAGAGAACCACTATCAGAGGAAACAGGAGTTTTTGCGAAGCGGGTTTATTTTTTATAATCTTTTCGTAAAGTATCCTCTCATGTGCAGCATGCTGGTCAATTATGAGAACACCAGTTTTCGTTTGTGCAAATATATATGAGTTGTGAAGTTGCCAGAATGCTGTTGGCTCCATCTCCCATGCGTAACCTCTCTCTCGCAGTTCTGCTTCTGTTCCTATGCCCACACTCTCTCTTACTGCCTTAAATATAATGCTGTATATGAGATTCTCGTCTGCAAATCTGACCTCTTCTTTTCTCGGGTGAACATTCACATCTACAAGGTTCTTATCCACAGACAGATTAAGAATAAATGATGGTGCCCTTTCTTTTGTTGGAATCCCATACGCATTTTTCACAGCGCTTCGGACAAGACCGCTCCTAACAGGCCTTTTATTGACAAATGTGTATTCCAGTCTTCCCCTCTCTTTCAGGTATTCTGGTAGAGATATATAACCTGAGAGATTTAAACCGTTTTTTTGATACTCCAGATGTATCATCTCGTTTGCCACTTCGTCTCCAAAAAGCTCCTTTATTCTCTCTTCCGGTGTGATTTTTTCAAGGTGCAAGGTCAGGCTTTGATTGTGAAAGAGAGAGAAAGATATTTCTGGGTATACAATGGCAATTCCTGTTATCATTGTCTTAATTTTTTCTGCCTCCAGGTAATCCGATTTCAGAAATTTTCTCCTTGCAGGCACATTGAAGAACAGATTCCTTACAGTTACAGTAGTCCCTCTCTCTCGCGGTCTCGGCATAACCTCTTCAACATTTCCAGCGCTTATTCTCAGATAGATACCCTCAGCTCCCTCTTTTTTCGTATGTATTTCCATTATTGATACCCTTGCAATGCTTGAGAGTGCTTCTCCTCTAAATCCAAGCGTGGCGAGAGTGCTTATATCTTCGATACTTCTTATCTTGCTCGTTGAATGGGAAAGAAAAGATAACTTTGCATCCTCTTCTGTCATTCCTTCGCCGTCATCTGCTACAGAGATAAAGTTCTTTCCGCCTCCAGTGAAGGATATGGATATCTTTTTTGCCCCCGCATCTATAGAATTCTCAACGAGTTCCTTGACGACGGATGCAGGCCTCTCTACGACCTCGCCGGCAGCAATCTTTTGTATGGTATCATTGTCAAGTAATACTATCATGGTAGATAACGGGTTATCAAGCTATCAGGCTATCAAGCTATCAGGCTATCAAGCTATCAGGCAATTAGGCTGTTAAAATCTTCAATTATCAATTAGCAATAAAAAATTAGCAATTGTCAATGGTCATTGGGTCATTAGATTATCGGGTCATTGGGTCATTGAGCTTTTTTGCACGAATTAAATTCGTGCCTACTTTATCTTTTTCCTTTAACCTTTATCTGTCAAAGTCAACCACATCGTTTAGTATTTCTTAAATGAGGTAGGGACGAGGACATCGTTTAGTTTTCTCTATTCCTATTATATCTGTATTCTCTTTTGTCTATAACCTTGCCATTGAGAAATAGTAATAGTTTCTGCTCTTTCACATTAATAGTGGCTTTAATATATTGATATACTGCTTCTCCGGGTACTGCGAACTTTTCTCCAAATATGGAGATAACTCTATTGCTTCTTACGAACCTAACTAAATGCACATAGCCTTGTCCTGGTCTCTCTTTCCTGTCTACCGACAGGTAGATAGGTCAGGAACTTGAAATCCTTCTGGCAATTTCTTTATGTTACCACCCGAGTCGAAAAGGGCTTGCATAGGAGTTTTTCCTCTTAAGCAACTATACCTATATCTTTTGTTATGTCGCTTTTCAAAATCGTTTAAGCTACGCAGTAGTTCGTCAGGATTGTTAAAATAGTATTTGTTTAGAAACATTTTCTTATAAGTCTGTTGAAATCTCTCAATATGCCCGTTTCTGCGAGGCTCTCTTATTGGTATGAATATTGGTTCAACGCCGAGATATAAACATAGTCTTATCACAGAACCAAATGCTCTTGGATATCTATTGCTTCCTGTAAAAGGAAGTTGGTTGTCCATCTGTAAATAGCGTGGTATACCCAATCTTTGCCATGATGATAACAATGTATCAACTACCGTATAGTCACATTGGTTCTTTGAAATGCTCAAGGCTACTCTATGAGTACCTATGTCCATAATATTGAGACCGTAGAAACGAAATCCTCCTTTTAGATATCGTGGACCAAGGAAGTCCATCTCATGCAGTATGTTAGGTTTTCCATTGGCCTCTATCTTGGGATAAGGAATGTTCTTTGGCTTGTATCTAGCACTGCTTCTTTGTGGTTCTATTTTGTTGTATCTTTTTAATATCCTTTTTATAGTGGTGTTAGAGGGGATCTTTCTATATCCCAAGTCTTCCATTGCCCATTGAATCGCAAGAGCACCATAGAATTCGTTTGCATTCTTTAACTTGGCTCTAATACCCAGTATTGCGTTCTCAATCTCAGGCGGTGTTTTGTTCACTATCTTATGAGGAGTACAAGAATGACTTTTGTACCATTCGGGATCTTCAGGGTCGTAGCGATTGACCCACTTGAAGAACCATTGTTCCGTTCTTCCAAGGTTGTTACAAATATCCTTCGTGGGCTCTTTGGACAAATAGCGTCTTACAGCCTCTATTCGTTCCTCTTCCAAGGGTGTCATAAGACCTCCTGTTTTATCCACCTGTCGGCGGATAGGTAAACTAAAATATAACAAGAGGTCAATTATACAGCAGATTTGCCCGGAAAGGAAGAGAAATTGTCAAAGAGCTTGATTTGCTCAGACTAAACGACGTCCTGACCCTTTTTGAAGTTAAGAGACTAAACGATGTCCTGGTCTTTGTAACTAAACGATGTCCTGAACCTTGTCAGTTGGTCATTAGCTTTGGTTATTGGTCATTTGTCATTTGTCATAAGTCAGTGGTTTACCCCGCCCTGTGATGATAATGTACAGGGCTTGCCACGTGTAATGTTTCTCCTTATTACATTGTGGTGAAATGCGATCTTGCGAGCTATTTCATCGGGGTCAAGGCCTGACTATAATTCCTAATAGTTCCTATGTTAAGTGAATTATAAAGGAGTAACAATGAAATGGGACATAATCGGAAAACAGCTAATCTTTGAACCCGGTGATATTGTTTGTGTTCACACAAAAGGATTGATAAGCCGGCTGATAAGAAAATTTACCAGAAGTAAAGGCGAAGAACCAACTATTTTTAACCATGTGGGTATTATGGTACATAGGATACATCTTGTTGAAGCCTTGAGGAGGGTTTATGTGAATAGACTTACACGTTATAATACTCCAAGTTGTGAAATATTAATAGCCAGAAGAAAAGGGTTAAGTGAAAATCAAAAAACAATTCTGCTTGACAAAGCCTTTGATTATGTGGGTCGAGACTACGGCTTTCTTAAAATATTTGGGCACTCGTTAGATTGCTTTCTAACTAAAATATTTAAAAGCGAGATATCTTTTTTTAGAACAAAGGTGTTTAAAATGGACCGTTATCCCATATGTTCCTGGGTAGTCGCTTGGTGTTATGATAAGATAGGGATAAATTTTGGCGTTGAAAAGGAACGCTGCCAGCCCGACGATATTGCTGATGATATACTTCAACACAACAGGGACAAATACGAAATATTATTTGCTACAGATTCAGATTTGAGGGTCTTTCCGGGTTAATTCCAATCGAATTATCCACCGCAAGGATAACCAGGAGGCTTTTATTGATGCTTAGACCTGTCCCTTTCTCAATATAAGTCCCGTCCCTGCCTACCGTCAGGCAGGCAAGTCCCTGTTATAAAGCACCTTCCCATGAGGGAACGGGGTCGGGCTGAAAAATAGAAATAATTTCCTTCCATCGGGAATCTATTTTGTTCGTATGACCACCGCTGGCTTTACTAAAACAAGAAAAATTGTCTTGATTAGATAAAGGAGTAAAAATGACTAAAAGCAAGAGTTGGTATTCGTACTACGGTTTTAAGGCTGAACCCAACCTTGAAATTGATCCCTTGACAAGTACTTCAGATTTGGATTTGTTTGTTGGCCGCTCGAAACACATTGAAATTCTTCAAGAGTGAGCGGGGGAGCAAGGAATTACACGTGTGCTTTTAACAGGTGCCGCAGGCGTTGGCAAAACCAGTCTAATCTGCAGGGCCTACAGTAAGGTAAAAAAGTTTATTCGTTTAGACCTTTCTATACTGCCGAACATTAGTTTAATTTTTAGCTTTATTGCTCGCGCACTTGTAAATATGGCTCTGGATTTTAAATGTCCTGGCGCGAAAAATCTTAAAAATGAATATGACAAAATTATTCATATTACTGAAGGGCGCCAAATAAAAGCAGGAGGAGGTCCATTACCTGCTTCAGTTGAGTCAATTTATTCCAAAATGTATATACCATTTATTCCCCAAGATCATGTACACACTATTATTGCTCGGGCAATTAAGCTCTTACATGAAAATTTTGGTCGTATTCTTTTGTTATTAGATGAGGCTAATCCCAATTTATTACCAGGAGCCACGCGGGGAAATATGCTGGGTATTATTAGATTTTTGAAAATGCAAAAGCCGTCATTGCTTTTATGGCCTGTTCGTGATGATAGATTTAAAAAATTATGGGAGGACCCTAATTCTATGGAAAGGCAGCTTTTTTTGTGGCACACTGATATTCCTCCTCTTGGAGTTCCAGGTTCACCAGGTGCTTCAGATATATTATACAAAAGACTTGAAAAAGCAGACTCAAAGAAGGGGGCCAAAATTATTCCAGAGGACCTTACTAAAAAAGTTGTCCTTTTGGCAGATGGTAATATACGCGAATATATTCGTTTCTGCAGAGAAATATTAAAAACTGGTGTTAAAAATGTAGTACCATTGCCGATTCCTTCAGATTTTGCCATTTCTACAATTTTGAGTTATCATAAGGAATTAATTCCTTCGAAAGAGGAATGCGATATTTTAAAATATTTAGACCGTAGCCCTTCGTCATCATCTGATCCTGAAATACAGACAGCATTTGATCTCAAAGAAACACAGATACGAGAGCGACTAAAAACACTAGAACAGAAACATCTAGCCATCGTTAACATGGAAAAATTTGGCAAACTTACCTATAGACCGAGCGAAAAAGCATTAATTTTGCTTAAATTTTGCTGAGTGATTCGGGCATATATGACATTCGATTACCGCGACCTTTCGCGACCCACCGCGACCCTTTGTATTGTGGTCTGCCGACTTACCGCGACCTTTCGCGACCCACCGCGACCCTTTAATTCTTATTATCAGGTGGTAGACTTGTAAAAAGAAAGGGAACGGGGTCGGGCTGAAAAATAGAAATAAAATATCAGACAAAAGACCACAGACGAAAGACTACAGACATCAGATCAAAGACCTTTATTGTAACAATCTCAGAAATTCTTTAATGTCTCTTTCAAGTCTCGTCAAGTCCCTGTTGAATAACTATCTTAAATTCTCTTCTAGGTCTCTTCAAATCCCTGTTATAAAATACCTCCCAGAACCTTCCCGAAAAAATTTCTTGACATTTTATTAAATTGATAGTATAATCACAAAATAGAAGTATATCCCTGTCTCCCCCGCCAACGAGGGGCAGGCGTCAGGCAGGCGAACTCTAATTTGGATATAACACGTTATCTGAAATGTTGACAGTTGTTTTAAAAGAAAGATTATCGCGTGATGCTCTTAAGTTAGAGTGATAGGAGAAATAAGAACGTACTTCTGATTGAATAATATGAAAACCTATACCCAAAAAGAGTTAGACCAAATATGCGCTACTTTTACAGGTTGGCTCTATGACTACAGTGATAGGTTTCTCTATGCCACTCTGAAGGAGGTTGAGAACAGAGAAAATATTCCTCAAGATTATATTTGTTCGCAAACGCCGTGCCAAGAATGGTACAAAAAGTTTGGTAAAGGTTTTCAAAAAATTCTGAGCAAGTATGATCCAAAAAAGATTAAAAAGGCACGTGTGGAAATAGGGCATTACCTCGCATTTGTAGCATTGGAATTTGTAGAAAATTATTTTTCTAATAAAGAACAAAAAAAATATTTTGTAGATAAGATTAAAAGGAAGACTGTAGAGTCAGATAAGGAAATTGGCGTTCGACCAAATTCTGATATTTTTTTGAAGTATATTAATGCCGAGAATCACATTCAAAGATTTAGCCACGACATGGTAGTTATCTTAGGCAAGAGAAGTGCTATACTACAATTTAGAATAACTGCACAGTTTTACTCGTTTTTTAAACACACTTTGCCAATTTTTGTAAAGGCAATATTTGAAGGCGATCTTAGATACATTGACACAAGGCAATAGAAACTATCTGGAGTGTCGAATAGGGTCGAGTCTTCACATAACACATAATGAACCCATCCGGTTGCATTTATGATGCCTTAAGCCCCTGAATCTCTCAAGGGCTTTTGTTTTTATCCAACGGAACTACAAAAAACTGAGGGATTTTTGAAGATTTTTCCTTGACATTTCTTTTGTTTGGTAGTATAATAGAATTGGGTCAAATGACCCTATATATAGAAACAGGATTTGAGCGATGATAAATAAAGTTACTCTAAGTCAGGGAGTGTTAACTTAGAATTAGATTTTAATTTTAGACGTTGTCCCAAACTCTCGTGATGACAAAAAATAGCAAAGTAAAGCTATCTGTTATCAGCAGTGGCAAGCCACTGCACTCCAAAAGCTATTAAGAAGAAGATGGAGTGCAAAAGCTTGCTTTTGCAAACACAATAATGAATTGCTTGATATGAAACTTACTTCGTTTAATAAATTCTGGTTAATAAATCATCCTATTGAAATGTAACTTGTTGACATTCAATATAGATGGCTTTAACGATATCACGTAACTTTGGGACATTCCCTAATTTTAAGTCAGGAAAACTGGACTTAAAAGAGAAGAATCAATTTAAGTACGGGAGGCCAGACTTAAATCCTCACTGCCTATTAATTACAATAGCAAACTCAGAAATCTGCTATCAGAAGCAGACAGAGCATTGGCTAAACTTGATGGTATCGCAACAGTACTTTCCAATAAAGGAACTATATCTAACCCATTTGGATATACTCCTAAATTAGAATTATATCCGAATATACTCGCGTATATGGAGTTAGGCAAATGGCAGGCTTAACTTGTTTTGACATCGGTAATGCAATTCTCTAAAAACCATAATCCTCAATTTGATCCAATACTAAAGAAATAAAAGACTATTACATTGCCTGTTCAAATATCTATTGTAAGGATGAGGTAAAAAACAACATGAGGAATCAAAAAGTAAATTTAAAAACCGAGAAGGAACTCCAAAAACTAATCTTACAAGAAAAGGCAAAAGGGATTCCTGATATAGAGATTGGTCAAAAATACGGGGTTACGTTTAGATATATTGAAAGACTTATTACTAAGTCTAAGGGGGTCAATATTAGCTCCTTATCTATCTCAAAAAAAATAAAAACTCTCCAGCCAAAGGATTTTAAAGAAGAACATACTACAGTATGGAGTTTTAAACAAAGGGGCAATTGGGCTACCCACAGTGGAGAATACAGAGGAAATTGGTCTCCCTATATCCCAAGAAATGTTATTCTCAAATATTCAAAACTTGGCAAATTAGTTTTAGATTATTTCTGTGGCGCTGGAACAACGGCTGTAGAATGTAAGCTTTTAGGCAGAAAGTGTATAGCTCTTGACATAAACGATAAAGCTATTGAAATAGCAAAGAATAATATAAATTTTACCGTTGAATCACAACAATTACGCTTGATTGACGAAAAAAGCAACTTTAAAATTTACGAACCGGAACTTTCGGTTGGCGACGCCAGAAATCTATCGTTATTAAAAAATAATTCCGTAGATTTAATCTGTGCTCATCCTCCATATGCAAACATTATTCACTATACTGATTCTAAAGAAGGTGATTTGTCATTCTTGGATATAAATGAATTTCTAAAAGAGATGTCTAAAGTAGCCAAGGAAAGTTTTAGAGTTCTGAAGCCAGGCAAACAATGTGCAATTTTAATAGGAGATACACGGAGAAAAAAACATGTAATTCCTTTAGGCTTTGAACTCATAAATGTCTATTTAAATGCCGGGTTTAAGTTAAAAGAACTTGTTATCAAGCGACAACATAACTGCAAAACAACAGGATTTTGGTATGCTAACAGTATAAAATATAATTTTCTTCTTTTGGCTCATGAGTATCTACCGATTTTTGAAAAACCTAAGACGCATCCTCCTTTAAGTGTAAGAGAAAGGGGGGTAAATTACGGTTTGCTTATTCCTACCTTAAAGAAGCCGCTGTTAAAGAAAAAATTAGATGAATTTGAAACTACAACTGTTTGGATACTACCAGAAAAGGATTTCGAGAAACATCTGAACAAAAATGTAATTGACAGATATTCAAATGGTAAGGAATATTCAACTATAATCCTCTCTACTCGCAAAAACAAAGAATCTTTTATCAGAGAGCGAGATCAAAAAACTAAAGAATTGCTTTTTATCAAATCTCCATTATTAAGTAATAAACTCTCTTATTCAAACATTAATTGTTATTTAACAGAATTAAAAAATATTGTAGAACAAGATTTAGCTTCTATTAAAAAGGGAGGATTTCTTGTAATTCAAATACAAGATGTAAGAATAAATAAATATATAGAACCTCTGGCTAAAAGAGTGGTGGATATGCTGAATATTGATAATCTATGGATCAGAGAGATTATAATTGTCACAAAAGATGGAGTACATTCAAAAACTCAAAGTTTAAAAGATGATTTAGAAATAACCCATCAATATCTTCTTGTTTACGGGGTAATAGCAAAGGGAGGAAAATAAATGACAAATCCAAATGATATTTATATTGACTTCGCGTCTAAGATCTCTTTTTTTGAGTTTATTCAGGATGAATTTAGACATACAAATATTCTAGTTGATGAAATGAAGGAGGAGATATCTTTACTAGGGTCAAAGAAAGAATGGAATATAAATGATTTATCCGATTATGTAAAAACCTATCCTCGCAGTTTTATTATCTTTCAAGAAGTCTTTCAATTACTGAGATTTACAAATGCTCAACTTATTCACTTTGTTTTTGATGTAGTTAAGCTTAATTCCCTAAATATAAATGGTATATATGAGTATATGATTTTAAACCTTAAATACGACCTCGAGTTCAGGAAAATATATTTAATGACAATTAACCGCACATTAAAGTATGATGATTTTATGACTAATATCAAACAATATGACAAGAGATACCTGGTAGCTACCTTCAAACGTGCGATTTCGAAGTATATCGATAAGATTGCTAATAATTTCAGTATATTGGAAAAACGAATTCTAAAGAGTGAGTTTGAGGATTTTTCTATAAGATTTTCCAATTATTTACTAAGTAATTTAAACTTAAACGAGGTGCTCGATTCAATAAAT
>Ga0210056_1004860_pt1 | contig 10361 bp, 15 predicted proteins | sample CryGeyCG2014_080_2_FD_183965 | JGI IMG/M metagenome (GOLD analysis project Ga0210056, IMG submission 183965) | Groundwater microbial communities from aquifer - Crystal Geyser CG07_land_8/20/14_0.80 (SPAdes) (version 2) | ecosystem: Environmental > Aquatic > Deep subsurface > Groundwater | place...
CCGTTTGAGCGGGCAGAAATTGTTTTCGGATTTCAAAAATCCGTATAAAATCCTTGTTTCTGCCGAGCCCGAGCGAAGCGAGGGCGAGGCAACAATCGCCCAAAATCCGAATTTTGAAAATTGGCGGAGGGTGCAGGACTCGAACCTGCAAGGGATTTCTCCCGCTGGTTTTCGAAACCAGTGCATTACCATTCTGCCAACCCTCCTTACAATGGTGCCCTCGAGAGGATTTGAACCTCTGACTTTCAGCTCCGCAAGCTGACGCTCTATCCACTGAGCTACGAGGGCATAAAAAACAAAAGTGCTATACAGCACTTCTATTATATCAAAAAATTAACAGACTAATTCAGAATTTTAATAATCTAGCTATTTTACCGATAAAATCCTCTGTTCTCTCAAGTTCTTCAAGTATGTGATCTTTTAATATGCTTTTTATCAAAAATGGATCTGCATCTTCTAGCTGAATACTAATCAAAGAAGTAAACCTCTTAGTCGTTTCAAAGTTTAATGTCTTGATCGGCGGCTCGTATACCAGCCAGAAAGATTTTAATCTATTATACGGGTAAAAATTGTCTCCTACTTTTACTCCAATGTTACTAATACCAATTTCTATCATTCGCGGTTTAACCTCGGCATACTTAAATAAAAGAAAACCAAGTAATAAAAAAACTGGTATAGAAAGCCATTGCTTCATAAGCGCTAAGATAGTTATTATGATAACATTAAAAATTATAATAGATGCGTGCCAAGCTAATGATTTTTTATGGAAAATAAACTCTGGCGCTTTCCAAGATATTAAATAATTATCCTCAAAAGAATTAATATTTTGATTATCTTGGGTGATATTATTCTCCACTAAATTATTAGCTTTGCTCTTCGAAGAACTAGTTTTTTTCTTTTTTGCTGCCATCTTATTTGCTGCCATCTTAGCAATCAATTAATTCTTAACTTAATATAAACCATACTTATGCCTAAATCAATATTGGAATATTTTTACATACTATACGTTATCTATTTCTCTAAAAGTTTTTTTAATCTGCTTCTTATTGCACCCGGTTTTCTTTCAAACCTGTTAGCCAACTCTAAAGCTTTAATTTCCTTTCTGTAAAGCTCCAATAAAAGGTGATCTTCTTCTTTCGTCCATTTTTCATACGCTTTTTTATAGTTTTTTCTTACTTCCTCTACTGCATAGCTTTTGTTCGCTTGTTTTTCATTAATTTTATTTTCTTTTTCGTTATTTGGAACAAAAGTTTTGAGCAATCTCTCTCTAATTCTTTTTGCTAATGGAGTTTCTTTTTTGTAAACTTTCTCGAAGACCTTCTCCTCATAATCCTCTTTCTCCATTTCTCCTGATAGTTTCTTTAACTCTATATCAATTTGCTTTGCTTCGTCGCTAACCATCAAAGCCAAATCATTTATTCCTAGAAGATTTAAATTACTAAGCGCTCTAACCCTGGAAAGCGCTACATACCCCAAACCAAATGTAAAAGCTTTACTCAAATCTACTTCGGCGGCGTCAAGAGTCATTCCCTGACTCTTGTGTACGGTAATTGCCCATGCCAGTCTAAGCGGAACTTGGGTTGTTTTGGCAAGGACGGTATTGTTTTCTTCAATTGCCCAATCGGTAGGCATTGCGACAATTCTTCTTCCATTCCTTATTTTAACAATTGGATACCCGCTTTCATGAAAATCAACGACTTTTCCGATTGTTCCATTAACATAGCCTTTACCAAAATCGTTTTTTACAAACATAACGATTGCATTCCTCTTTAATTTTAACTCTTCAGGAGCTAAACAATTTTTCTTTAGTGTTTCAATCAAAGCCTCTTTGCCCTCACCTCTCATTAAATAAACATGCTCCTCGTCAGGTAAGCTATCAAGTTTACCTATATTTATTGCATCAGCATTCGCATTGTGTGTATAGAGCTTTGTGACTTTTTCGGGGTCTTCAAGCTCTACGTTAATCCTGCTTGCTAATATATCAATATGACTTTCTGTAATGTCACCTGACCTAATACTGACTAAGAGATCGTTTAAGTTATGGTCACTTTGCCTATACTGTTTTGTAAGATAACAGATCTTTGGGTTAAGCTTTGTCCAAACCTCAGATTTAACAATAAAATTACCACTATTTCTTTCTTTATCAACCGGCGGTAATTGAAAAAAGTCACCGCACAAAATTAATTGAATACCGCCAAAGGAACGATCGTCATTTTTGACAACTCTGCAAATAGTATCAGCCATATCTAACTGAAAATCATGTAACATAGAGATCTCGTCAATAATAAGAACATCAGTATCTTTTATTCTTGCTCTTACCTTAGAATTCATCTTAATTTTGGATAAATCGGAACTTGATAGATCTTTCTTTATACCAAAACCAGCCCAAGAATGGATAGTTCTTCCGTTAATGTGAGTAGCCGCGATGCCGGTTGACGCCGTAATAGCAACGTTAGTTCCCTTGTCTTTTAAATGCTTTATGAATTTATTTAAAACATATGTCTTCCCGGTACCTGCCGGACCCGTTAAAAGAATATTGTTGCCACTTTTTAATATTTCTAGCGCTTTTTCTTGATTCATAATTTACTCATTACCTTGCGGCGCCCAACAAGCCGTTTCTTATTATTTGATTATTTTTACTTTATACTTTATGAAAAAGTCACAAAATTTCATTCAACAGAACGTTCTAACCTAAAGCTCACTCCTTAACAAGTAAAAGCCTTGGAGTACCATCGTTAAAATAATTATCTTTCCAGCCTTTAATCTTAAATTCTGCTTTTAAATATATAGAGATTGCCGATGAATTTTCCGGGTGAGTTACAAGTGTTGCCGGTTTATTATTACCGGCTTTTTTAATCAAAGCTTCAAGCGCTTGTTTACCAAATCCTTTTCCTTGGAATTTTAAACCGATTATAAACTCGCAAATATAAAATGAATCTTTTCTTTCTTGGTAAGCAATTATCCCAATCTTTTGATCACGAAAAATAATAAAAAATAATTCATTTTCATCTAGAAACTTCTTGATTTCTTCTTCTTTAGTAACCGTAGGGTAAAAAATTTTACTTATAGCATTTTTCTCAAAATTGCTAATAATTACCCACTCATCTTTTATTGCTTTTCTTAATATGATTTTATTCATTTGATAATCCTTGGCGATTTATGTTCGAAAAAAATCCGAACTAATTCCACCTAACGCTTACCACTAAAACAAAGCTTTATTTATTCTACTTTATTAAAATTATTAAGAAAAGAATAAATAAAATTTGAAAATTAAATATAAGGTTTGGCAGTTGTAGGGCGAAGATATGTATAAGCATGCTTCATTTCTTCCGGAGTATATATTTGGATAATTTTGAATTTACCGGAAGTAGTTTGTTTTACATTATCATGTGTGACCTCAATAATATGTACTAATCCCCAGTATAGCCACTTACCGTCTATATTTTGAACCAAAAAATTACGAACAGGAGGTAGTTTATAAATTCTTACCTTTGGCTTATCTTTAAATTCAAAAATTTGATTTTCAAAATCTTTTACTAAAAATGGCTTAATCTTATGCCTCTCGTAGCTTAACTCATTTGGAAAGCCTTGTTCAGTTGTAAGTTGTAATGTGTCGTTAATTTCTATAAAACTACCCATAAATTTTCCTTTAAAAAATTAATTATTATAAAATTGCTTTTGAGTATTTTGCCTAATTATTTTTTATACGAAGCATATTCATTTTTAGCATTAAATATTATATTCTTGCTTATTAAACTTCTCTAAAGCTAATTAAGCGTAGCCTTGGCGAAGTTTAATGGCGGGACATTGATTTCTAGAGCCTTTAACCCTTCTTCAATTATTCCTATTTTATCATTCTTGTTTAGTGTATGACACCCTTGTATTTCTTTCGTATTAGATAATTTCAAGTTTTTCGTTCCGTTTTTGGCAGATTGCTCGTTTCTGCCAAGCCTGACAACGACTCACCGATTCTTTGCACTTGCACGAACTGATACTTCTTTGGTATTAGATTATACATTCGAATCAAAGCACTATCTGAAGTTATAAAAACATCAACAGCCGCAGCTTCAGCAATGTGCTGGAAATCATATGAGTCACCTGCTTTGTGTTTATGCCCTTCCGTTGCTGTTTGATTCATTTTTAATAAATAACAGCTAATATACGACGCTGTATGTGGTAGTGTTATACAGTCAATCTCTCGTATAGGTTTAAACAAATCTTTATACCATGATTGGATGTTAGTATCAAAATTATTTAACCAACTCTTTGCAACTATTTTTTTCTCTCGCTTCGAAAATTTTTGCTGTAACATATTCTGTACGGAATTATTTGCTCCCTTCATGCCCAATAAATAGTTCTGTTTATTATTGTATACTAAATCATCGAGGGTTTTTAATCTAAAACTTTTTTCTAACTTATCAAATATATTTTTAGATATCTCGTCAGACAGAAATATATTCTCTTGTTTTAGGGGTGCACCATTATTATTTTCCATTTGAATTAGCTCATTATATGGTTTGAGCAAATTTTGATTAGTGATAATTTTATATTCCCTAAGTACTTTTTTATAATCAACAATGTTTTTCGAGGAAAGACCAATCAGTTCTTCGAGGAAAGAGATGTTTCCAAAAACTACAAGATCACCATTCTTGATTAAATATTCTAATTGTTGAAACTGAGCATAATGATCTGGTCGAAAGATTAAATCCTGAAATGCATTATTATCAAATAATATTTTTTTCATATTTTCATTTTATCATTCTTACGTAGCGGTACACTCCTGTCTAATACCTTTTACATTATACAACAGATTGACACTAAAGGAGTATTAACAGTGGGGAAGAGAATAGGAGAAAAATCTATATACTCAGTACAATTTTAACCCATTTCCTAAGCACTATCTTCCCGTTTGAAGTTATGTGCCACCACTGTAAAAAACTAGCAACAGAAATTGTTATTGCCACAATTAGACTAATTACAGAGCTAATCTTATCGTTATTCATGATATCACAAGAAGAATTAACTTATTTGATTTATTATCCATTTTTTTGGCTTTTTCTGACTTCAACTAAAAAATTATGATACTCTATAGACCAGTTCAATCTTTCTTTCAATCTCTGCGCAAAAATTTCGTGATAATTTTTATCCTTAACTCCTTCTTTAAGTTTTTCTATATATTTCTTATGTTTTTTATTCATTGGTGTGGGATCCTCTACAAATCTATCGTGGATATCAGAATAAGACATGGCTAATTTATCTGCAATCTCCCATGTTAAAAGATCCCGTTTTACTAGCTCTTCTCCATAAATAAAATGGGCGTATCTGATTTTTCCGGGAGAACATGGAAGGTCTGAAATTGGCTGCTTTATAAATTCACCTATATCTTTAATGGATTTCCAATAATCATTAATTATTTTTTCCGCTTCAATTGGAGTCATATTTTTTTACCTTTCTAATTGTTCGTTTTGCTTTTTTGCAAGACATCCCCGTCTAAAAACCGTTCATTCTTTCTTTTCTTGTTTTTATATTCAAATACTATAAGCGGCGAAACTATAAAAATAGCTACTAAAAATAATGAAATTATCCAGTTGATATGGATAGAGGATGACGTAAATAAATCAATGCCCTGCAGCAAAAAACCAAAAAACATAATACTATCGCTTCAATCCTTTGTTTGTCTAAATAAACATAAAGATCGGTTGATATATCTTCGATATCCCCAGAACATCTTGCTTTTATTTCTTCCCCACTACCAAATATATGACCGGAGATTATCCAAAAAGACCCAACGAGAGTTAATAAAATTACTATAAACTGTAAATTATTAAACATATTATTCTTAATTATTTCGCTCGGTAAATTTCTTTTAATTATTAATTTTTATTTTCTCTAAAGCTTGATAAGCATCGTCATATAAATCATGAATAAGTTTAGATAAACAGAATTGTGCTTCTTCGTTCGGTCCAAGATAATCAGGTCCGAAGCCAAGACCAACCCGATGACATAAAGATAAAATAAGAAAATAAGTGGTGGAGCCCTTTCCCCACGCTTTTTCCGAGAATAAACGACATATTGGTAGGCTCCTACTTTCTGCTTCAGATTTATCTTTCATATTTACCCCGGATTTCTCAGCTTTTTCTATGTATAAATCGGCAAAGTTTTTCCTCCCTAGAAGAATAGCTGCACTATCTATACTACTAAGTCCGACTGTAGTAGCATGAGCAATAGCGCGGTTGTAATATGCCATGCCATCCCAAACATCGTCTCTTCCCTCATCATGTAAATACTGTCTTGTGAAAATGCTTTGAACAATCGCAAACTCATGCCCAAATTTATGTATCCATGCAAGTGCAAATAACTCAAACTGTAAAATTTTTAGCTCGGCTGCCAATTTTTGCTTATCAACATTAGTAAATACTGGATCTGCTTCTGTGAGAGCTTTTTTAGTATATTCAGGATATATAGCATCAATATCAACACCTTTAATATTTGTATTTAGAATTTGATTTTTATAGAAATCACGACAAAATTTTTCGACATAAATGGCTTGTTTCTCGTCAAACATATTTATATTTCTCCTAAAGGTTCCAAAGTTTCATCTGGCGGGACATGTTGGTCTAGAGCCTTTGGCTCTTCTTCAATCATCCCTATTTTACCATTCTTGTTTAGTGGGACATGTTGGTCTAGAGTCTTTCACTCATTCCCCTTGTCCCTTATAAACAATGATATTTTACCAAAATTACACTGAAATTGACAGAATTTTGGTGTCTCATTTTGTGCGTGAATGAGACACTATAAAAAGAAATGTCTATTGTCTTATTTTGCTTTTAAAAAGCAGCTCTTGTGCTCCATCATATGATAACTCCTTTGGTAAATTATTCAGACTCTTTATTATACCAAAAGTGTTACCCATATATCTCATCTTCCGCAGTTATTTTTAATAAAATCATGCCCAATATCGTTATTCAAATCTTTAGAAAAAGATTTGCCCCACAAATATCTATCTTTATCTCTTAATGAACTATATTCTTGTACTAACCTTTTAACATCTTCGACAAAGTCAAAATAATCTTCAATAATTCTATTGTTGGATTTTGAATATAGTCCTTTATACTTAGATAATTCCCTACACACTCTAACATCATAAACCGTAAAGTCTTTTGGATATAAGATTGTTAAAATTGCGGATGCCATAGGAAGTCTAAATTGCCAATGATTTAATAAATAATTCAATCTTTCTTGTTTATTGTCTTTTTTTCTTATACCCGTAGTTAACTCCTTACAGCCATCTTTTATATTTTTCTTAGTTGATAATTCACAAATCCTTTTGGCGATTTTGCTTTTAGCTCTGTTTGCTTTCCAGATTACAATACAAAAGAAATCAAAAGCATCTAAATATCCTTGTTTACTAAACTTTTTCGATACTTCTTCGGTTAAATACTTCTCTAAATTGTAATATTTTGAATAATCTTTCATGAATTATAAAGTAAGTTCTCGGTTTTTTTCTGCTTCCTTTTTGCTTAAAGGAGGCAACACAATTGATGCATTCTTGGCTATTAAAATCTTTCTTCCTGGTTCAAGCTTACAAGCAATATCACTACCTGCTAAGTATTTTGAATCCGCTTCGTTAGACAGCTTAAAAATAATTCTCAAACCTGCATACTGTAGCCACTTATCTAAATACTCTGGATCTAGTCTACTTGTTGAAAAGATCACAGTTATATTATCCTTATTTATAATATTAAAAAGAGCCGATTCCAATCTATCTTTATCGTGATAAACCATATCTGCTTCTTCTATATGAACAATAAGTTTATGACCACTAAAATCATTGTTAGCAATGCCCTCTAGTTCCTTGATCGCTAATTCTGGGCTAGTGATAGTCTTTTTGTATAGATATGGAGAATCTAATAACTTATAATCCACGCCTGTCATATCTAAAAATAAAAATTTCAACTTATCGGCAGAATATTTTGTAACCAAACCTCTGTAATAATGATTAGCAAACACTCCCTTGCCTGAGCCAGTCTCACCTAATAACAAAATGAAGTGTAGTTTACCAAAGAGATCATTCATATTTTATACCTCTATTAGATTTCACTAAAATAATTTAGGTGTATTATCAAAAAACGGTTCCAAAGTTTCGGTGTTTTTGAGCGTAAACAACGGGTTCGAGACCGACGTGGGGTAGCCCTCAGACGGGCACTTAATGCGCCTTAATGGCACCTAACAAGCCCTTCCTTCCTATTTGATCGTTCTTACTCTTTCAAAAGGTTCCAAACTTTTAATTGGCGGTGTTTTTTGATTGATGTTCGAACTTTTTTTGACGAAAACCCGAATTCTTAATTTTGAAATCCAATCGCTCGGGCGGGCAAAAAGGAAGGGGGTTGGGGGGAAGGAATTTTTGCCCGCCCTCGCTTTCCGATTCCAATTTTTTTCCGCCGCCGCCGAATTTCGTGCCAACTTCGTTGGCGCGCCGCCTTAAATTTCTTTCTCTAATGATTGCCACGATTTTTCGGCAGAAAGTGGTAATCTCAAAGATTTTTCACTTCGCAAATTGTGTTCAATAAAAATCTGCTTGATTTCGTCCTTGTCTAATTTTAACTTTACCACAATTCGTTTGATTAAATCTATAACACCTGGAGCCAAAAACGAATCACGATTGGGGTCAAATGGCGGAAATTCTTTTAATAATTCTGGGTCATTCATTCCGCCAGTATTACTTGGTCCATTCAAATCAAGATAGCAAACCTCAAGATATGTCCGCAAAGCGTCTTTCAACTTCATTTCACCCCGCAGAATTTCCGCCATTTGGAAACGGGCGTTGCGATATAAACCCCAATCGCCGTTTTTGGCGTGTTCTATAAGTTGCTTATTCAACAAACCCCAACGTACATCATTATCTGACGGCTCTTTACCACCAAATCTTTTTCGCAAAATTTCTTTCTCTTTTGCAAACTCTTCTTTTTCGGCAACAAAAATATCATGCGTGCCAGCAACGATTGACCACTCCTCGTCAATTTTGTCGGCTTCCGCTTTTGTTACAACAACGCGAGCATTATCTTTTGGTCGAGTGCGAACAAACATATTCTCGCCGCAATGCGGACACTTTGTTTTTGCGCTTGGAATTTTGGAGAGTGCCTTGTGGCAATTCGGGCATTCGGCTTTGCGCTCGTCTTTCGGCTCGCTTTGTTGATTTGCTGTTCTTGGTTGTGAACGAAAAAGATCAAGTAAGCCCATAAAGCTTTTTCTTATTTTGAAGCATCAAACTCAATAGTTTCTACATATTTACCGACCTCAGGTGAATCTTTAAATGCTCCGGGAAAAAACATAAGAGAGTTGGGATAAATGCCTGTTTCTAATTCTCCGGCATAAGCTGCGATAAAATGCTTCTCTTCTATTTTATTTTCTTCGACGGTTGTAGGCCTACCTAAACTCTGATCTCCATATTGCTTGTAAGAAATATTGAGCGATTCTCTGCTGTCATGCAATTCAATCGAGATCTTTTTGCCTTTTTCTGCGACAATCTTTTTAGCCATTACCTTAATATCTGTCTTGAAACTATCAGAGCTTAAATCGACGGGGTCAATCAAAACATAATAATTTTTCCCACCGTCATATCTTTCATTAGCTAATTCATAAATGATTTGGTATTTCAGATTTTTTTCTTCCTTAACAGGCTGTTCAGTTGTTGGTGTTTGTTGCTGATTTTCATTTTTTTGTTCCGCCACTTGTTCCGATTGCTGATTATTTGTTGTGGCCTTTTCTGTTTTACTCGAATCTATGGTAACGCCAAACAAAACAAAAAAGACGAAAGTGGCTATGCCAAAGATCAAACCAATCTTTTTTCTTGTTAGATCACCTTTTATAAAACGAGAAAATAACGTTGGCTTTATTAGGCCAACAATTAAAGCAATGAGCGAGACGAGGAATAAAAGTAAAAATAAGTTGTCCATAGTTTTGTTCCTTTAATTTATTAAATCATCAACACTAACCTCAAGGGCTTTCGCAACCTTCTTTAAGGTTTCAAGTGTTGGGTTTTTATTTTCCCCTGTTTCCATTTTAATCAGGGTATTATTGGCGACATCGGCCAATCTCGCCAATTTCTCTTGCGAAAGCCCTTTGGCTTCTCGCAACTTCTTTACATTTTTTGCTAGGTTTTGATTATTTGACATAACTTTAGTATAATACTAACATTAAGATAGAGTATTCAATTTATTGCTACTACCTAAATGTTACACAATTATTTAATACAAGTCAAATTCATGTACGCGTCACGCACATTTGAGACTCCGGAACAGTTTTTATTAAATAATCAATGGGTGAAATATTACCCAAAGATTGGTGTATTCTCTTTGTAT
>Ga0210056_1004862_pt1 | contig 10359 bp, 11 predicted proteins | sample CryGeyCG2014_080_2_FD_183965 | JGI IMG/M metagenome (GOLD analysis project Ga0210056, IMG submission 183965) | Groundwater microbial communities from aquifer - Crystal Geyser CG07_land_8/20/14_0.80 (SPAdes) (version 2) | ecosystem: Environmental > Aquatic > Deep subsurface > Groundwater | place...
CAACACCTACGTATCAAAGCCTTCTTTGGTACATCCGAGAATGCTGTAAAAACTCAAGCGTGGATCGCTGTCTGCGTATATGTCCTGGTAGCCATTCTGCCTGCCTGTGCGTTCGCACGCAGACAGGCCTGCCTGTGCGTTCGCACGCAGACAGGAAGAAACGACTTCAGACCGAACGGAGTCTCTACACAATTCTACAGATTTTGAGCCTCAGTCAATTCGAGAAAGAACCGCTCTACGACTTGCTTTCTCAGCAAAATTACCAAACAGATATAAATACCAATGTTCCGAAACAGTTGCTATTATTCAATCTTTAAGCGGACAGTAGTGAAACAAAATAATAGTGTAAATTTTTCCTAATATCTCGCCGCCATCTTTTTGAGAGTTAATTTTTCGGCAAGATACCGTTGCATAAATATATTCTTCATTTTACTTCTTTTATATGCCTAAATCTTAATTACGGGTGATAATCTTCACTTTGAATATGTCTTATTCCACATATAATATTTTTTAAACATTCAGCGGCACTTATACGGAGTTTAATTTCCTTTCTGTAAGCTCTTAATTTTGCAGAATCAAAATGGGGTCCAATAGCAATTCCATCTTTTCTTGAAAAATTGAATATGCTCGCTAAAGCAAATGCCGACGAATGACTACTTAAATCGTAAAATTTTTTTAATTTGACAAAATCATCCCAATTTTCACGTTTTATTCCCAACTTATTCCAATCTTTGCTAACAAGGATTAAAGATTTATGTACAGGAAATTTATTACCGTCTTTTTCAAATCTTTTAGAATATCCAAGATTCTTACTTGATACCAGAATAGCCATTGCCGAAGATTCCATAAAATGCCTCATAAGATTACCTGAAGCAACCAAATACCCTGAAATCAAAAGATTAGATGAATTAACAAGATTATTAATAGCATTAAATAAAAATGCAGAAGTATGTGACTTCTGCTTATCTCCTTTGCAGCTTTCATCAATCAATTTCCAAGATTTATAAGTAAGAAAAACTGCCTTAATAAAACTTTCTATCTCATTGCTGAAAGAATCTTTAAATTTTTTACGCATTTTAGTATTACTTACAAGAACTAACTTTCTAAAATCCTTTTCGGTTAATTCGTCTTTCAATTTTGGCATTTCTTCTCTCTTAGCAACTTCAGATATTCTTTTAAGGTAGGATTTTAACATTTAAAATTTGAATTCAATCTGCGGATTTTCTTCTTTAATCTTATCCATTATAAAAGATACGAATTCTCGGGCTGATTTTAGTGCATTCTCTGCATCCGTTTTTGATATATTTAGTCTCCAGGGTTCATAGGTAAGTAAATTTCTTTTCTTCCTCATATTATCGAACTTCTCCATCAAAATTTTCTCTTCTTCGCCCACATAAACCCCTATAAATTCTACAATCGTTTTGTGCTTATTGACACCAATGGCTCTATAACCTTTTAGTAACATTAATGCTCTTCCTGTATAGAGCATTGCAGAATAAGCAGAAGTATATGAAAGTTCTGAACTCATTTCTAATATCTTTACGCATGTATTTAATTCCTTGTTTGCCTGTTTTACCATTTTATTTATCTGGTCAAATCCAACTTCTTGTTTCTTTATAAAAGATTTTGATAAGTATTCTTCTATGAATTTATCATAACTCATCCTGTTTCCCTACTAAAAATATTTTTGGCTCCTTTAAAACCTCCAAAATAAACGAATTTTTATTCTCTATCTCTTTTTTAAATTCTTCCTTTGTGTAAATGGTGTGATTTATTTCACGATTCAATTCACTCTCTAAACCACTTATTTTCTGTATTAACTCATCCTCATTTATATTGCCTACCAAAAATAAATCTATGTCACTATTTCCCTTTTCCTCTCCCTTCGCAAATGAACCATAAATAAACGCTGTTTTTATCCCTTTTATCCGATTGAGTTCCATCTCCATTCTACCCTTAATCCCCTCCGTTTTAAATATTATCTGTTTTAGCTCAGTAAATAAGGGATTTTTTCTGTTAATATAAAAAAATCTCAGGTTACCAAGAGATTTTGACTCTAATATACCGTTTTTTTCAAACCTGGCTAACTCCCGGTGGACCGTCCCAACAGATGTATTAAGAATTACTGCCAGTTGGCGGATGTAATATCTCTCATCGAGATTTGAGAAAAATTGTTTCAGGATAGCCCGTTTTGTTTTTGAGGATATTAAAGCATCTAACATCATTGTTCTCCTTTTGAGAACAATTGTATCATATTTGAGAACAAGTTACAAATCAACTTATCGTCCATTCTCCAAAAATATAATCTTCCTCCCAGTTTTCAGTCAGCATTCACGGTTTTTCTTCCTTCAATTCTTTGATTCTGTCGCGGAGGGCGGCGGCTTTTTCGTAATCTAAGTTTTTGGCGGCGGTAAACATCTGCCGCTGAAGCCTTTTGATGATCGCGGAAACATCCCTGCCCAGATATTTCTCTTCTTTTTCGCTGAGAAAAGAACGTTCCTGGGACCTCTTTTTGCTGCGGATGATTTCCTCAATCCCTTTATAAATCGGCTTCTTAATGGAGACGGGAGCGAGATGATACTTCTGATTATAATCCTCCTGGATTTTGCGCCGGCGATTGGTTTCATTAATCGCCGACCTCATTGATCTGGTGATGCTATCGGCATACATAATAACTTGTCCTTTGACGCTTCGGGCGGCTCTGCCGGCAATCTGGATTAAAGAGGTTTCCGAGCGGAGAAAACCTTCCTTATCAGCGTCTAAAATTGCCACCAAGCTCACCTCAGGCAAATCCAGCCCTTCCCGTAGAAGATTAATCCCCACCAAAACATCAAATTTCGCTTCCCTTAAGTTCCGCAATAACTCTACCCGCTTGATCGTATCTACCTCATAATGAATATATTCAACCTTAATGCCGAAGCCTTTTAAATAATCAGTCAATTCCTCCGCCATATGCCGGGAAAGAGTAATCACTAAAACTCTTTCTTTGTCAACAACCCTTTTTTTAATCTCGGCGATAAGATGGTCAACCTGGCCTTTGGTTGGTCTTATCAAAATAGGCGGTTCCAGAAGTCCGGTAGGCCGGATAATTTGCTCGGCAATATTCTTAGACCTCTCTCCCAATCTTTTAACCTCGCAATGTTCTAGTTCGAATCTACCCGGGGTAGCCGAGACAAAGATAACGTTTTTGATTAAATTGTCAAATTCCCGGTAGGTTAAAGGCCGGTTATCAAGGGCTGAAGGAAGCCGAAAACCATATTCAATCAGAGTTTCCTTGCGGGAGCGGTCCCCTAAATGCATCCCTTTAATCTGAGGAATTGTAACGTGCGATTCATCAATAAAGAGCAGAAAATCTTTGGGAAAATAATCCAAAAGCACTTCCGGCCTTTCCCCGGAAAGCCTCCCCGAGAAATGCCGGGAATAGTTCTCCATTCCGTGACAATAACCAACCTCTTTCAGCATTTCTAAATCATATTTGGTGCGGGATTCCAATCTTTGTGCTTCCAGAAGTTTTTCCTGTTTTTTTAATAGTTGCAGTTGCCCGGCTAATTCCTCTTTGATTGAGGATATTGCTGTTTTCAGTTTGCTCTTGGTAGTGACGAAATGCTTGGCCGGGTAAATAACAATCTCTTCCTTTTGCTCCCTTTTCTTCCCGGTCAAGGGATTAAAAATAGATAAATTCTCCACCCGATTCTCGGAAAGTTCAATTTTTATCCCTTCCTCTTCGTAGGCCGGGATGAGTTCAACGACATTTCCCCTGGCGCGAAACTTGCCCCGGGTTAAATCCAAATCGTTTCTCTCGTATTGAATCTCTACCAGTTTCTTTAAAATATCCTCCCGGCCAATTTCCTGGCCTTTTTTTAACCTGAGCATCAAAGCCAGATGGTCTGCCGGGCTTCCCAGAGGATAAATGCAGGAGACCGAAGCAACAATGATTACATCACGCGAGAAAAGCAAAGAACTGGTAGCAGCTAATCTTAACCGGTCAATATCATCATTGACGGAGGAATCCTTTTCAATGTAGGTATCGGTGGAAGGAATATAAGCTTCCGGTTGATAATAATCATAGTAGGAGACAAAATACTGGACCTTATTTTCAGGGAAAAACTCCTTGAATTCCGAATAGAGTTGGGCGGCTAAGGTCTTATTATGGGAAATCACCAGGGCGGGACGGTTAACGCAAGTAATAACGTTAGCCATCGTAAGAGTCTTGCCACTGCCGGTAACTCCTAAGAGGGTTTGGTATTTCTCATCCCTGGATAGACCCTCAAGAAGGGCATTGATTGCCCCGGGCTGGTCTCCTTTAGGCTGGTAAGCAGAGGTAAGATTAAACATCTTTAATTAAATATAATAGCCCAAAATCTCTTCCCGGTCAATTGACATTATTTCTGATAAAATGGGATAATACAAGAAAGCCTCATAAATGAGGCAACTACATATTGTCTTATTGTGGGAAAGGTCTCCTGACCTTGATATCGGTCCGCCCAGCAGTATTGGCGGATCTCCCACATTCTGTTGTAGTTGCTCGATTTATTAAATTACAAAGATTACCAACAAGAACACGAAAACTTGTTCGCCCCAGAATCTTTGGCGAATCTAAGCGAATCTTGAAAATCCTCTCCGCCCAGCAATATTGGCGGATGTTGGAGGACGCCGATGTGTAGTGGCGGAAAAGCACGAAAAACTATCACCACTTTAACCACAAATAAAATTTTACCACAAAGGCACCAAGACTCAAAGCGCTCCAAGAAAAAATTTATTTATAATTCTTGGTGAACTCTGTGTCTCCGTGACTCTGTGGTGAATATTTATTTTTTCTTTCGTGTCTTCTTTATACTATCGTGCTTTCGTGGTAAATGTTTTAAAAGGAAATTCCTATAGAATCGAGGTAAATGTTTTTTACTTTACTATACTATGAAAAATTATCGCTACCGTTGGGGATTGGCAGTGCTTCTTTTATTGGTAACCGGTTTTCGCCTCTGGTATATTCAGCAAATACCTATCTCGGCCGACGAAGCCTATTTCTGGCAATGGTCGCGCCATTTAAGCCTTTGTTATTACGACCAACCCCCGATGATTGCCTACTTTATCTTCCTTTTTACCCATTTAGGGCGAAGCAATCTTCTTTTTATCAGATTATTAGCTCCCTTATTTATGGCCGCGACCTCTTTAGTAATGCATTTTTTAGCCCGGGATATTTCGGGAAAAGAGGAAATCGGGTTTGCTTGTGCAAGCCTGGTTCTTATTACCCCGGTATTTGCTCTGGGAGCTCTTCTTGCCCTGGTGGAAGCCCCGCTTACCTTCTTCTGGATTCTTACACTTTATTTTGTCTATCAGGCAGTCTGCCGAAATCGGCACTCCTGTTGGTATGCGGCAGGCGCGAGTTTAGGATTAGGAATGTTGACCAAATACCTTATCCTTCTTCTGGTCCCTTCGATTTTTCTTTTCCTTCTTTCTTCTCCAAAGAACCGGCAGCATTTTAAATCAAAGAAATTATGGCTTTCTCTCCTCATCGCTCTTTTTATCTTTTCTCCGGTAATTTTCTGGAATGCCAAACACCATTGGGTAAACTTTATCTTCAATTTCACCCAAAGGCATTCCTCCGCATCCCTCTCCCTCCACCCGCAGTATTTTGGGGAATTTCTCGCCGGACAGGCCGGAATTATCTCCCCTCTTCTCTTCATCCTTCTTCTCTATGCGATTATTATCGGCGGGGAGCAAGGGATGAAGGAGAGAAACAATAAACTGCTCTTTCTGTTTTTTGGTTCAGCCACTACCCTTTTTCTCTTTGCTGTTTATAGTCTTTTTGATAGACCTTCCCCCCACTGGCCGGCCAACGCATATCTGAGCGGTTTTATCCTGCTCTTTTTGGTTCTTCATCAGATAAAATGGAAAAAGGCTTTCTCTGTTTTGCTCGTGGTGGCAACTTTTTTCAGTCTTTCCTTTACCGTAATCTTGCATCTCCTTCCTCTCCGACCAAATATTTTGGACCGTTTTATTCGGGAGAAAAACGCTGAAGAATCCAATGAATTCATCAGTTTCCTATCCAACTGGCCCAAAACACTGGGAGAAAAAATCGGTGAAATAAAAGAGGAGATGGAAAAGAAAAATAAAACTTTTATCCTTTGCCGGGGTTTTGCTTTAGCCGGTTATTTATCTTTTTATACCCCAAAACAGGAAGAAACTTATTGTCTCTTCCAGGAAACTCTTCAAGGCCAGGCCTATCGCTATTGGCAAAATTTAAATGCGCATAAAGGAGAAGATGCGCTCTATATGGAAACCGGAGAAAAATCCGCTTATCTGGAAAGATTAAGAAAGGCCTTTATCACGATTAAAAAAGAGCCGCTCTTCATTATTTCTAAAGACGGCAAGATTATCAAAAAAATTTCTATCTACCGCGCTTATAATTTCCAGGGGAGCGAGTTTATCTCTGATTAATCAGGCTGGCGAGATAACCGGCGCCAAAGCCATTGTCAATATTGACCGTGGCAACATTGGGGGAGCAGGAATTTAGCATGGTTAAGAAAGCGGCAATTCCTTTCAGGTTAGCACCGTAGCCCACTGAGGTGGGTAAAGCAATAACCGGAGTTCTTGCCAAGCCTCCTACTACCGCCGGCAAAGCGCCTTCCATCCCCGCAACCACAATCAAAACTTTTGCTTTTTGAATGACTTTTAAATGGTCAAAGAGACGGTGGATTCCTGCCACTCCCACATCGTAAACTTTCACAACCTTGTTTCCCAAAACCTCAGCAGTGGTTACCGCTTCCTCGGCTACCGGGATATCGGAGGTCCCCGCAGAAAGAACCAGGATTAACCCTTTTTTGTTTTTGGGCATTTTTTTTGCCAAAATTTGACCCTCTTTAAAGTAACGAAGATGAGGGAAACGCTCTAAAATCTTCCTGGCTGGCTCAGAAGCCAATTTAGTTACCAAAAAGTTCTTCTCTATTTTATCTATTTTCCCGATAATCTTTTCCAATTGTTCGATGCTCTTCCCTTTTCCCAGGATTACCTCGGGAAAATTCTGACGCAGACTCCGGTGGGTATCAAATTTGGCAAATCCGAGGTCAAGATAAGGGAAATTTTTTAATTGAACCAGGGTTTCCCGGAGAGAAATTTTTCCTTTCTGCAAATTGAGAAGAAGTTTTTTAAATTCTTTTTGATTCACTTTGACTTCACTACTAAAATTCTGAGCAGGTCTGCCGCATCCTCAATCCGGTCGCTGACATTTTCCACCGCTTCAATAATCTGAAAGAGAAGAAGTTGAGGAGCTGCTAAATCCGTAGCAAAAAGAATCCCCAGAAGTTCTCTCTTCTGGTCATCCGCTTTCTCCTCTAATTCTTCTACCGCAGAACAATTGGAAAGAGCCGTTTCCAAATCATCACGAATCAGAGATTCCGTGGCTTCATTCAGCTTTTCCATCTCTTCAACTATAAAATCGCTATCCTTCCGAAGTCCCTGGATAAGGTTAGCCAGCAGGTCAGGTTTGCAGAATTCTAAAAGCCGCCCCACCCCTTTGGCCCAATCGGCAATGCTGTCCAATCTCTTGACAAAATTCATCAAGTCCTCTCGATCCAGAGGGAGAAGCAGCCCTTCGGAAAGGTCCTTCATCATTTGCCTTCGGAGTTCGTCCCCCTCCCTTTCCGCGGTTTTTAACTCCTCAATGGCTTTATCCTTCAGGGACATATCCCCTTTCTCCAAAGCGTGGAAAGCATCGCTTAATTTCTCCACCGCCACAATAACTTTAGCAAGGTGCGCCCGGCTATGTTCCAGAGCCATTTTCTCCTCCCTTTTTCCCAACCAGGCAAAGATGTTTCTACTTTTTCCCATAATCCCCTCCCTATTTTAACCACGAATTTATCGAATTTTACGAATTAAATAATATATTCTTTTAGTTCTTAAATTCGAGCTATTCGTGTAATTCGTGGTTGCTATTTCAATAACAAAACTATCTTGAGAATAAAAAAAGCCAATAATCCGGAAACTAAGGGTGTAGCCAACCAGGCCAGGAAGATATCCCGGATGATTCGTTTATTTAGTGTTTTTATTCCTTCAATTAGACCCACTCCGACTACCGCTCCGATAATGGAATGCGAAGTAGAGACCGGGATGCCAAAGACAGTAAAAAGATTAATGTTAACTGCCGCAGCAATCTCTACTACCACCACCATTAAAGGAGTGAGGCGCGTAATTCCGGAGCCTACCGTTTCAATAACCTTATATCCCCAGGTAACGATGCCAATAATGATGGCAACAGCGCAGATAATTGTAGCAGGAAGGAGACTTATCCTTCCTATCCCTACAAGCACACCGCTGGCATTAGCCACATCGTTCGCTCCCCAGGTAAAAGCCATATAGGCGCTGGTCAATAAAATCATAACTCTCAAGAATTGGTCCTGCCAGGCCGAAGGAATTAGCCTCGGGAAAAGCCTTTTAGCCAGGAAATAGAGAAAATAACTAAAAAGAGCCGCGCTAAAAGGGGTTAAAATCCAGCAAATAAAAATATCGCCTAATTTACTCCAGACTACCGGTGCTCTGACCGCAACCCCGGCTCCGGCTACCGCACCAACAATGGCGTGAGAAGTGGAAACCGGCAGTTTCTTGTAAGTAGCAAAGGTAACAAAAAGAGCCGCTCCCAAAATGGCCGCGAGGGCCAACAAAACTCCTAAATGAGGTTCCAGACGGTTTAAAGGAACAATTCCCTTGCCAATTGTCTTGGTAACGTGGGAACCAAGAAGGAGCGCACCTAAGAAACTAAAAACGCTGGTAATAATAATGCCTTCTTTCAGGCTCATTTTGCCGGAGCCGACATCCGCTCCGACACAATTGGCCGCGTCATTAGCGCCTATATTCCAGCCAATATAGAGCGCAAAAAGAATAATAATAAAAAATATCATTTAATGAGTACTCCGGCATATCCTACCACTTCGGATCGGTCGCCGGTTATCGCGCCACTGGTCTGATACCTTACTAATTCTGCTTCTTTTGCTCCTAATCTTTTAACTGCCGCAAGCATTACCGCTACCGGAGCTATTCCGCACATTGAGATATTTTTCTCCCTGACCCTTTTAAACAATTCTTTTTCATCCAGTTCTAAAATTGCTTTCAGGGCATAAGTATCCTTTTCCCGGGCACTCTCTTCCGATTCATAATGGGTCATATCCGAACTGGCGATCAGTAAGGTTTTTTTCTTTTGCCGCAATAAGGTTTCTGCTATTTCCTCCCCAATCCTGAGCAAGTCTTCATCATTTCCCATAGAGAGAATAATCGGGAGAATCTTAAAGTTGGAAGAAAGCATCTGAAGAAAAGGGATTTGCACTTCCAGGGAATGTTCATATTGATGGGCAGAAATATCTTCTTTGAGATAACCGGAGCTTTTTAGCATTTCCTTAGCTAAAGAGCTTTCTATCTCCACCTGCCCTAAAGGCGTTTTCCAGGTTCCTTCAGCCATTAGAGAAAATGGCTTGCCAGCTCCGGTATGATTTGGTCCCAGAAGAATAATGGTCTCCGGTAATTTAACCCTGGCGTAGACCGCCCCGGCAACCGGGCCCGAATAGACATAGCCGGCATGAGGAACGATAATACCGTTGGCCTTTTCCTTCTCTAAATTACTTTTTAAGTAAAAAGAGAGGGTTTTTTTCAACTGCTCGGGTTCCGCAGAATAAAATTGACCGGCAACTACCGGTTCCCGAACCAAATTTCCCATATATTGGGACGCAGATTTACGCAGATAACATCAGGATAAAATCAGGAAACAGGAATAAGAATTAAATAGTAGTGGTCGAGCTTGTCCCGAAGGGATCCCTTTGGGACTCGACTATTTTAAGCAGAGTGAACTCTGCCACTACATTCTATGCTTTTAATCTGCGTGTATCTGCGTCCAAAATCTTAATTTATAGTTTTTACTTAATTTTTCTTTTTCAGCTCTGCTTCAATTACCTCTACCGACTTGGTTGCTTCTTCCTGGGAAGCAGCGACAAAAATTACTACATCTTTTTCTCCGGCTTCAAATTCTTTTTTAATTGTTTCCTTATCCTCTTTGGAAATTCCGTATTTAGGAAGTTCATCCGTAGAGATAAACCCTTTAGCGCCGGTTGCTTCCACTTTCTTTTGAAGGTCAGTGGCAAGTAATTCCTTCTCTAAGAGCACCCCTACAAAATTTTCCACTTTTGTTCCCACCACTGCTCCTCCGGAATCTACAATCCCTTTAATTAACTTGGAATTTGTGGACTTAAAGAGTCCGGTTATCTCCTTCATTTTCTGCTCACCTCCCTAGAACTTAGCCCCCTCACCTCCATCCTCTCCCCTTGGGGAGAGGAAACATAGATGAGGGGGAACTTTGAAATTCCATACAAGAACTTA